>Ga0164293_10005679_pt1 | contig 10618 bp, 9 predicted proteins | sample GEODES118metaG_FD_111487 | JGI IMG/M metagenome (GOLD analysis project Ga0164293, IMG submission 111487) | Eutrophic lake water microbial communities from Lake Mendota, Wisconsin, USA - GEODES118 metaG | ecosystem: Environmental > Aquatic > Freshwater > Lake | place: USA: Lake Mendota, Wisconsin...
CTGTTGGGGTGTTGGGCAAGGGCTGCAACGCGAGCGCCACGTTTTCCACGAGTAGCTACTTGTTTAATTTGGCTATCGCGCATGGAGATAAGAGCAATCTCAGCGGCTACGAAAAATGATGCAATAAGAATAAGTAAGGCGATTACACCAAGGTCAAACAGAAGTGAAGTAAACGATTCAGGCTCCATTATGTTCTAAGTATAGGAGATAGCAATTAGATCATGCGCACAGTTACTCATCTGCTCATGGCTCGGAATGCGAGTTGAAGACAAAGGCGTGCCACCTGCGTCTTTAGAGACAAATAGGCCTGGTTTTTCTCTTCCCATAGAGGGCACGATTCCCGTAATCTTCCTCCGTTGACCAACAGGTCATCACCTTCATCCACGGACCGTCGGGCACGTACCTGCCCGGAGAAGGAGAGTAATCTCATGGCATCAGTAGTTTTTGAAGCTGCATCACGTATTTATCCAGGCACCACATCCCCTGCTGTAGACAAGTTAAATCTGACAGTTAATGACGGTGAGTTTTTAGTTCTTGTCGGGCCGTCAGGTTGCGGCAAATCGACATCACTTCGTATGTTGGCTGGACTCGAAGAAGTTGATGGCGGCAGAATTTTGATTGGTGATCGCGATGTAACAAATGTTGCACCAAAAGATCGCGATATCGCAATGGTGTTTCAGTCATATGCCTTATATCCGCACATGAGCGTTGCAGAAAATATGGGCTTTGCGTTAAAGATTGCAGGAACACCAAAAGAAGAGCGAGAGCGACGTGTTCTCGAAGCAGCAAAACTGCTCGATCTGGAACCATATTTAGAGCGAAAGCCAAAAGCTCTGTCTGGTGGACAGCGTCAGCGTGTAGCGATGGGGCGTGCAATAGTTCGTGAGCCTCAAGTTTTCCTCATGGATGAGCCACTATCGAATTTAGATGCAAAGTTGCGTGTTGCTACTCGCACACAGATTGCTGCATTACAACGCCGCCTTGGTATTACAACAGTTTATGTAACACATGATCAAGTTGAAGCTATGACAATGGGTGATCGAGTTGCTGTACTCAAAGATGGATTGCTCCAGCAAGTTGATACACCTCGAAATCTCTACGATCGTCCAATTAATGCATTTGTCGCTGGATTTATTGGATCACCTGCAATGAACTTGCTCAATGCACCAGTGCTAAATGGAAAAGCAATGCTTGGAGATCTCGCAATTGATGTTCCAGCATCGGCTGGAAACTCAGTAACAGTGGGGGTTAGACCAGAGGGATTCAAACCTTCTTCACATGGTTTCCACGTGCTAGTTGAAGTTGTCGAAGAGCTGGGCTCTGATGCCTTTGTATATGGAAAGCCGGCTGATCCTTCAGTTAAGTTTGCAAACTCATATGATGAAGGCGCACAAGTAATTGTTCGTTGGGATCCAAAAAATCCACCTAAGCCTGGAGACAAGGTAACGGTAGAGGCAAAGATCGAATCCGTTCACTTATTCAATGCCACAACAGGAGAACGAATCTAATTCAACTAAAAAACCCGCCGAATGAATTCGGCGGGTTTTTTTACTGTAAATCGAATTTAGCCCATCGCGACTTTAAGGTTGGCATCGATTGAATTTAGGAATTCCTGCGTAGTTTGATACGGGGCATCCTTAGAGATCAAAAGTGCAAGATCCTTTGTCATTTTTCCTTCTTCGACAGTTTGGATGCAGACGCGCTCAAGAGTTGTGCAGAACTTTGCTAATTCAGAGTTGTTATCAAGTAATGCTCTGTGCGCCAAGCCTTGTGTCCAAGCAAAAATTGAAGCAATTGGATTTGTTGAGGTTGCTTTACCTGCTTGGTGATCACGATAATGACGAGTGACAGTTCCATGTGCTGCCTCTGATTCGCAAATCTTTCCATCTGGTGTCATTAAGACCGATGTCATCAGACCCAGTGAACCGTAACCCTGTGCAACTGTGTCAGATTGAACATCGCCGTCGTAGTTCTTGCATGCCCACACATAACCGCCTTCTAAGCGAAGTGACATTGCAACCATGTCATCGATAAGTCGGTGTTCATACCAAATGCCTGCAGCATCAAATTTTGCTTTGAATTCTGCTTGGAAAAGCTCTTCAAAAATATCTTTAAAGCGTCCATCGTATGCCTTAAGAATTGTATTCTTCGTTGAAAGATACACAGGAAACTTTCGAAGTAATCCATAGTTAAGCGATGCGCGAGCAAAGTCTCGAATCGAATCATCAACGTTGTACATAGCCATGGCTACACCTGAGGATTCAAAGTTAAACACCTCATGAGTAGTTGGGGCAGAACCATCTTCTGGCACAAATGAAATTGTTAGCTTTCCTGGACCTGGAACTTTAAAATCGGTGGCACGGTATTGATCTCCAAATGCATGGCGGCCAATAACAATTGGTTTTGACCAGTGAGGCACTAACCGTGGAACATTGCTAATGATGATTGGTTCACGGAAAATTACGCCACCAAGAATATTTCGAATTGTTCCATTCGGTGACTTCCACATCTTTTTAAGACCAAACTCTTCAACACGTGCCTCGTCAGGTGTGATTGTCGCGCACTTGATTCCAACGCCATGCTTTTGAATTGCTCGGGCTGAGTCGATTGTTACCTGATCATCTGTTGCATCTCTATTTTCCATACCTAAGTCGTAGTACTCAAGATTTACATCCAAGTAAGGCAATATCAGTGAATCTTTAATAAATTGCCAGATGATTCTGGTCATTTCATCGCCATCTAATTCAACGACGGTACCTGTCACCTTAATCTTAGACATGCTTTCTCCTTAGTATTCTCTTCGACTAATCAAACTAAACTATTTACGGTCTTACCTTTCTTACGGATACTTACTTCCCTCATCTGCTCTTAAAGCGTCTGAACATCTGCTTGTTTTGCACGAACTGCCTCTGCTGCATCCTTTAGGGCTACAACTTCAGAATCTGTAAGTGAGCCCTCTACAATTTTTACAACTCCCGTGCGGCCGATCTGTGCTTCAACTCCAAGATAGACGCCAGAGATTCCATACTCTCCATCAACCCAAGCACACACTGGCATTACTGCGCCTGAATCCTCAATGACCGCTTTTGCCATACGTGCAGCAGCTGCAGATGGCGCGTAATAAGCAGATCCAGTTTTTAATAAAGCGACAACTTCTGCTCCACCATTACGTGTGCGATCAACCAGTTCTGCGATCTCACTTTCGGAAAGAAGCTCTGTCAGTTGCTTACCGTTAACCGTGCATCGACTTGGCACTGGAACCATGGTGTCACCGTGTGAACCCAAAGTTAAAGTCTTAACTGCGCCGACCTTTACGCCAAGTTTTTCTGCCACAAAATTTGTGAAGCGCGCTGTATCCAACATTCCAGCTTGACCCATTACGCGGTTCTTTGGAAACTTTGTTGCGATCTGAGCAAGGGCTGTCATTTCATCTAGTGGATTTGAAACAACAATAATGACTGCATTTGGCGAGTGCTTAGCAATATTTTCTGCTACACCGCGCACGATTCCAGCATTTACTCCGATTAAATCCATACGGCTCATGCCAGGTTTACGGGGAAGGCCTGCAGTAATTACTACAACATCTGAGTTTGCTGTTGCTTCATAACCAGCACCATCGGGGGTAGTTGTTGCTCCAATTATTTTGGTCTCAAATCCTTCAATAGAGCGAGACTGGTTCATATCTAAAGCCAAACCTTCTGACTTACCCTCAAGAATATCTGTTAAAACAACGGTATCGAAAATGTCGTACTCAGCTAAACGAAGAGCTGTTGTTGAACCATAAAATCCTGCACCAACTACTGTGACTTTCCCAGCCATCCTGACCCCGTTCATGTGAATCTGCGAATGGGTGAACTCTACCGCCCGCGAGGAAGTGCAATTGCCACAACAAATAGAGCGATAGCGATTGCAAGCGGAATATAAAACTCGAGAGTTCGAAAATGCCGGGATTTAAGTGCAATACCTGCTGTACCTAGGGCAATAAAGAGTGACCCGCCTCGCACTAATCCAAAGGCTCCAAGAGCTATACCCAAGGTGACGGCGCCGTAACTCAAGAGTGAAATGAGGCGTTCATTTAGCTGCATGCATCAACCACATTTTTCAGTAGCATCGCACGAGTCATTGGCCCCACACCTCCTGGCATAGGTGCAAAAAAAGAGGATTTCGCAGTTGCACTTGGATCAACATCTCCGACCAATCCAGATTTAAGCCGCGAAATTCCAACATCAATAACAATTGCGCCTTCTTTAATCATTTCGGCCTTAAGAAAATTCGCTTGTCCAATCGCAGCAATCACAATGTCAGCTGATTGAGTGTGCATAATCAACTCTTTGGTTCCAGTGTGAGTAAGAGTAACCGTTGCATTTTCTTTTTTACGAGTGAGTAAAAGTCCAAGTGGGCGACCAACTGTGATACCTCGACCTATTACCGTGATCTTTGCACCTTGCGTCGGGATTGAATAATGATCAAGAAGTTCAACAATTGCCCTAGGCGTACATGGGATTGGACCATCAAAGCCTGCAACTAAGCGCCCTAGATTTAGGGGGTGTAATCCATCGGCATCCTTTTTTGGGTCGATCGCTTCTAGTACTTTTTGTGTGTTAATCCCCATTGGCAATGGCAGTTGAACAATGAATCCAGTGCACTCTTTTGAGTTATTTAAATCAGAAATCGCTGCAAGAACTTCTTTTTCAGATGCATTAGCCGGTAGATCGATACGAATGGATTTAATACCAACATCTTGGCAATCGCGATGTTTTCCTGAGACATAAGAAAGAGAACCAGGATCTTGGCCCACCAATATTGTTGCTAGACCTGGAAAAATACCTTCTGATTTTAACTTCGATACGCGAATGGAGAGATCGGCTTTGATGGTGGCAGCTAACGCCTTGCCATCTAATAACTGTGCGCTCATGGCACTATCGTATCGACTCAGGCGTGTGAGAAATGTCGAACATCTCTGATGTACCTGGCGATCTCACGGGCTTTTGCGCCATAAAGTAGCGATTTTCTCATGTTGTTTTCGGATCCAAGGTTTCTTAACTCCGTTTGAACAATCTAGGTACGTAGATTGCTAAAAGAGCCCCCAATCCCAGTTGAAGAGTGATTGCGGTGGTGAACTTCCATGGTGATGTTCCAACCGCCGACATTGCTTCGGTAATTAAGGCTCCACTTGCGCAGTAGCCTATAAAAGCTGATATCAAAATCGCCACAATCAAACTTTGCGTTAACACTTTTTGCTTGAGATCTACCGTCCATGTCACAAGTAATGCACCTGCAAAGATAATGACAGCTACACCGAATAGCGAAATTAAAGATTCATCTTTAGGCAAGGCTCCTAAAATTGGTATCGCTGGGATTTTATCTAAATCGAAAGAAATTGGAGAGACCATCGTTTGCGATCCTACGGCAAAGCCCGCTCCAGAAAAATATGACAGTGTCGATACAATTGCATTTGGAAGATAAAGAATATTGAGCAATAGAAGTAGGAAGCCACCAAAGATTCCAGGCTGAAGTACTACCGTCAAATTCTTTACTAGATCTAAATTAAGAAAGAGTGCGATACCAAGTGCTATTGCACTTATCCCAAGTAAGAGCGCAATAATGCGGGATCCAAATAAAAATCCTTGCCCTAGTGAAGTACGACGAGCAACTGTTGCTGATGTAATGAGCATGAATGGAAGCACATATATCAATGCAAAATACCAAACTGGAATTACTTCATCGGTTTTTGACAAAATCGAAGCTAATAAAGCAAAACTTGTATAGAGAATTGAGAAAACAACTCGGGCTGGTGCGATCAATGATGTATCGCCATCAAGGCGATCTACCGTACGGGATATTCCATTTCGAATAGCAAGTATGGGGAAAACCAGCGCTCCCAGTGGAAGATACGAGAGATGACCTGCCAATGCCGATGATCCCAAAGTTAAATCAAATGGTATTTGGTGGGCACCAATCCAAATCCATAATGCTGCACGTAGTGGATCGCCTGTGTTTCCCGTTGCACTTCCAGCTGTTGACCAAGCAATTAGTGCAATAAATGCTGTTGGCAGTAACAACCACGCAATACTGCGCAAAACTTGGGGGAAAGCCGCTCCAAGTATGCGCAACACCATTGTTAACGACCCAATATTGCCCGTAACAAACGGGCTGTTTCACTTGGTGTTTGACCAACTTTTACGCCAACTGCTTCTAACGCATCTTTTTTACCTTGCGCGGTACCAGATGAACCAGAAACGATTGCTCCAGCATGTCCCATTGTTTTGCCTTCTGGTGCAGTAAATCCTGCGATGTATCCAACAACTGGCTTTGTTACATACTCAGAAATAAATGCGGCCGCACGCTCTTCTGCATCTCCACCAATCTCACCAATCATCACAATTGCTTTTGTATTTGGATCATCTTGAAAGGCGCGTAAACAATCAATGTGAGTTGTGCCAATAACAGGATCGCCGCCGATTCCAACTGCTGTGCTAAATCCAATGTCGCGAAGTTCGTACATCATTTGATAGGTCAAGGTTCCTGATTTTGAGACTAGACCAATTGGTCCTGCGCCCGTAATGTCTGCAGGAATAATTCCTACATTTGATATTCCTGGACTGATCAATCCAGGACAGTTTGGGCCAATGATCTGGGTGGTTCCTAAGCTTTGTGCATAGGTGTAAAAACTTGCCGTGTCATGAACTGGAATACCTTCAGTGATAACAACTGCTAAAGGCATTTTGGCATTAATTGCATCAATTACTGCTGCCTTAGCAAATTTAGGTGGAACAAAAATTACGGAAACATTTGCACCAGTTGCAGCCATTGCCTCAGCCACAGTATTAAACACAGGAAGATTGTGGCCTTCAATTTCTACAACCTGGCCACCTTTTCCTGGAGTGACTCCACCAACGATATTGGTGCCAGATACCAACATTCGGCGGGTGTGCTTTGTGCCTTCCGAACCTGTCATACCTTGGACGATTACTTTGCTGGATTCATTGATAAAGATCGTCATTACTTTGCCGCCAATTCTGCAGCACGATTTGCTGCGCCATCCATCGTGTCAGCCTGTTCTACAAGAGGGTGGGCTGCTGCTTTAAGAATTGCACGACCTTCTAGAACATTGTTGCCATCTAAGCGAACAACTATTGGTTTAGTAGCTTTTGGACCAAGTAATTCAAGTGCCTGAACAATTCCATTTGCTACTGAATCACAGGCAGTAATTCCTCCAAAAACATTGACGAAGACACTCTTAACATCTTTATCACCGAGAATAATTGAAAGCCCATCTGCCATGATTTGAGCGGATGCACCACCACCAATATCCAAGAAATTAGCTGGTCGTACTCCCCCGTGTTTTTCACCTGCATATGCAACAACATCTAATGTGCTCATAACTAAACCAGCACCATTACCGATAATTCCTACTTCACCTTCTAGTTTGACGTAGTTAAGACCTTTTTCTTTTGCAGCTGCCTCGAGAGGATTTTCACCGGCCTCATCAACTAAACCTTGATGATCTGGTTGCCTAAAATCTGCATTTTCATCGAGAGTAACCTTGCCATCTAAAGCAATGATCTTTCCATCAGTTGTTTTCACTAATGGATTAACTTCAACCAGAGTTGCATCTTCACTTTGGAAAACCTCCCACAGCTTAAGCAAGACCTCTGCTACTTGATCTGCAACATCTACAGGAAATTTGGCTGCTGCAACTATCTCTTTTGCTTTTGCAATTGAAATTCCATCAACAGCTGAAACTGGAATCTTTGCTAATTTTTCAGGAGCAGTGTGGGCCACCTCTTCGATATCCATACCGCCAGAGACAGATGCCATAACAAGAAATGTTCTGTTGGATCGATCAAGAAGTATTGCTAAATAGTATTCAGCCTCAATTGGTGCTGCCGCTGCAATCATTACAGTACGAACTGTGTGACCTTTTATATCCATCCCAAGAATTGCCCCGGCTTTTTCACGTGCATCTTTTGGATTTTCAGCCAGCTTTACTCCGCCGGCTTTTCCGCGTCCACCAACTTTTACTTGTGCCTTTACAACAACTTTACCACCGATACTCTCTGCAGCTTTTTCTGCTTCATCAGCAGTTGTTGCAATCGCTGCGGCCAGAACTGGAACGCCATGCTTTTCAAAAATATCGCGGGCTTGGTATTCAAAAAGATCCACTAAATTTTCCAATCAGTTGTAATGGGCCAATCAGTTGGTGCTGGCTAATCCTAGAGCTTCTCAACCGGTGCATAACGCAGAAGTAAACGCTTCTCTCCGTATTGACCGAAATTAATTGTCGCTTCTGCTTTGTCACCTGCTCCTGCAACTGCGACAACTGTACCTAATCCAAATGTGTCATGTGACACACGCTCACCTACAGCCAACTCCATCGCCATGCTCTTCTTTCCTGTCGCTCTTGGTGGAGGAGCAGTTGCGATCCTAGATTTTTTTGTCATTGATGAGATGAGCGAATCGGAAGATTGATTGCGCCATACGATCACATCTTCTGGAATTTCATCAAGGAAGCGAGATGGTGGGTTGTAATTTGGGGCTCCCCAGGTTGATCGATACTCTGCCCGTGAAATATAAAGTCTTTCTCGCGCGCGAGTTAAACCAACGTATGCCAATCGTCGTTCTTCCTCAATCTCATCTTTATCATCAAAAGTTCTAGAGTGTGGAAAAATTCCATCCTCCATACCAGTTAAAAATACTGTTGGAAATTCCAATCCTTTTGCGGTGTGTAACGTCATCATTGTGACAACTCCGCCATGGTCTTCGCCTTCTGGAATTTCATCTGCATCGGCTACCAATGAGACTTTTTCTAAAAATCCTGCAAGAGAAATCTCTTCATCTTCGCCTAACTCTTCAAAAGAGCGCTCTTCATACTCCATTGAAACAGCTACAAGTTCCTTTAAGTTTTCAACTCTAACCTCATCTTGCGGATCAGTACTATCTGCCAACTCTTTTAAAAGACCTGACTGTTCTAATGCCGCCTCGACAATTACTGAAGGTTTAACTCTTGCCTCCACTAAAACGCTTAGTGCTGAAATCATTGATGTGAATTCGCTGATTGCCTGTGCTGCTCGAGCTGGTAGCGAAGTAATTTCATTACAACGAAGGAGTCCTTGCCAAAATGAAATTCCACAACTATTTGCAAATTGATCCACATAATCCAAAGAAGTATCACCAATACCTCGCTTTGGAATGTTGATGATTCTACGAAGAGATATTTCATCCTCACAGTTTGCAAGTACTCGAAGATATGCCAACAGATCCTTTACTTCTCGACGTTCATAGAATCGAAGCCCACCTACGACTTTATATGGCAACGCCATCCGCATAAATACTTCTTCAAATACGCGTGACTGAGCATTGGTGCGATAGAAAATTGCTGTTTCTCCGGGAGTTGAATTTCCATCTCTCTGAAGTGATCTAATCTCATCTGCAATAAAATTGGCTTCGTCATGTTCACTTTCTGCCACATATCCAGTTAGTGGCGATCCATCACCGACATCTGACCATAGATTTTTCTCTTTTCGACTTTCATTTTTTGTAATGACTGCATTTGCCGCGTTTAGTATGTTTTGAGTAGATCGGTAGTTTTGCTCCAGCAAGACTGTCGTTGCATTTGGATAGTCCATTTCAAACTGCAAAATGTTTCGAATTGTCGCCCCGCGGAATCCATAGATTGATTGGTCGGCATCTCCAACAACACACAATTCGGCTGGGGAGGTACCCTCCAACTCTGTACCAACGAGCTCTTTAACCAAGATGTACTGTGCGTGATTTGTATCTTGATATTCATCAATTAATACATGTCGAAATCGAGATCTAAACCTTGCTTTTGCTTCAGGAAATCGCTGTAGAACTTCTACAGTTTTTAAAATCAGGTCATCAAAATCCATTGCATTGGCTCTCATTAACCGACCCTGATAGATCGTGTAGACATCTGCGACAACTTGTTCAAATTGATTGGAAGCGGCCTTCACATAATCCTGGGGGGAAAGCAGTTCATTTTTTGCATTTGAAATAACCGACTGAAACGCTCGGGCTGGATAACGCTTTGGATCAAGGTTTAGTTCTTTTGCCACAATTGTGATGAGGCGCTGAGAATCTGCAGAGTCGTAGATGCTAAATGTATTGCTGTACCCAAGACGATTAGCTTCTTGTCTCAAAATTCGCACACATGCCGAGTGAAATGTAGAGACCCACATTGACTTTGCGACAGGGCCAACTAATTCACCAACTCGTTCCTTCATCTCACCAGCGGCTTTATTTGTAAACGTAATTGCCAAAATCTCATATGGTGCAACGTTTCGACGTGCCATCAAATATGCGATTCGACGAGTTAATACCCTGGTTTTTCCAGAGCCAGCACCAGCAACAACTAAAAGTGGGCCACCAGCATGTGTAACCGCCGCGCTTTGTTGAGGGTTCAGTCCCTCTAGCAACGGATCGATTTCATTCATAGGAGGCATTCTATTAGGGTTCAACTATGGAACCGATTGCCGATAGTGAAATTGAGCGCGTCTTAGTTATTAGCGCTCACCCAGATGATTCAGACTTTGGTGCATCAGGAACAATTGCGCAATGGGTAAAAAAAGGGATTGAAGTCTCTTACGTTTTTTGC
>Ga0164293_10005680_pt1 | contig 10618 bp, 7 predicted proteins | sample GEODES118metaG_FD_111487 | JGI IMG/M metagenome (GOLD analysis project Ga0164293, IMG submission 111487) | Eutrophic lake water microbial communities from Lake Mendota, Wisconsin, USA - GEODES118 metaG | ecosystem: Environmental > Aquatic > Freshwater > Lake | place: USA: Lake Mendota, Wisconsin...
AGTTGAAGTCACCGACCAAACCAGTTCTACATTTGGTCCAGTTGGATGGAACCGGTTAGGTAATGATATCGATGGGGAAGCTGCTGGTGACCAGTCTGGACGTTCTGTAGCATTATCCGAAGATGGGTCCATTGTTGCAATTGGGGCTCCAAATAACGATGGAACTGGAACACTCGGCAATGACCGCGGCCATGCGCGAGTGTATCGAATAAATCTATCTAATCCAGTCATTGGCTGGCAGAAAATAGGTAGCGACATTGACGGGGAAAGACCACTTGACTTATATGGTATATCAATAGCATTATCGGGCGATGGGTCAGTTGTTGTAATTGGAGGTACTCAAAATGATGGAACTGTTACAAATAATATTGGCGATAATCGTGGTCATGTACGCGTTTTTAAACTTCAGCCGGCAGGTGTATATATGAATCATCCCTTAGTAACAACCGACTTAATAACAACCGGTAATGCAACTGTTTCTGGTCCACTAAGCGTAACAAGTTCAACCGCAATTAGTAGTACATTAAATGTCTCTGGGGCAACAACCCTTACATCGTTAACTACAAGTCGTAATGCAGCATTTGGTAGCACATTACAGGTTACGGGCGCAACTACAATGACTACATTGCAAGTTACAGGTGCTACGACACTAACATCACTGGCGGCCACGGGCAATGCAGTGATCGGCGGCACATTAGTAGTTACAGGCGCGACTACAATGTCCTCATTGAATGTTTCTGGGCTAATTAAAAAACGATAAGTATTGTCCCACGTCCTGAATATGAAAAAATTATTTACAAGTATTCAAATGTAAATAATTTCGCGGTGTTTATGCATATATTTGCAAATATCATTGATTTTATCGATTCACAACCATATACCATAGCCAACTAAATAAATATATAACGTATATCGCACCCCCTTATTTCTAATCCTTTTCCTAATCCTCTAAAATATTCAACGCCGGTTTCTTCATCGTCCGCGGCGGACGGTCATTTCCAATATTCGGCTGTTTTTTTTCAAGCAACTTCGCAATAACACAAATATATGGGTCATTTAATTCGAAGCGCACCCCAATCACATTTGCCACTAATTTATCATTTTCAACAATGTTTGCGAAATTTTTATCTGTAAAATGGTGGTCGCGAGCAATAAACACGGTCACTGGAACACTTCCGTCTTCGTCTACCACTTCTGCATGAATCCCCGCCTTAGTAATGGTCTTCGTTGTGCATTCAATCAACATCCCTTCGACCGGATGGCAAACCATACATTCAAACATTACTTGAAATTCCACTCGGTGTCCACGAACCGACCCACTCGAATAATTTATAATGCGCACTGAATTGGGTTTTACAATGCCTTCAGCAATGCATTTACCTGTAACACGATACGAAATATCTCGTTCCAGGTTCTGTTTCACTGTTTTGCCCACTTCGGTGATTGATAACATCACCTTTTGGGTTAAAATCGCCGGACTAAATACCCCATATATTTTCTTATTGTCGGCTTGTTTATTCATACTACTATATCGATACAAAATATATTTCTATGTTATTTCTAGAAATATATTTTCAATTTTCCAGCTCCGCCCATATGTATTATATTTTTGGTAAATCATTCGCCAACGTTTCTTCTACATCCAAGAACCATTTTTGATTTCCAGAATTCGGGCTATCATTAAAATACCGCATAATTACTTCCATCATAACACACAGCCCGATTCGCATTATATTCTTCGCATTCGTATTTACATCGTATTTAATCGGTTCTCCCTTGCCGGGGCCGCTGAAATACGGATTTTTGGCTAAAACCTTATTGTTCATGAATTTTACGATTTCGCTTTTTCCCATGACACTACATTTGAATCCTTTATTTAAATACGCATGTTTACCGGCGACAGGCTGTTTTACAATTTCTTTCATTTTAAATGTCATCTCATTCTTCTTAAACAAATGCATAAACCCGACAAACGACTGCAATTGTGACGGCTCAATGTGGTATTTTTTACGCAATTCGTCTTTGTATTTTCGAACTGTAGCCGCGGCTGCTTTTTTCCATTGTCGCGTCTCCAATACTTGAATATACAACTCAATATGATTGTTTCCACCCAGCGCAATGCATTTATCGGTACCCTGCATAAACATTTTTTCAGCGAAATATGACTTTATGCTAGATTCGTGTGTATATGGGGGTATATACGAGTCGGATTTGAACAAATGGTATAACATGATTAATTTGTGTTCAATCAATTGCATGTCCATCCAATGATATACAGTGTATTTATCAATCACATTGGCCGGTATATTTATATTGTTCTCCAATTCTGCGTAAACATGGCCCATGTGTATGTACCAATCGTTTTCAGCTGTCAACAATAAGTACCCATCTGCGTGCTTCACTTTTGCAGTATCAATCTTAGTGAATGCTGATTTTAGATCATTCACCAATGATTCATATGATTTTTCTATTTTACCAAAGTTTGGTATATCAGGTTTATCAACTTCGAGAACCGGTGCGGGTTGTTTACGCACGCCCTCCTTTTCCAATGGCAATTCCATGTACATTTCGTTCGGTTTATAGTCAACCGGGACACTTCTATCAAATATCGATGACTGTTCGTCCGTAATCTCGAGCGGTTGAAATCCGTAATAGTCTCCCGCGTTAACTAAATAGCCACTTCGGCCATATTTATCCACAATATAATTGTATGGGTTCTCGGTGAACATGGACAATACATAGTCGATTTGTTCGAGTGGATAAGTCCGCATAATCTGTATAGAAGCTAACAGTTGCGTTCTACTATAAAATGGTTGTTCCCGGAAAACATCGCGAATTCGTTTTGCAATGGCATTGTAATTCATCTTCACATAATGTTCACCATATGTATTATTGTTAATATCTTCTGGATTAATTACCGTAGTTGGAGAACATACAAAATCACAATTCATATAATCACAAATACCGCTACCTTCTCTGTCGCCGATTTTATAGTCGATTTCTTGATTACTTGACAACCTCAACTTGATGTTTTGGTTCTCAGCAAGGCCGTTTAATTTGTCAAGTGTAAATGACGTTTGCCCGATGTTCAAAATGCAATCGACCGCTATTTCCTTTAATATTCGTGTGATTGTGCCAATTCGTATTGCCTTCTTTTCGGCATAACGATACACATACAAATCGGCGGGTTCCGCATCGCCATCCGGTGCAGTCGCATGTAAATAGATCTCTACATTGCGCTCTTCGAATGGTAACATACAATGACTCAAGTTTCGCACACCTCTGCCGATGATTTGTTCGACGCGATTCATATTATACCACGGCTCTAGAACGTGCAACTGTCGAATGTTTTTGAAGTCGAGGCCTTCCGCGGCCGCCTTTGTGATTAAAACGACGCGGACTTGTTCTCCGCGTTTGTTTGCAAGGCCGGTTACGTGTTTTAAATCGGCCAAATTATTGGGCGAGAACGACTTGTCGCCCGTTATCATGACGTATTTTGCGGGGTGAAACGTTGATTTATCTTCGGTTTCGGCTAATGTTTTAAATGTAGTTGCGTCGACTTGTGCAGTGGGTGCAGTTTCAAACAAGGATTTGGTATGGCTCGCGAATCCATAACGAGTGAATCCCATTTCTTCTAATGCGAGTGCAATGGGAACCACTCCGCCGTCTATAAACTGCGAATATACCATGATAATGCCGGTGGATTGCCTGATACTGTTACATATACTTGCTATTTTACCACTATATTTTTGAATATTATCTGGATGAAATATTTTGCCATATTTTGACATAATATCTGGGTGATATTTGAAATTGTGGCGAAGTTCAAATGGGGTTCTCGTTTGCTCGTATGACATTATAGTTGACAGACCCTCTTTACCAATCATACTGTTTATAATTTCAGCGTGTTGTGCCAACGTTTCTTCGTCGAGCGTTTCGACTGCCGAATCGGCCGCCAATTCGTCCGCAGATTTCTCTTCTTCATCGTCATCATCTTCGTCTTCATCTTCATCTTCGTCTTCTTCAACATCCTCATTTGATACACCTACTGATGGCACAGCTACTCCAGCGGTTGTTGGCGCAGCCGGTGTATTATTTTCACCATTACCTCCGGCAAACTCCTTCGCTGCCTGCGATTCTACAAGATCTAATTCTTCTACAGATTCCGTATTTTCAGGCGATTCTTCGGTCGGTTCTTCTACAGATTCCGTATTTTCAGGCGATTCTTCGGCGTCATTGACATGGTTCTCCATTTCGCCCACCGCTTCGTCAAATGCGGGCGACGGATAAATAATGTTAAGCGACTGTAACGGTTCTCTTAATTGTGTATATCCAAATGATTCCATATTTTCGAATGTGGGCATTTCTCGTTCTTTGCCATAAATATCTGTCGTAGAAAATGAAGTGTGCAACAAATGCTGAATGATAAAATTATACGCAGACTTCTGGTATTCTCCAAACGGGTCCATGTACAATGGGGTTTTACTCGGCTTCTCTACTGGTTCTATTTGTTTCTTATTCATTTGCGTGGACGGATAATTATCGAAATGTATTTGTCTACCTGGCGCGAAATCCACTGGATAAATACGATAAGGAAACGTATACGGGTTTTCGCCGCGAACATACGAAACATACCCGGTTAATTTGCGTCGAAGTAATTCTTCACCGTCTTCGACTTGTGTCCCATCTGGCAATGTGCGCGACTTTACAAATCCCCCCTCGCGCGTAAACACGTCATTTTCCTCAATTCGGCCACGCTTATCTACTGCATTTAATAGATTCGTCAACCAAATAATTTCGCGCGGGTCGTTAAAAACAGGTGTGGCTGATAACAATAATAATCGCATGTTCTCCGCATATTTGCAAACTCGCATTAATAAACTAGCGGTTTTCTTTGCCTCCTTATTATCTTGCATGATACGAATGTTATGTACCTCATCAATTATGACAAGACGGTTGTTAAACAGTGACTGGATTTTGCCGATTTCCTGTTGTTTTTGTTGTTTTGCGGACAACCCACTCTCGCCGTCGGTTGCAATATTTCGCTTAATGTAATTTGCAAGTTCTCCATATCCCATAAAAGTATAATACTGAGTAATGAGCGAATTAATTTGCGAAATCACTTTATCGCGTGGCATATTTTGAACTTGCGATGGATTGATTTCTTTCAACAACGCATTCCCGATGCACGTATTCAAATTCCAATTGCCCCCTTCCATGATTAACTTTCGTTCATCAAATATTTGCTGTCGAAAGTTGTTTTGCACGTTTGGCGACGCAATTATCATAATCCTTTGATTACCACCGGTTTGTTTCATGTAACTACGCATTTCTTCCGCAATCCCAATCGCACTGCAAGTTTTGCCTGTACCTAGCCCATGATATAACAATAAGCTGTTATATGGGGTTTGAAACGACAGAAAGTTTTTAACAAACAATTGATGCGGCATGAGTTCAAATTCGGCATTGCACATTTTTTCTGCCTGTGCCTTTACGTCGTATATTTTTCCGTCGTATTGGGTATCTTGAAACTCCTTTCGTTTGGCGATTTTGATGTTGAAATTGGGGTCGTTTAATTCCGGATATAAAAAATCATACGTGTCTTCCAAGTTAATATTTTTGCGCTCAGCCAATTCCTTTTCTTTCATAAACGTGTTATATTCTTTCGAGTCGACGTCATCGGGCGGGATGCCAATCTTATTTTGCAACTCGTTTTCGTTTGTAGTAGATGTTATATCTGTTTCTGGTAATTTATAGAGGCCTTCGTCTAGCTGTATTGCTTCAGTCGGCACGAAAGGGTCGGCACGAAAGGAAGGTTCTTCTGCGCCCATGGGTTCCGGTGATGGGAATCCGGTTGTTTCTTCCTGCAATTGGGCAGGCGGTTGTGCAATTACAGGTGCGTTCTCATTTCGCTCCATTTCCTCTAGATAAATAATTTGAATAATTAATTCATCGTTTAACGTGCCGTAATAGGTCGACTTTGTATCGCCCTTTACTCGCGACTTTACCGCATCAATTACTGTCTTCAGTAGCGTTCCGGTGATACGTTTGCCATCGATTTTACCATTTTTAAGTTGAAAGACTCTATCAAAATTGCGCGTTAAAAGGTCAATGTCATACGTCTTTTTGCGATGGTCGTCAACCGATAACACAACACGTTGATCGTTTGAAGTTAATTCAATATCTTTCAACTTGTAACATACCTTATTATCGTCGCATCGATATCCAACCGGACATCGTTTATCTTCGCATGTTATATTTGCATCGGGCACAGGTCCGGGCACAGGACCAGCAGCTTGTTCTTGCCATTGTACCGGTTCTACTTCTACCGGTGCATTGTGAAATGGATTTAGCGCAGACAGGGCATTTACAATCGTATCCACTATTGGCTCTGGCTGTGTTGGTGGTGGCGATGGAATAATAGGCTTAATCTTTAATTTACGACGCGTTTTATTCGTAGACGGCGATGTGTCATTTGGTTCTTTACGCGTCTTTTTCGGCATGTCTTAAGATATATGTATATATTTTACACATATATTTCATTTATTTACTTTACTGTCGAATTACATATACATCATGTAATAGTGGGTCAATGTATTATGAATGTTTGTAAGCAATCTCTTTTTTTCTAAATTATAAGGCCGCATGATTGAAATACATTCGTCAAACGTTTTCCACTCCATTTTACTTACTTCTGTAATTTCATAATTTGCAAGATTTTCACTATGCTTGTGTGGAATATAGGCTATATAATATTTATGTTTGTACGATTTATAATTCGACCCGGTAAATATTTCTTCATAAGGGTAAATATTATGTATGCTGTGTAAATGTTTACGGTCAAACCCGGTCTCTTCGCAAAATTCGCGAATGGCACAATCATAATCCTTTTCTTGAAAATTACGCCGCCCCTTTGGAAATCCCCATTCAGGTTCATCCCATTGTTTGTATTGATTACTATCATCGATTAACGACGCCAACGAATATTGCTCACCTTTGCACATTATACCAGACCGCAACATTTCAAACTTATCTCGAGACCCATTTTCTTCATGTTTATATTGATTGCTAATCACATTCTCGCCCCATATATGTTTCCATAATTCGGCAAACGTTTTCGTAAGTAAGTACTGTTTCTCTACATTCGTCATTTGTATAATCATATTCATAATATAGTCCTTGTTATGCACTGAATATTTACCGCGCATGAAATCAATAAAACCAAATGTATCTTTTCGCCGTATTGTCAAATATTGTATTTTTGAATCGACCATGCGAAATGCAATGACGCCTATACTTATAATCGGTAATTTACATAAATGATATACATGTCCGTATTTCCCACAATTATTACAATAATTATCTGCCATTTTTATAGTAATACGATAAATCCTAAGTAAATATAATAAGGAATCTTTATATACATCTTTGTCAATGTTGTTTGAACCATCCGTATGGGGACCTCATTATTGGTTTTTTTTACATACAGTTGCGGAATGTTATCCAGAAAATCCAAACGAAGTGTTAAAACGCAAATATTACGATTTAATTCAAAACATACCCATATTTATTCCAATAAGCGAAATCGGCGACAAATTTAGCCGCATGTTAGACAAATATCCAGTAACCCCCTATTTATGCTCAAAACAGTCTTTCGTACGCTGGATGCATTTTATTCACAACAAAATCAACGTTTCGCTAGAAAAACCCGAACTGTCTTTACCAGAGGCGCTAGCCAAATATCGCTCGAATTATAAGCCGAAACCAATATATTTAGCAGAACAAATCAATTTGCGCCGGCACTATTTGTATGCATTTTTCATAGTTCTCGTCGTATTTTTGATATACATGTATTATGAATAAGGTACACAAATATTCTCTAGATAATACAAAGATGCGGTTAGAGTTGTATATCATAATCATTGCCGGATTTATAATCGCCAACATATACACAGATGGGAAGTATGCGAAAATGCTCATGTCGGGCAAAAAATATTATCAAATGGCGGGCGTTGCATTTGGCGCACTAATGATATATATTTTGTTTAAGCGTAACCCACTACGCGCACAACAAATGCTGAGCGCATCAAACGATTATTTGCGATATTTACCGATTGACCGCAATACCACCAACATGATTTCTCCTATTTTGGATTTTACTAGCCGACAACAATTTGCTGAACAACAATACAATAGTATGGATGGGGGCAATCATATGCGGACCGTGTTAGCCATGCCAGATACATCCAATGTAACTGCTGAAACACGCATTATGCAATCGGGGAAAAAGGCGACAAAGCGTTCTGTAAGTGAAACCAAAAAGAAGTTTGTGGCGTCTAGACAAGACTGGAAATGTGGGGACTGCCAACACCAATTAACTGCTTGGTTCGAGGTGGATCATAAAATACGTCTAGAATATGGAGGAAGTAATCATGTAGATAATTTAGTTGCATTATGCCGTGAATGTCACGGTAAGAAAACTACCATGGAGAACCTATAAGTTTCGATGGTGTAATTATATAGTATTTTTGGTATATGTAAATATCAAAAATGCATGTATTATATAATCTATAGTCAGTTTATAGAATGTCAGACATAGATACCACGAAACAACCAATAATAACGAAAGGTGTCGAATTCATAAAATCATACAACAAGTACTTGGTATTAGTTATATCCATCATTATTGCAGGAATATCGATTAATGATGGTTTAAAGAATAGTAACAATAACCAATCTGTTTCGGGCAATGTATCTACTGCGGTCATTGCTTTAATAATTGGTATAGGTTATTTCATGTTTACGCAATTGCAGGCTCGATTTAATAACAATCGGTTTCTTGTAGCTGCTACATTTGGCGCTTTTATGTTACTAGCAATAGTTATTTATACATTTATAAAGGTCGATATACAAACGTTTACCTTTTTTGCATATTTAACAGGGGCACTCGCTACACTTATTTTGGCAGTTGGGCTTGCTTTATTCTTTTATGTATTTAGTAATTATTTGAAATCGTTTACTGGCTGGGGAGGATTCTTTGTTTACTTTTTATTTTACATACCCTGCTTGTTACTGTCTTTTGTACAGTATATTATTACCGAGTTTAAGTTAACCACCAGCCCAGTTTTGATACTATTCGTTGTAGAATTATTGCTGCTATTGCTTTATGTATATATTCCCAAGCTAATCGCCCATATTTCTAGCAAAGACGGTATCCCAGTGCTTGAAGGTAGTGTATTCTTAAATTCACCGAACACATTTTCGCTTGGCGGGCGTAATGTTATACCAGATCTGGATTTTCAACTGGCCGGAAATATAAACAAAACGCCTTTTCAAAATTATGCGATTTCCATGTGGACCTATGTAAACGCCCATAGTACGAATAAAATTGCGTATAATAAAGAATCTGTTATTTTTGACTATGGCAAGGGCAAACCAAAAGTAACTTATTTTCCAGGAGATAATCCAGACGCGGCACATGTATATCGCATCTATTTTACAACACAAGACAAAGATTCGTCGTATTACGAGTTGAAGATGCCGATGCAACGATGGAATAACTTAGTATTTAACTATAGTTCAACACACGCGGATTTATTTGTAAATGGGAATTTAGAACGAACATTTTCATTTGCGAATGGAAAAATGCCGATAATTAATGCCGCCGATGTCATTACAACCGGCAGTATAGATGGACTGCATGGCGCAATTAGCAATATACGTTATTATCCAAAACCGCTCAGCAAACATAGAATTGCGACCATGTACAATGTATTTATGAAAAAAGCACCGCCGACAATTAATTTGTAATGATTTAATATAGACTTAAATGAATACAGTTGCTATTATTTTAGCCATAGTGGTCGTACTATTATTTTACATATTATACAAATATTTCCTGTTAAAATCGACAGAATTGTCCAAAACAGCTAGTTTAAGTGCAACAAACCCGGCTATACCTATCACGAATAATCCTGCAAGTTTGCGTTATGCGTATGGAATTTGGGTGTTTGTAAACTCTTGGAATACGGGTGTTACTAAAACCATTTTTTCACGAGCTAATAACATTAAGCTATATTTAGATTCGACTGCACCTGTCTTAAAGTGTGATATTACTATGAATGGGGGCGCTCCAGCAAAAACACTCGAAATAACGGATAATTTCCCTCTACAAAAGTGGGCACATGTCGTAGTAAGCGTGGATAATCAGTATGTGGATGCATATTTAGATGGCAAGCTAATCAAGTCAGGTCGAATGATTGACGGGCAGAACGGGCCGGCTACTCCCACAAGCAAAGATATGATTATGGGTGGCGGTACTACATTCGATGCTTACGTGTCCAAATTTCAACATTGGTCTGAGCCGATTGACCCGCAAACCGTATGGAGTGAATATATGAGCGGCAATGGTCAGGGACGAGTCAAAAATTTCATATCATCATATGGCGTTGACTTGTCTATTGTTAAGGACAATATAGAACAATCTAAGTTTTCAATATTCTAATTTTTATCAAATCGTTTTATACTTATATAATATATTAAACGATTATGAATACACTACCGCCAGCAACAACCGCTTCGCGCATAGAAATACCGCAAAGTGTTCAAAATATAGGCA
>Ga0164293_10005681_pt1 | contig 10618 bp, 7 predicted proteins | sample GEODES118metaG_FD_111487 | JGI IMG/M metagenome (GOLD analysis project Ga0164293, IMG submission 111487) | Eutrophic lake water microbial communities from Lake Mendota, Wisconsin, USA - GEODES118 metaG | ecosystem: Environmental > Aquatic > Freshwater > Lake | place: USA: Lake Mendota, Wisconsin...
TGTTTGGGGTGGCTTTGGCGGCGCTCCTAAGTTTCCGCAAACGGCATCGATTCGTTTTTTATTAAAGTATCACTTTTTTAATCCTACACATCAAGCCTCATTGGATCATGCTTTGGTTTGTTTGGATAAAATGATTGAAGGCGGTATATATGATCAATTGGGTGGTGGTTTTACTAGATATAGTACCGACGTTCAGTGGCTCGCACCGCACTTCGAAAAAATGCTATACGATAATGCGCTTTTGGTTACAACATTAGCAGAAGCTTATCAAGTAACAAAGAAAGAATCTTACCATAAAGCCATTACTGAAACACTTGAATTTGTTGAAAGAGAGTTGATGGGTGAGGATGGTGGTTTTTTAAGTGCACTTGATGCGGATAGTGAAGGGGTAGAAGGAAAATTTTATACTTGGTCGGCTGCAGAAATTACGCAGTTACTACAACATGATGCACCATTATTTATGGCGTATTACGGTGTTACTGAAAATGGAAATTGGGAGCATACCAATATTTTGCATACACCACAATCAGCGGAGGTTGTAGCGCAAAGCTTTGATATCACTGAATCTGCACTGCTACGTACCATTCAAAATTGTAAGACTGTTTTGATGGTGGAGCGAAATAATCGGGTTCGACCTCAAACAGATGATAAACAATTACTAGGCTGGAACGCACTCATGAATACGGCGTTTAGCAAAGCGTATGCCGCAACTGGAAATAAAAATTATTTGATACGTGCGCAAAAAAATATGGCGCATATGTTTGATTGTTTCCAAGCCGCAGATGGAGATGGTTGGTTGCACACCTACAAAAATGGAATTGCAAAAACGCCTGCATTTTTAGATGATTATGCGTATTTAATTGAAGCGCTCATTCAACTACAAACCGTATCTGGTGATTTTCATTGGCTTGAAAAAGCAGGAACAATCACAGCATTTGTGAATGCGCATTTTATCGAATCTAGCACTGGTTTTTACTTTTATACCCACGATGCCCAAGCAGATGTCATCGTAAGAAAAAAAGAAGTCTACGATGGTGCCACCCCAAGTGGTAATGCTGTAATGGCTAGTAATCTATTTCACTTAAGTGTTACTTACGGTAATGACGAGTATTTGTCCTTATGCAAAGGGACTTGTTTATCACTTTTGCCTGCCATTATCAAACATCCGGGTTCATTTGGGGTTTGGGCATCCCTTTTAATGAACCAAGTGGTCGGTTTGAGGGAATTGACCCTTGTTGGTCCGGGCGTTTTGCCCTATTTGGAAGCTGCACTTCCCTTGTATCGGCCCAATTTAATCATAAATATTTCAGAAAATCGGTTAACGAGTATTTCGGCTATTTCTAAAAAAATAATTGATAATCAAGAGGTTACGTTTCAATTGTGCGAAAATCAAACCTGCCAATTACATCAAATTACTGATTTTGACAGTTTTTTAGCAATTGTGTAATTAGGAATCAACTATTTTGCAGTTCGGTTTTGGGCAATACCCATCGCAACACAGTGAAACATTAAAAAAATTACTACTGAATAGAATTTTACCCTGGATCATTAATTTATTGGTTTTTAAGCGCTAAAACTCAGGTTTCTGTTGTTTCAAAACTTATATTTGTCACTGTTATAAATCACATAGATCAGATGAAAGGATATTTAACTACAATTACCTTGGCGTTCTTTACGTTGAGTTTGACTTCTTGCTTCTTTGGAAAAAACAAAGGTAAGGGGGTCCCTGATGATGGGCAGTTGCATGGTGTTGCTCCTTTAGCGAAGCAAAGTATGTTAACACCTAGGACCATGGTATACGTTCCGCCTGGGACATTTCACATGGGCCCAAGTGATGAAGACGTTAGTTTTAATTACAGCAATCGTAACAGAATGGTGTCTATTCCAGGTTTTTGGATGGATGCAACTGAAATTACAAACAACCACTATCGTCAGTTTGTAAACTGGGTGCGTGATTCACTTGCATACAAAGTTACTTCTGGAGTTGGTTTAAACAACCCATCAGATACCACTGCTGTTAACTGGAAAAAAGCAGCTTTGTACAAGTACGATAATAAGGAGTTGGCAAATTTAACTGGCCTAACCTATGAAAATCCGTTGACTAGAAAATTAGCAATCGATCCAGATAGTTTGATATACAGGGTTCGTTATTTTGATTTACCTGCCGCTGCTAAAATCAATAAGAACAATTCAACTCAAAAAGGTCGCGATCAGATTGTGAGTTATGCAGTTCCTGTTTATCCTGATACCTTAGTGTGGATCAGAGACTTCTCTTATTCTTACAATGAACCTTTAGCAAAAAGATACTACGCACACCCGGCCTACGGAAACTATCCAGTAGTTGGGGTTACTTGGAAACAAGCGGTTGCTTTTTGTCATTGGAGAACACATATTCAAAATGCAGATTTTGCAAAAAAGAAAATCGCCGTTGATGGTGATTATAGACTACCTAACGAAGCAGAGTGGGAATACGCTGCAAGAGGTGGTAGAACCAGTACTATGTTTCCGTGGGGTTCTCCATATTTAAGAAATAAAAAAGGTTGTTTGCTTGCAAACTTTAAGCCTGGTAGAGGTAACTATCCTGAAGATGGTGGTTTTTACACGGTTAAAGCAACTGCTTACTGGCCAAACGACTTTGGATTGTATAATATGTCTGGAAACGTTGCAGAATGGACGGCTTCTTATTTTTATGAAGGTTCATACAATTTCATGTCAGACTTAAGTCCGGATGTTCGAATTGAAGCCGACGAAAATGATCCTCCTCGTATGAAACGTAAAGTAGTAAGAGGCGGAAGCTGGAAAGACGTTGGTAACGCTCTACAAGTGAGTGCGCGCGCTTACGAATACCAAGACACCGCAAAATCTTATATCGGATTTAGAACCGTAATTGATTTAGCGCCAAAAACAAAAAAATAATTCCATTACAAAATATTCATCTCAACTTTTTTAATTCATAAAAATTCAAAACATGTCAGCTCAACAAGAAAAAATATTTGGCTTACCAGCTCAAACAACAATGAGACTTGTAAACGTTTTTGTATGTACCGGTGCATCTGTCGTAATTTTTGGTGCAATGGCAAAAATTCTACACTTGTCTTGGGCCGACTGGGCACTTAAAATTGGTTTAACAACGGAAGCTATTATCTTTTTGATTTATGCTATTTTACCTCCAGAAGGACATGCACCTGCTGCTGGTGGTGGTGTTTCTGATCTTCCAACTTCTGTGGTTGCTGATGTAACAAAAAGATTTGATGAATTATTTGCGAACGCAGGTTTAACGCAAGAAAACTTATCTAAACTTAGTACTAGCTTTCAAAAATTAGGCACTACTGTTGAGCAAATCGGTCAAATTGGTGATGTTGTAAAGTCTACTTCAGACTTTTCTGCTAAAACAGGAGAAGCTGCTGCTGCTCTTGGCTCTATTAAAGACGCAGCTGTTAAAGCAACTGAATCTTTAGGTAGTATTTCTTTAGCATCTGATAGCACCAATGAATACCACAAACAAGTTCAAGGTTTAGCTAAAAACTTAGGTTCATTAAATACTATTTATGAACTTGAATTACAAGAAAGCAACAACCATCTTAAAGCACTCAACCAGTTCTATGGCAAATTAGCGCAGGCTTCTGAAGCAATGAACGGTACTGCAGAAGATGCATTAAAAGCAAAAGAACAAATTGGTGCCCTTGCTAATAATTTGGGTAAATTAAATCAAGTATACGGTAACATGTTAACTGCCATGCAAGGTAGATAGTAACCAAACAAGATTTTAACTCATTATTAATAAGATTACCTAAATAGTACAATATGTCACTACCTAAGGAACCGCGGCAGAAAATGATTAACATGATGTACCTAGTGCTTACCGCACTATTGGCACTGAATGTTTCGGCCGAAATTTTAAACGCATTTAAAACAGTAGATCGCAGTTTGATGATTGCGAGCGGTGTTGCTGAACAAAAAAATGTTGAAATTTTCAAATCCTTCAAAGCGAAATTAGAAGATCCAACTACAAGAGAGAAGGCAGCATTATGGGAACCAAAAGCACAGCAAGCAAAGAAACTTTCTGACGATTTGTATAATTACATTGAGGGACTTAAAACCGAACTTAAAAAAGAGTCTGGTCTTAAAACCGTTGATGGCAAAGAAGAATTTAAAGAAGACGATTTAGATGCAGCAACTCGTTTATTAGTCCAAAATGCTCCAGAAGGAAAAGAAAAGGGCAAAGAACTTTTTGAAAAATTAAAAGCATACAAAGAGCAGTTGTTGAGCATCGATCCTGAAATGAAAAAGGAAATCGAAGTGGGTTTACCACTTGACTTAACGATCCCGCCTACATCAAGTGAAGCTGGGAAAAGTGATTGGGCCTATGCTTATTTTCATATGACACCTACCATTGCGGCTATTACAATCATGAGTAAGTTTCAAAATGATGTAAGAAACTCTGAATCAAAAGCGGTGGAGTTTTGTCATAAGCAAATTGGACAAGTAGAAATTATTTACGATCAGTTCCAAGCTTTTGCTGGAACCAATACACAATATTTAATGCCTGGTGAAGAGCTTGTGATTACAGCTGGTATTGGTGCGTTTAGTAAAGCGGCTCAACCTTCAATTACAATTGATGGTGCAAATGTTCCGTTAAATGCAGAAGGTACTGCTGAATATAAAACACGTGTTGCCGGTTCTGGTTCTGGTGTTAAACGCGTTAGAATCTCTTATGCTAAGCCTGATGGTACAACGGCTGTGGTAGAAAAAGAAATTAAATATACTGTTGGTATTCCTGCAGGCTTAACGGTATCTACCGATAAAACACGTGTATTTTACAGAGGTTTAGAGAATCCATTAAGTGTAACTGGTGGTGGTGGTGGTGACGAAAAAGTTAGTGTTTCTATTGAGGGTGCTGGAGCTTCTTTAAGAAAAGTTGGACCAGGACAATATATTGTTACTTGCACTCAATTAGGAACAGTAAATGTAGTTGCTAATGACGGGAAAAGTAGTCAAAGAATTGCAATACCTGTTAAACGAGTACCAGATCCAATTGTAGTTGTTGGTGGAAGTGCTGGTGGTGCTATGGCGGCAAATGTGTTTCGTGTGCAAAGTGGAGCGATTGCAGAATTACGAGATTTCGTATTTGAAGGCGTTGCCTATAAAGTTGCTTCGTACATGCTTATTTGTACTGGTAAAGGTTTTGATGAACCTGAAATTGCAGATGTAGTTGGCGCTTCATTTAAAGATCCTTCAGCACAAGCTTTGATTAGGAGATGTCAGGCTGGAACTACAGTTACCATTGGTGAAATTAAAGTATTGGAGCCAGGCGGCGGCACTAGAAAATTAGATCAAAACATTACGTTCATATTGCAATAAAGTAGTTTTATATGAAAAATATATTTATAATTGGTTTAGCTGTTTGCGCTATAAGTTTAGGTGCAAACGCACAGACAGGCTTTAGTGCGTTAAAAGGTAAAAAAACAGCTACAGTTGTTGATACTACAAAAAAAGCAGGTACTCCATCTGCTACGCCAGTGGTAACACCAAGTACGAGCAGTTCTTCTGTGCCGCCACCTAAACCAGGTAAAACGTATGACACAACTATTGTTGGAGGCTTTGGCGAAGTGGTTCCAAAAAGTTTACGTAACGAAACCCTTGCCGATCGTAAAACAGATCGTTCAAAAAATCCATTAGAGTACGAGCATCTAAGAGAAGATGATTGGTTATACTCCGAATTTATTTGGCGTGAGATTGATGCAAGAGAAAAAATGAATCAATCATTTATATATCCTGGCAAAGATAATACTGGAGACCAGCGCTTTTTTTCTATTTTATTAAACGCGATTCAAAATGATAACGTTGCTGCATTTTCTGCAGAAGGTGGAGATGACCGTTTTACCAAACAGTTGGCTTATGAGGATATCTCTAAAATGATGAAAGGCAAACTAGATACTATTTTGGTGCAAAATGCTACTTTCCCAACCGTTTATGATACAAGCATTATTCTAGATACTAAGTTCGCTCCAAATCCTGATTCTATTTATACATTCCGTTTAAAAGAGCAGTGGATAGTAGACAAAGAAGCAAGTAGACTTTTTTGTAGAATCATTGGTATTGCTCCAGTAGCAAAAATTGTGGTTAATGGAAAGTCAACAACCAAAACATTATTTTGGGTATACTATCCTGAATTACGCAAAAGCCTAAATAAGTACAATGTATACAATCCTAAAAACTACGCTGGGCGTATGACATGGGAAGAGCTTTTTGAAAGTCGTTTCTTCTCTAGTTATATCGTGAAGTCTAGCAATAACAATCCTAATGATAAATCCTTAAGTCAATTATTTAAGAATCCTTTATTTAGATTGTTAGAAGGCGAAAATATTAAAGAAAGAATTTTCAATTACGAACAAGACTTATGGTCTTATTAATTGTAAAACTTAATAATAAAAAAAGGGACTTTTCAAGTCCCTTTTTTTATGGGGTGGCCTCAAAAAATTTTTGAAGCGCGGCTGCTTTTTTGGCACCAATAAGTGCAACAATATTTTGGATAGGTTCTTTTTTAATATTTGCTACCGATTTAAATTGGTTAAGCAATATTTCTCTTGTGGCTGGCCCAATGCCTTCAATATTTTCCAGTGCTGTTGTAAAAGTACCTTTGGATCTTTTGTTTCTATGAAAAGTAATTCCAAAACGGTGCACTTCATCTCTAATGCCTCTTAATAGTTTTAAGCTGTCGCTATCCCAGGGTAATTTTAATGACTGACTGTCATTTGCAAAAAAAAGTTCTTCTTCATTTTTAGCAAGACCTACAAGTGTGGTGCTGCCAGTGAGTCCTAGGGCTTCTATGCTTTCAAGTGCTGCGCTTAGCTGCCCCTTGCCGCCGTCAATTACAATGAGCTGAGGCATAGGCTCGCCGGCTTCTTGAACCCTTTTATATCTTCTATACACCACTTCTTTCATGGTGGCGAAATCATTGATGCCTTCAACTGTTTTTACATTAAAATGACGGTAATCTTTTTTGCTTGGCACACCGTCTTTAAAACATACCATGGCCGATACTGGAAAACTACCCTGAAAATTAGAGTTATCAAAACATTCGATATGGGTAGGCGTTTCTTGTAAGTGTAAATAAGATTGAAGTTCGTCCAATACTAATTTTTTCTCTGATACAGACTTGCCCTCTAATTGTAATATTTTTTTAAGTTGCAGTTCTCTGGTATAATAGGTAACATTTTTTATTGAGAGATCTAGCAACTTCTTTTTATCACCAAGTTTTGGAACAGTGATCGTAATATTTTTGTCAAAATATTCGATGGGGTAAGGAACAATAATTTCGGTACTAAGGCTATTAAAGTCGGCTCTTATTCTTTCAACAGCAAAGCAAAGTAGTTCGTCTTCGGGCTCATCTAATTTGCCCTCTAATGGAACTGTATGGGTTTGTATGATACTTCCATTTTGAACCATCAGGTAATTGACATAAGCGAGTTTTCCATCTTTAAGTATCGAAAACACGTCTAAATTTGAAAAGTGTTTGCCTACCACTACTGATTTTTCTTGGTAGGTAAGTAGTAAATCCATTTTGTATTTTAGTTGTGCCGCTTTTTCGAAATCTAATGCCTCGGCATGTGCTTGCATTTCTTTTTTTAGGTGGTTCATGAGTTGACTCATGTTTCCTTTCAATAAATGTTTCAATTGTTCTAAACTGTCCAGGTAGCTCTCTTCAGTTTGATATGCCACACATGGGGCCAAGCAGTTCCCTAGATGGTATTCTAGGCAAGGTTTAAACTTTTGCTTGTCAATATTTTCCTGACTTAAATTAAGCTTACAAGTGCGCAGTGGAATAAACTGTTTGATAAAACTTAACACTTCTCTAATGGTTCCCTTAGAAGTAAAAGGACCAAGGTATATCGAGCCATCATTGTATTTTTTCCAAGTAGAAAAAACCCTTGGGAAGCGTTCTTTTTTAATCACCAAGTATGGGTAACCCTTATCGTCTTTTAATAAAATATTGTAGCGAGGTTTGTACTGCTTAATTAGGGAGTTCTCTAGTAATAATGCATCTTGCTCAGAGTCAACGATGGTAAACTCGATACGATCAATTTTTTGAACCAACTCAATGGTCTTAAAACTATTTTGATTTTTTGTAAAATAGGAGGCAATCCTTTTTTTTAGGCATTTTGCCTTACCTACATAAATGAGTACCCCTTTTGCATCATAGTACTTATAAATGCCTGGGTCTGCGGGTAATTTGTGTGCTATTTGTTGGTACTGTTCCTGAGTCATTTATGGAAGTATAACGCGAACAGTAATTGTTTTGTTGAGTGAAAATCCGTTATTCGTTTCTTTACTAATGGACGTGGTAAAACCTTCATTTGTTTTCCAGCTCAATTGCTCTGTACATGTAGTGTCTTTATTTAGGTATTGTTTTCTTACAAATATTCTTTTAACGACTGAGGTTTGCTCATCCATTAATATGTCAACATTTCTTACCGGAACACCGGTATTGATAGGCGTATAATTGATGTTGAAACTAGCTGTCCCCGCATCTCTAAATACCGATTCTTTGTAATTCTTTTTTTGAATACTATCACTAATGTCTGCGTTGATAAACGACTGAATGACTGGCATTACTTGTGTCACCTGCGTAGTAGTACTATCTTTTTTTGTACCTTCTGTTATGACAACACTATAAGTCGCGTACATGCTGTCAAAATATTTTAATTGACTTTGAATATAAGATGCGATAGGGTAAAAGCTGGTGGTGTCGGCTGCTACATTTACTGGTTCTTTTTTTTCATTTGTATTACTACAGGCGGCAGCCATCACGCAAACGAAACATGCTAGAATTAAAGATTTCATTCTGTAAAATTACTTAAACTGTTTGCTCCAACCTATTCGGAATCCGTAATCAATCAGATTTTCTTTAATTGGATAAGGGTTGTTGTAGGTTGGCAACGTTTGGTATCTGATTTGTGGCCCTAACTGCCAAATGGTATTTCCTTTTTGATAGCTAAATTGAATGCCAGCACTGGTATTGATATTCCACTTGCGCACGTAGTCATTACCGGCAGCATAATTAGCATAATCGGTAGATAGCAAGTAAACATTATTATTGATATTGTATGTGGGCTGTATAGTTGCTTGTGTGTGAATGCCAAATTTCTTAAATCTAAAGAGCTGATAGTCTAGTCCAACTGGCAGGGCAATTTGGTATACTTTATTGTTGAGCTTGGCAGATCTAAAACCAACATTATTAGTATAACTCGACATTACTGAAACTGTTTGAACCCTGCCGCCATTCACTAATGCAAGGGTAGCAGCATTGGCACCTGACTCATAGGTGTCAATCTGGTATTGTCTAATATTAAGTTGAAGTCCGGTTTTGAATTGCAACTTTTTAGTAACCGAATAATTAAGTGTAAATCCAAGTTCTAATCCAATATCAGGTCTGTGTCTAACCGCTTGGTTAAACGTAGGTGTTTGAACCAGTGGGGAATTGATTGGAATGGCAATGAGTGATGGTTGAATTAACTCTTTTACTTTTTGATCGCTTAGCACCCTAAAACTAGCAGAGGGCGTCGCATAAAATTGAACACTATATTTCTTCTTTTTTGCTACAGTCATTGCAGCAGCTTCAATTTCAAAACCATGATTAACCTGGCTATGTATTAGTGCCGGCAAAAGTGAATTATTATTCATTTTATTTGTGCTATCACTGCTTGAAATAGTAGCTGCTGCTTCGACAATTTTATTTTCTTGCGTGACTATATCATCATTTGTGAAAGTGGTATTAGTAGCAATATCATTTATGGTATTCGTATCCGCTACTTTTTTTGTTGGAGCTACTTCAAATACGCGTAAAGGCATTTTTGATGTACGCTGTTCAACTACTGTTACCTTCGGTTTTGAGGCGATCATTTGTGCGCTGGAATGATACGTTGTAAAAGGCTTTTCAAGTGCGTGACTACTATTTTTTGGCTTCAAAATATTATTTGTAAGCGCAATTGGTTCAGATTTTTGTGTAACTATAAAAGTAGAAACAGTTAGTGCAACAAGCACTGTTAACGCAATGATAGTAAGGGCTGGCCATGATCTGTTTCCATGTACTTCGGTTCGTATATTATCCCAAACACGACCAGATGGGTACATCTTGTGCTCGTTTACCTCGTCAAGTATAAACTCCTCAAAAGCATCTAGTTGATTCCTCTTTTCCATATCTACCCGCTTCACGTAATTATTTTTGTATCACCGACAACAACTCAAATTTCTCTTTGGGTGCTTCAATAATTCTTTTCTTAATTAAAATATTTGAAAGCATATTTTTGGCCCTTGTGTATTGGCTTCTGCTTGTGCTTTCTTCAATGTCTAATAAAATGCTAATTTCTCTGTGACTATATCCTTCGATTGCAAATAAATTGAGTACTGTTTTGTAACCGATCGGTAATAGTCTAATACATTCAACAACTTGTTTAGATTGCATAATGGAAGCAATGGATTCTTCTTTTACCTCCAAGTTTTCTGCACTCGTTAAATCTAAACTCTCTGTAAATTTCTTGTACTTTTTTAAAAAGTTGATGCTTGTATGCACCATGATGCGTCTAATCCAACCTTCAAATGAACCTTTGTTTTGAAA
>Ga0164293_10005682_pt1 | contig 10617 bp, 13 predicted proteins | sample GEODES118metaG_FD_111487 | JGI IMG/M metagenome (GOLD analysis project Ga0164293, IMG submission 111487) | Eutrophic lake water microbial communities from Lake Mendota, Wisconsin, USA - GEODES118 metaG | ecosystem: Environmental > Aquatic > Freshwater > Lake | place: USA: Lake Mendota...
ATTTTGAATATGGTTTCTAAACTTTCCGATAATGGTATTGCAGGTTTTATATTGGCAAATGGTGCTTTGAGTGGCGGTGGCGAAGAATATAAAATACGTAGAAAGCTGATTGAAAATAATTTGGTGGAAGCCATTTTGGTATTGCCGCAAGGAATGTTTTATACAACACCAATTAGTGTTTCAATTTGGATTTTGAATAAAAATAAAAAAGCACATAGTCGAAGCATTGGTGATGAGCAACGCAATTATCGCAACCGTGAAAAAGAGATCTTGTTTATTGATTTGCGACAAATAGGCGAACCTTTCGAAAAGAAATTTATCCAGTTTAGTGAACATCATATTAAAGATATTGGCGAAACCTATCATTCTTGGCAACAAGAAAAGAAAAACTACAAAGACATTCCTGAATTTTGCTATTCTGCATCTTTTGATGAAGTTGTGAAAAAAGATTTTTCACTCGTTCCAAGTAAATATATAGAATTTGTAAACAGAGATGAGAACATTGACTTTGATGAAAAAATGAAAGCACTAAAAAGCGAGTTTGCTGACTTGTTAAAAGCAGAAGCCGCTTCTAAAAATGATTTATTAACCGTATTTAAAGAGTTGGGTTATGAAGTCAAATTATAGTGAGTTAGGCATATACATTAGAGAAGTCAACAAAAGAAATTCAGACCTCACTATATCAAAGTTATTAGGTGTGAGTATGGAAAAAACTTTTATTCCTTCAGTTGCAAATCTCAATGGTGTGGATTTGTCAATTTATAAGGTTTTAAGAAAAGGGCAATTAGCTTGTAAGTTAATGAGCGTTGGACGTGACGAAAAACTTCCAGTTGACTTATATAATGAGAGCGAACCGGCCATTATATCATCAGCATATTATGTATTCGAACCAAAAGATAAGGACGTATTATTGCCTGAGTATTTAATGATGTGGTTATGCAGACCCGAAAATGATAGATATATCGGCTTTATAAGTGGTGGTGATGTAAGAGGTGGTATTTCTTGGGAGACATTTTGTAGTCTTCCAATTAAAGTTCCTTCAATAAATAAACAACGCGAAATAGTAAAAGAATACAATGTCATCCAAAACCGCATAGCCCTAAACCAACAGCTGATACAAACTCTCGAAGAAACCGCACAGGCGATTTATAAACAGTGGTTTGTGGAGGGAATTGATTTAGAGAATTTGCCTGAGGGCTGGGAAATTGGAACCGTTGCCGATTTATGTGAGTATTCAACTAAGAGGGTTTCTATAAATGAAATTAGTTTGGATAACTACATTTCAACAGAGAATATGCTGCAAAATCGATCAGGAATAGTTCAAGCGAATAGCTTACCAATTAATGGTAGTGTAACAAATTTTGAAGTTGGGAATATTCTAATTTCAAACATAAGACCGTATTTCAAAAAGATATGGCACGCAAATTTTAATGGTGGTTGTTCTAATGATGTACTTTGTTTCACTCCAAGAGAAAACGTTCCACCGTTGTATTTGTATCAAATTTTAGAAAAAGATAATTTCTTTGAATATGTAATGGCTGGTAGTAAAGGTACAAAAATGCCGAGAGGTGATAAAAAGTGGATTATGAATTATGAAACTGTAATTCCCAAAAATGAACTTTTAGAAAAATTCAGCAAAACCACATACATTTTCCAAAAGCATATTCAACTTAGGAAATCAGAAAACCAAAAGCTAGCAGAACTGAAAGATTTGCTTCTTTCCAAATTAGCGACAATAGAAAATTAGAAGAAATGGAAAAAGACCTATTTCACGACATCAAACAAAGCATTGAAGCATTTCAAGAATCATTGAAAGCTTATTTACCTGCTTTAGAGGCAGAGCTGAACCATTTGATACAATCGGGAAGCAAGGATAAAAATACCATTGAAAACTCCTTAGATACCTAGCTTTCTTTAACAGATATGGGCATAGGAAAAGATTTATTTGTACAATTATTAGAATATTACAAAACCATAGATGCAGATGGTGCTGCTTTTTATTGGAATGAATTTGATAAAGACAATGAATAATTACAATCCAAATATTCATCACCGAAAATCTATCCGATTAAAAGGATACGATTATACACAGGCAGGTTTGTATTTTATTACCATATGTTGCCAGTATAGGGAACATTTGTTTGGCGAAATAACGGACGGGGAAATGATATTAAATGATGCGGGGAAGATGGTAGATATACAATGGTTGGAATTACCCAACAGATTTAAAAACATTGAATTACACGAATATATTGTAATGCCCAACCATTTCCACGCCATTTTGGAAATCGTAGGGGCGACCCTTGTGGTCGCCCAAAATGATACCACGGTCGCCCAAAATGACGTGATAAATCAAAACGATGACGTGATAAATCAAAAAGGGCAACCACAAGGGATTGCCCCTACCAAAACCGTTGGCGATATGATGGATGCATTCAAATCAATAACAACCGTTGAATATATTCGTGGCGTTAAAACATTGGGATGGAAACCGTTTGATGGAAAAATATGGCAACGCAATTACCACGAACACATTATTCGCAATGAACAATCGTATCAAACCATTTCGGAATACATTATAAATAATCCTGCAAAATGGACGGATGATAAATTTTATATATCATGAAATTCACCGAAGAAAAATTAGAAAAGGCATTTACCGAGTTGTTGGGGCAAGAAGGATTGTCAAGTTTTATGATCTGAAAACTTGACATTTTAAAAATATAACTATCTTTGCAGAATGACCTTAGCAGCACAAATACAAACCAAAATAAAAAAGCTACCCGAAGGAAAATCCTTTGGGTATGCAGATTTGGGTATAGCTAAAGAAGATTTTCAAACGGCTGCCAAAGCCATGGAACGCTTGCAAGCAAAAGGCGTAATCAAAAAACTATCGAAAGGTGTTTTTTACAAACCCGAACAAACTGTTTTTGGAGAATTACAACCCGATTACAGCGAACAGCTTCGCCCCTATTTGTATGAAAACGGAAAACGCATTGCCTATGAAACAGGATATTCATTGTATAATCGAATGGGCTTAACTACCCAAATGGCATTTCGCATCAAAATAGCCAGTCGCAGTAAACGTATTTCCATTAATAGAGGCACATTAAAAGCCGATGCTGTAAAAAGCTATGCCGAAGTTACCGACACTAATTATGAGATTTTAGGAATTTTGGATGCATTTAAAGACATCAAACGTATTCCCGATTGTTCGGTAGCTCAGGCAATACGGAGATTAAGTGCCATACTTAAAGAACTAAATGAAAAACAAACAGCCGCTCTACTTAAATATGCCTTGGTGTATCCGCCAAGAGTAAGGGCATTAGTTGGGGCGGTGTTGGAAAAAAATGGCAAAAAAGGATTGGAAAAATTAAAAGATAGCCTGAACCCGCTTACCACTATCAAAATGGGATTAAAAGAAACCGAATTGCCCACAAAATCAAATTGGTATATAGAATGAACCTGCACGAAAATATATCGCTTTACAGGGATGCCATTCGGTTTACCGCCCAGCAAATGAATCTGAAGCCAGAATATATAGAAAAAGACTATTGGGTTACCTATGCTTTGTATACAATTTTCAATAATGAAATTGGAAAAGACTCCGTATTTAAAGGCGGAACGGCATTATCCAAGTGTTACAATATGATAGAACGCTTTTCCGAAGATATTGACTTAGTAGTATTGAGGCGTGAAGGAGAAACAGACAGCAAGTTAAAATCAAAATTAAAAGCAGTAAGCACAGTTGTAGAAACCGTATTGCCCGAAGTACCTATTGAAGGTATTACCCATAAAATGGGAATGAACCGAAAAACGGCACACTCCTACAACAAAGAATTTAAAGGCGATTACGGACAAGTAAGAGATGTCATAATTTTGGAATCAACTTGGTTGGGATATTATGAACCATACACCACCAAAAGCATCGTTTCATTTGTTGGTCAAATGATGCTGGATAATAAGCAATCTGATATTGCTAAAGAAAACGGACTACTTCCATTTGACTTGCTTGCACTAGAACCCATAAGAACCATTTGCGAGAAAATAATGAGCATGGTTCGTTTTTCTTATGGCGAAAATCCAATAGATGATTTAAAGAAAAAGATACGGCATACCTACGATTTACATCAGTTACTTAAACAAGAGGAGTTCTTTAAATTCTTTCAATCAACGGCTTTTGATGAAATGCTTTTAAAAGTAGCCAATGATGATGTTACCAGTTTTAGAAACAATAACAAATGGCTGAATTATCATCCTATTGAAGCACTTATTTTTAAAGACTTGGAAAATGTATGGAATGAGTTGAGAACGATTTATAACGGTGACTTTAAAAACTTGGTGTATGGAGAATTACCCAAAGAAGAAGCGATTTTGGAAACTTTAAAAATGATTCAAGAAAGATTGAAAGCAGTTTCTTGGACAATAAAAATTGAACCCAAGGAATGAAATTCACAGAGGCACAACTAGAAAAGGCATTTACCGAGCTGTTGGGGCAAGAAGGATACCCTCACCACTTGGGTTATTCAATAGTGCGCAAGCCAGACGAAGTGTTGATAGAAGAAGATTTGCGTAATTTTCTTTTAACGCATTACGAATCACAGGGCATTACCCTCTATGAAGTCAATTCAATTATTCTTCAACTCAAATCCCTTTCTGCTTCTGACCTTTATGAAAGCAACAAAACATTTTTAAAAATGCTTTCAGACGGTTTTATTCTTAAACGAGAAGACCGCAACCAAAAAGACATATACATTCAGTTAATAGATTATTCAGGACTGAACAAACACCGCCAACCCGACCTGTCTGCCGACAAGGCAGGAGCAGACCAATTAATTTCTATTGCTGCCGAACCAGAAGAAGTTTATCCAGCAGACACTAACATTTACAAATTTGTAAACCAATTAGAAATTATTGGTTCAGAAAAACGCATTCCTGATGGCATTGTTTACATCAATGGTTTGCCTTTGGTGGTGTTTGAATTCAAATCTGCCATCCGTGAAGAAGCCACAATTTATGATGCTTTCAAGCAATTAACGGTTCGTTACCGGAGAGACATTCCCGAACTGTTTAAATACAATGCTTTTTGTGTTATTAGCGATGGCGTAAACAACAAGTCAGGTTCATTCTTTGCTCCGTATGAGTTTTTCTATGGTTGGCGAAGAGTAGCAGGTTTAGCAAAAGATGTGGACGGCATCGACAGTATGTTTACACTCATTCAGGGAATGTTTCACAAAAACCGTTTGCGTGATATTATTCGCAACTTCATTTACATTCCCGATAGCTCAAAGAAAAACGAAAAAATAGTTTGTCGCTATCCACAATACTATGCTGCAAGAGCATTGTATGATAACATCAAGAAAGCCCAAAAGCCCGAAGGAAACGGGAAAGGCGGCACTTACTTTGGTGCCACAGGTTGCGGAAAAAGTTTCACTATGCTTTACTTGACAAGGTTGTTGATGAAAAGCGAATACTTTGAAAGTCCAACCATTGTTTTAATTACAGATAGAACTGATTTGGACGACCAACTTTCTGGGCAATTTACCAATGCCAAAAATTTCATTGGCGACAATACTGTTGTAAGTGTAGAGAGTAGAGCCAACTTGAGAGAATTAATTCAAGGAAGACAAAGCGGAGGCGTTTTTTTAACCACGATTCACAAGTTTACAGAGGACACACAACTCCTTACCGATAGACCTAATGTGATTTGCATTTCAGATGAAGCACACAGAAGTCAAGTCAACCTTGACCAAAAAGTAAAAGTTACCGAGAAAGGCGTTACCAAAACGTATGGCTTCGCCAAATATTTACACGATTCGTTACCCAATGCCACATTCGTTGGTTTCACAGGAACACCAATTGATGCAACGCTTGATGTGTTTGGAAAAGTGGTTGATGCTTACACAATGACAGAATCGGTGAAAGATGAAATCACTGTTAGAATTGTGTATGAAGGCAGAGCAGCCAAAGTGTTGCTGAATAATTCTAAACTCAAAGAGATAGAAGATTATTACGCCAAGTGTGCTGAAATAGGAAGCAACGAAAATCAGATTGAACAAAGCAAAAAAGAAATGGCACAGATGTATGCCATCTTTGGCGACCCTGACCGTTTAAAAGCCGTTGCCGAAGACTTTGTAAACCATTATGAAAAAAGAGTTTCAGAAGGTTCAACAGTAAAAGGAAAAGCAATGTTTGTGTGTAGCACTCGTGAAATTGCTTACGAGTTGTATAAAAACATCATTGAAATAAAACCTGAATGGAACGAAATACGAGCAGCTGAAGAAGGTGCAGAACTTACCGACAAAGATAAACGAGAACTGAAACCTATTGAACGCATCAAACTCATTGCGACCAGAGGACAAGACGATCCGAAGGAAATGTATGATTTGTTAGGCACAAAAGACCAACGCAAAGAATTAGACCGACAGTTCAAAAATGAAAAATCGAATTTCAAAATCGCTATTGTAGTTGATATGTGGCTCACAGGTTTTGATGTGCCGTTCTTGGACAGCATCTACATTGACAAACCAATTCAGCGACATAATTTAATTCAAACCATTTCACGAGTAAACCGCAAGTTTGAAGGAAAGAACAAAGGTTTGGTAGTAGATTATATTGGCATCAAAACACAAATGAATTTGGCCTTGAAGCAATACAGCGAAGGCGACAAAGACAATTTTGAAGACATTGCAGAATCTATCATCATTGTAAGAAATCATTTAGACCTTTTGGCTAAACTGTTTCACACGTTTGACAATTCAAAATATTTCAAAGGCACTACCATTCAGCAATTAAATACTTTGAATTTAGCAGCCGAATATGTGCAACAATCCAAAGAATTTGAAACCCGATTTATGGGCTTGGTAAAGCGACTAAAAGCCGCTTATGATATTTGTGCAGGAAGCGAGCAATTAACGCAGTTAGAAAGAGATTATACTCATTTTTATTTGGCAGTTCGTTCTATAGTTTTCAAACTTACCAAAGGCAATGCCCCTGACACAGCACAGATGAACGCCAAAGTTCGGGAAATGATAAAAAAAGCGTTGCAAAGTGAAGGGGTAGAAGAAATTTTCAAACTTGGTGACGAAGCCGAAACCGAACAAGATATTTTTGATGAAGATTATTTGGCGAAGATTGATAAAATCAAATTGCCGAATACAAAAATCAAATTGCTTCAACAGTTATTGGCTAAAGTGATAGCAGAAATCAAAAAAGTAAACCGAGTTAAAGGAATTGACTTTACCAAAAAAATGCAAGCCTTGGTTGAACGATACAATGACCGTGATGCAAACGACATTTTGAGAAGTGAAGTGTATGAAGAAATGGCAAGTGCCTTGACAGATTTAATTTGGGAAGTTCACAAAGAATTTTCGGCAGGTGACGCATTAGGAATTGACTTTGAAGAAAAAGCATTTTACGATATTCTGAAAGAGCTTTGCATAAAATACGACTTCAAATATCCCGAAGACAAAATGATTGACCTTGCAAAAGCCGTTAAAGACTTAGTTGACGGACAAGCCAAATTCCCTGACTGGAATAAACGAGACGACATAAAATCAGCTTTAAAAGTTGGTCTAATTCTCTTACTTGACGAGTTTGGTTATCCACCAGTAGAAAGAGACGAAGTGTATGTTGAGATTTTTGAACAAGCAGAAAACTTTAAGAAAAATCAGAACTAATGAACCCACGCAGCAGTCACACACATTGCCAAGTCGCACAAGCCGACACACAAACCAAAACTTGGCAAAGAGTGTGTCTGCCCCACGCAGACAAAATTGAATTAAAAAAAATCTCCTCCCCTTCTGAAAATAAAAAATACGCAACCGCACAACCTAACGACAGACAAAAATCAGTTGCTATGCAGACACCAAAACCGTTGACAGTAAAGCGTTTCAACTACTCGGTGGACAGAAGGCCAGCTTGTAACACGGGTTTGGCAAAAGTGGCGGTTCAGTACTCCGCATACACATTTGTGGTTAATGAAAGTTTGGTTCTCCGCATCAACACCTGCCTGCCGGCAGGCAGGTTTTTGGTGAAAATCGCCACTTTCGCCAAGCCCGAAACCGTTATGCCCAATTTTAGGACGACACAACACTAACAGACAAAACAAGAAAAGATATGAGTTACGACTTAATGGTTTTTAGAAAAGAAGCAGCACCAAAGACAAGGTCTGACTTTATGAAGTGGTATCAAGACCAAACCGAGTGGACGGAAGAACATAGCTATGACGACCCAGCAAACACTTCGACAGAATTACGAAATTGGTTTATGGAAATGACACAAACTTTCCCAGCTATGAACGGATCTTTCGCAAGTGACGATGACGACAACCCTAATGTTTCAGACTACAGTATTGGCAAGGACGTAATATATGTTGCATTTGCATGGTCATTGGCTGAACAAGCCTACACGACAATGTTGAAACTTGCGGAAAAACACGGTGTTGGTTTTTTTGACGTTAGCAGCGACAACGGAGACATATTGTTTCCAGACAACGGTAAACTAAAAGCAATTGACAATACAACGACCAACTCTAACAATTCGACAGGCGGAAAAGAAAGTAAACCTTGGTGGAAATTTTGGTAAACTTGACAATCAAAATGGACGACATTGAAAGAAAAACTGGGCATAACAGCACCTACAAGAAATTGGCGGTTCAGTGGTTAAATGAAGCTTTTTGCTTCGTATCAAGTTCATTGCTGGCAGACAGTTTAGTGCTCCGAAATTGCCAACTTCTTAAACCCGCAAACCGGTATAGCCAATGCTAGGACGCACGTAACATACCAATAAGGCGACAAAAATAAATTTGTTTGTAGTTGTCTGAATAGTTAACTTCGCATCGTGACTTACGACAGACAAGTTATAGCTTATAAAAACTATTTTCTAGACTTTTATGAGGACCTACCTGACAATGTTCAAGCAAAAGTAGAATGGACGTTGAACTTAATTCGGGTAACTCGACAAGTTCCGGAAAAGTATTTTAAGCATTTAGAAGGCACAAAAGGACTTTATGAAATTCGAGTAGAAGTTGGGAGCAATATTTACCGAATTTTCTCCTTTTTTGACAAAGGAAATTTGGTTGTTCTTGGTAACGCTTATCAAAAGAAAACTCAAAAGACACCAAAGCAAGAATTAGAAAAAGCAATTAAAATAATGGAGGAATATCAAAATGAAAACAAAAAGTAATATCACAACATTAGACCAAATACTTGACAAAAAGTATGGTAAAAAAGGACAACCCAAACGTGAACAATGGGAACAACAATTTGAAGCGTTTAGACTTGGGGTTTTGCTTGAAGAAGCTAGAACTAAACTTGGCATGACACAAGAGGAACTTGCAGAAAAATGTGGGACAAACAAATCTTATATTTCACGTATCGAAAACAACTCTTCTGACATTCGCCTTTCTACACTTATGAAAATAATTCAACAAGGGCTTGGCGGACACTTAAAATTGACGCTTCAACTTTAATGACTGAAGTAAGCACTGGCTATAACAGCACCTACAAGTCATGGCGGAAGAAGTGCGAACTTGCAAGCATTTGCTTCGTTCTCAATTCCAGTGCAAGTCGACACATTTCGGCTTCGAATGCCGCCACGAACTTGTAGCTGCAAAACGTTAGGTGCAACTATAAAGACGAACGTACTAAATAATAAAAATGACACTAGACATCACAAAATCGGTTGACATAATTGAGACAATGGAAAATTACATCTCCCAAGTGAGACCTGAACCTGAAATAAGAAATCAACTTGACCTGAATTATGAAATCAATGACCAATCTGTAATCTTAAATGAAATCCGTCCTGCTTGGAATAATCCGAAAGAAATAAAGACCTTTGGCTATGCAAAAGCGACTTATGTAAAAAGTAAAAATGTCTGGAAAATATTTTGGAAACGTTCTGACTTGAAATGGCATTCTTATAAACCAAAACCTACTGTAAAAACACTTGAACACTTTTTAAGACTTGTTGACCAAGATGAATACGGGTGCTTTAAAGGTTGACCTAAATATAATTTCGAAATTTTGACAGATAAAAAATATGTACAGGACGACAACAGACTGCATAAAAGAAATTGTAGAGCAACTTGGCTGCGGTTTCCGTGCTTTCTTTCACAAGACAACAGGACAACTACTTTTCGTGCCTGACGAAAATAACTTGACCGAAATTGACCTTGACCCTTGGGAAGAAGAACTTGAACAATTAGAGAACAACTTCACCCACTATTACGAAATTGAAAAATGGACATCAAGAGAAGCGTTTGAAATAATGAGTGAGTTTGCCGGCCAAGTTTCAGACGATAAACTACGAAGTCAACTTTTTGACGCATTGAGAAAAGATAAACCATTTAGAGAATTTAAGTTCGCTATTGATAACTCAGACGACTTGAGACAACAATGGTTTGACTTCAAAAATAAATGGTAACAAGACTTTGTAGCAAGACAATTAAATCGACTAAACCAAACAGACTAATGAAAAAAATGGCAGCACCTAATAACTAAGCTTTCGTTTTGCCCAACGGGCAAGAAATGAAAGCGATGTTGAACGAAACCTTGGTAGCCGGCTGGTTATGGAGATGTTGATTTTACCTTTAAGATTTGCAAGCAGGCAGAC
>Ga0164293_10005685_pt1 | contig 10615 bp, 9 predicted proteins | sample GEODES118metaG_FD_111487 | JGI IMG/M metagenome (GOLD analysis project Ga0164293, IMG submission 111487) | Eutrophic lake water microbial communities from Lake Mendota, Wisconsin, USA - GEODES118 metaG | ecosystem: Environmental > Aquatic > Freshwater > Lake | place: USA: Lake Mendota, Wisconsin...
CTGTAGTTTCATCGGCTCCTGCCGTTGCTTTACCGGGTGTGTAAGTTGTTGTTCCAATCATGTAAACATTGCCTGAAGCGTTCAAAGCGCAAGAAATTCCCTTATCATTTTCGCTCACTCCGTAATAATAAGCCCATTGTCGAACTCCACTTGAATTAAACTTTACTAAAAAAGCATCATAACCTCCCGTACCAAAGCTGATAGGGCCACCTGCATGTACAGTTTGATGTGCTCCTGCTGTGGCTATATCTGAATTTGAACTTGTGAATCCAACCATGTAAACATTGCCTGCGGCATCGGTAATACAAGAACTACCTCTATCTTCTCCGTTCGGCAATACTTGTCCGGTGCCTGTGTAATAAGTACCCCAAGCTCGAACATTTTGAGCCATGGTAATTGTTGCAAATCCGAAGATTGCAATTGCTGTTATTAGTAAATTTCGGGTTTTCATTTTTATGTTTTTTTCATTTTTTTCAAATATAAACAAATTATTTTAACTCAAAACATTGTTTTTCTAATAGTTAAATAAATTATCATCACATCAAAATTGTAACTTTCTCCAATAGGGGGAGCATAACAAAACTCGATACGAAAGTGTCGGGTTTTTTTTTAATTGTAGCTGTTAGAATAACACACGATAGGATTGCTTCGCCTGTCCCTTCGCTCAGGTCATGCGGTATCCTTTACAGCAAAGTAGCGGATTTATTATTACTATCTAGGAATAGGTCTGTTTAATTATTTTTTGGAGATGTTATCTAGGTATAGTGAAATAAAATGTAGTTCCTTCATTTAATTTTGAGTCAACCCAAATTTTGCCGCCAGCAGTTTCTATTATTTTTTTAACGATTGATAATCCAATACCACTAGAATCTGTTCTATTATTTAGTTTTTTAAAGGATTCAAAAATGAAATTAAAATGTTCTTCGGCTATACCAATTCCGTTGTCTTCAATTGAAAACATTATATGTTCATTTTTATCTTCCCAGTTAATATTAACAAAGCTCTTTTTGTTAGCATCTCTATATTTGTAGGCGTTTTCAATTAAATTTTGAAAGACCTGTTTGGTTTTCGTGTTATTTAATTTAATAACTGGTAATGGCTTTAGTATATTTATACTGAGTGTTTTAATTTTGTTAATATCAATATTCATTATAACACTCTCAACAATTAACTGTGTTTCAGATTTATTGTTTTCTTTTTTAGAGGATCTAAGTTCAGAAAATTGTAAAGAGCTAGAAATTAAATTATCCATATCAATTATAGATTCATTAATGATAGAAATATATTCTAAGCTATCTTTACTTAATTTATCTTCATTCTCTTCCTTAAGCCAACCCACACATGATGCAATACTATGTAAAGGTGTTTTAAGATCGTGTGATACTATGTGGGCGTAATTAGAAAGTTCGATATTACTCTCTGTTAAATCTGAAATCAAATTTTCGTTTTTAATAATTAACGTTTTTATTTCAGTAATATCCAAATGAATCCCAAACGAGCCAATTACTTCACCATTAATATTGTAGTTAGGTGCACCACTAATAAGCCAATATTTGGTCTCGCGATTTTTAGTGAAAAGTTCAATTTCATAGACATCATCAATTCCATTTTTACGAATTGTGTTTTTCGCATTCATGATTTCTATACCTTCTTTTTTTAATAAAACATCTTTTGCATTCTTTCCAATAAGTTCATTTGAATCATAACCGCTCATATTGCAAAATGCTTTATTTACAGATAAAACAACATCTTTATTATCAACTTCCATTAATCCTAGATTAATATTCTCAATAATATTTTTGTATTTTGTATTTTGAAATTCTAAACTTTTATCATAATTAATTTGAAGTGTAACATCTCTGTATCTCCATACATGACCATCTAATTTGCCATTGAGAAATATTGGATTATAGCTTCTAGAAAAAAATCTTCCGTCCTTTAATTCAAGTAATTCATCATTTACCGCCTCTTGATTTTTAACTATTTCTTCAATTCTACTAACAAATTCATTTTCATAAAGAAAAAAAACTTTAGAATTATCCAATGCAATTTTACAAGATAATCCTATTAATTGATTATGGTCCTCTAGAGGAATATTAAAAAGATTTAAAAAAGCATTGCTAACAAATTCTATATATCTGTCTTTAGATTCTATAATTTTAGCATCCGAATAACTTTCAAAAATAATTCCTAATCTGTTTCTAGTGGCTTCTAGTTCTTTTTCCTTTAATTTTTTTTCTAATTCTGATGCTGAATTTTTTAAGTAAAGAGAAATTAAGATTGAAATTTTCGATAAAGTAGCTAATTTATCTTTAGCATAATGATTTTTTTCAGTATGTTTAGAATCAATAATACCAACTATATCTCCATCAAATAAAACAGGAACCGTAATTTCAGAAAGTCCATATCTATCGTCAATAACATAATCTATATCTTTAGATGTATCATTAATTATTTCACCTTTTTTAGATCTTATTACTCTTCCAACAACACCTTTATCTATGCTTCTTGATAATTTATTTTTTATTATATGATTAGCATCTAATTTAGTAGTTGTGGTTGCTAATTGAACTAACTTTCTATTAATAAAACCATAAATAACACAATCATCCGAATTCAAAAATTGAGCAATATGATTAACCAAGTCAAAGGCATTGGTGAAAATATCATTACTCTTTAATAAATCTTTTAAAATTTGCGATTCTAATTTTTCAAATTGTTGTTGCTTTTGTATTTTTAATTCAAGTAAATACTTTTCGGATACATCTCTAACAATTGCTTGATAAGCATAGGGATTTTTTTCAGAATCAACTAAAATTTTTGATTTAATAGTAACGTATTTTTTTTGATTTTTTTCATTTATAAATTCATAAAAAAGAACTTCATTCTCATTTTCAAGATTATCTTTACTTAATAGTTTTTTGATTCCCTTTTTGTTTCTATTAGAAAACTGTGATATATTATTAACTTTTAAATCGTTATCAAGGCCAAGAAGTTTTGTTGCTTCTTTATTAATTTTTAAAATTTCACCTTTAAAATCAATTACAAATAATGCATCCACCAAATTATCTAAAAGATCGTTCTGGAATTCTTCTTGAGTCAGTACTCTATTTGAAAGTTGTATATTACTAACATAAAGCTCCCTTAGGCGTTTCTCTACAAAACTTTCAGCTAGTTCTCTAGATTTACGCTCTCTTTCAAGGGCTTTTTTTAATATTTCTATATCATTTGTAAGCAAAATAAAGAAGTTTTTTAGTCAATAATAATAAAGAAATGTATTAATGAATAAAGCGTTAAACTAAGTCTGTCTAATTTAGTTCAATATTAAATTTAATACCTTTTTCAGCATCTAAAGACTTGTCAATAGTAACGGTTCCTTTAACATTAAAATGATTTAAGGTCTCTTTTATTAAACCAATAGCAAAGTATGATAAGCCTTTTGAGGAACTATAAATTATGGATAATTTTTTTTCGTTTTTTTCAACAAGTCTAAAAGTTGGAAGATCTACATCGTTATAAAGTTTTTTTACTTCAATATGAATATGATTTTCAATACCTCCTATTAAATCTAATGGATTATCATATTGATCAATAATATAGGAATGTTTATCAATAAGATATGGAAAAACAAAAACCCCAAATTGCTCTAATAGAATTTCTGGATTGACATCCGTTTTTTTAGACACATAAGTTAAAAGACTAACCAATTCATCAAATTCATAGCTACTAAATGAACTATAAATACCTTTCGACGGCAAATTACAGTTAGTTATCATTTCATCAACCATCTCTAATCCGTGGTTCAATTCAATAAAATCTATAAAATTGGTAAAAATAAATCCCTTCATGTAGCTTTTTTGAATTACTTGCGTTTTTATTACTTTTTAGCTTCTTTCCAATAATCTGCTATGAGTTTGATATTAGATTTGTATTTAACCATATCTAATTCTTTTACAAAATAGCCACAAATTCCTAATTCTTCACACATTTTAACATCTAAAGTGTTAAAAGATGTAGTATGAATAATTACAGGCATGGTTCTTAAATTATCTTTCTTCTTTATTTCTTTAAGAAACTCGAATCCATTCATTATTGGCATATTCAAATCTAGTAAGGTGAAATGCGGTAATTCAGATTCGGATTCATTGAGCAAGTTTAAAGCTATCAATCCGTTTTCAGCTGTACATATTTCCATGTTTGGATATTCAGATAATATTTTCTTTATCCCCATCAGAGCTATTTTATTATCTTCAACAATTAAAATTTTCATACTTTAAAACTTATATCACTATTATTATTACAAATTAATTGAAAAAATTTACAATATATGAAAAAATATTAATTTTATTTTACATCAATTAGATTTCAAGATAATTGAATAAGCGACTTTCTCATCAAATTTGTAACTTGCTCCAAGAGGGGGAGCTTAAAGAATGTCTGATACGAAAGTGTCGGGTTTTTTGTTTTTTAATATGACAAATAAAAAGTTTTCTTTTTTCTTCTTAATTTTTTATTTTATGATTAGTTTTGATTAATAATTTATTTTATGGCAAAATTGACCTACATTGACTTATTTGCAGGCTGTGGTGGACTATCATTAGGTTTACATCAATCGGGTTGGAAGGGTATTTTTGCTATTGAAAAAAGTAAAGATGCATTCGAAACACTTGAGCACAATTTAATAAAACAAAAACAACATTTCAGTTGGCCAAAATGGTTACCTCAACAACCACATGAAATCAATGAAGTTTTAGATAAATACAAATCACAACTTGAAAAGCTAAAAGGTAAAGTTACAATGATTGCGGGCGGACCGCCATGTCAGGGCTTTTCTATGGCTGGTAAAAGAAATGAATATGATTTAAGAAATAAATTAATTGACTCTTATATAGATTTTGTAAAGATAGTTGAACCTAAAATTATCTTCTTTGAGAATGTAAAAGGTTTTACAATGGAGTTTAAAAAGAATAAAGAAAAAGGAATTGCTTATTCTTTTCAAGTTACAAAAAAATTAGAAGATGCTGGTTACTTTGTAAAAGGGCAATTGGTAAATTTTGGGGATTATGGAGTTCCTCAAAAAAGAACTCGTTTTATTCTTGTTGGAATTAAACGAGATTTGAAAAAAGCAACACAAGCTAAAGCTAATGCCTTTTTTGAGTCTTTAGAACAAAATAAATTTGATTTTCTTAAAGAGAAAGGTTTGACTACACAAACGAATCTTCAAGATGCTATTTCTGATTTATTCAAGCAAAATGGATTAAAAGAAACACCAGGTTATCCTAGTTTTCAATCGGGAGTTTATGGTAAAGAAAAAGGAAGTTATCAGCAATTAATGCGACAAGGGATAACTCATGAAGTTGCCGATAGTCATCGTTTTCCAAAACATTCCTCATTAATAATTAAACGATTTAAGAACATACTTGACGAAACATCTGATAGAAGAAATTTTAATATTAGTGCAGAAATTCAAGAAAAGTACAATATTAAAAAAAGAACGGTTATTCCTTTAAATGCGCAAGATAAAAGCCCAACGATTACAACACTTCCAGACGATTACATACATTATGAAGAAGCTAGAATTCTAACAGTTCGCGAGTATGCCAGAATTCAATCTTTTCCTGATTGGTATGAGTTTCATGGAAAATACACAACAGGAGGAAAATTAAGAGTACAAGAAGTACCAAGATATACCCAAATTGGAAATGCCATTCCACCACTATTTAGTGAACAAAGTGGATTGATACTTAAACAACTAATTAGTTAATGAGCGATAGCAACAAATTACATTTTAAAACTAACATACAATTAAAAAGTATTATTGGTAAAGATCTTATCAATGATGATAATATTGCTATTTTAGAATTAGTCAAAAATTCATTTGATGCCGATGCCAAAAAAGTTGAAGTTCAATATTTTAATTTAAAAAACAATGACGATAAAACAACTCAATCATTTTCTGTTTCTTCCTCCAGACTCATAATTAAAGATGATGGAGTTGGAATGAACTTAGAAGATATTCGAGACAAATGGTTAAATATTGCTTATTCTGAAAAAAAATCAAATAATCGCCAACATAATAGAATGATGGCTGGTGCAAAAGGAGTCGGCAGATTTTCGTGTGATAGATTAGGCGAATATCTAAATCTATACACAAAAAAAGAAAACTCTAATGATTATTTACTTCTAAAAATTGATTGGAAAAAATTTGAAATAGATGATAACACCAAAGAAATTCAAAGTATTGATTTAGATTATGAAACTTTAACAAAAACTGAGTTAATAAATAGAAGTATTGAACCCTTTAACCAAGGTGTATTACTTGAGATTATAAAACTAAGAAGTAATTGGGTTTATGAAATTAAAGATATCAGAGGAGCTTATTGGAATACAGATAAGTTAATTGATTTAAAAAAATATCTTGAAAAATTAATAAATCCAAATCAAGCATTTGAAAATAATGATTTTGGGATTTATCTTGACGCTCAAGAATTTATCGAAGAAAATAATTCGAAAGAAGAAGCTTATAAATTTATTGGAAAAGTTGAAAACACAATTTTTGATAAATTAGACTTTAAAGCAACTAGTGTTGAAAGTAGAATTATTGATAATGGTTCGATAATTTATACTGAATTAAAAGATAAAGGCCAAACTGTTTTTTGGATTAAAGAAAAAAATACTTTTTCTCCTGAAATAAAAAATGTAAAAGTTATTTTATATTATCTAAATCCCTATACAAAAGCATTCTTTACAAAACAAATGGGAATTCGTTCTGTTGAATATGGCTCAATATATGTTTTTTTAAATGGTTTCAGAGTTCCTCCTTATGGTGAATACGGTGATGATTGGTTGAAGTTAGAACAACGAAAAGGTCAAGGATATAATAGAAATTTGAGCCAAAGGGAATTGGTTGGCAGAATTGAAATTTCAGATAATGAAAATAATTTTAAAGTAATTTCTAGTAGAGAAGGTATTGTAAATAATGAAGGTTACAAAAAACTCACAGACACACGGTCTGGCTATTTCTTCAAAACTTTTAGAAGATTAGAAAAATATGTTGTAGATGGTCTAGACTGGGATAGTATACCCGAAGAAGATAAAAATAGAATAAGTGAAATTGAAAAAAAAATAATTTCTGGCGAGACTAAAGAAGATGATTTAGTTTACAGAGAAGACGATTTAACAAAAAAAAGACGAGTATACGAAAGTATTCACTCAATAATTTCAGCAAAAGCTGAAAATGTAATTGAGCTTTATATAAATGAAGATTTAATTTTAGATAAAATTCAAGAAGAAAAACTTAATGCAGAAAGAGAATTTGAACAATTAATATCAGATTTTGAAAACAAAAAAATTGATGGTGAAACATTAAATCGTATTCTTCTAAAAAAAGCCATTGATAACAAAGATCTTGAAAAACAGATTAATGATTTATCTAAGTATAATACAAATGATGCTACAACAAAAGCTATCGCTGAATTACAATTATTTAAGGATACAATCGAGAATCAAACTAAAATAATTGAAGATTTAAAATATCAATTAGAAAAAGAGCGCCTTGAAAATGAGGAAAAGAAAAAATTAATTCAAGACTTGCAATCAGACAAAGAAAGGGCCAAAGAGGAAACAGAAAAAATTAAATTTGAAAAGGAAAAAATTCAAGAAGAATTAATAATTGAAAAAACTAAAGTAGAATTTTACCGAAAACAATCCTCACCTGAAACCGATGCACTTATACACCATGTAAAGAATAATAATCTCCAAATAAAAGATGCAGTTTCAAATATTATTACTGAGCTAAACAAACCTGGCATAGATTTAAGTAAGATTAAAGAAATTATTATAGAGCCTTTATATAAAATATTACACTATAATGACAAATCATTAAAAGCTACTGACTTAATTCTTCAGAGTGATTTAGAAAAAGCTGATGCCCAAAAAATAAACCTACCATCTTTTATTAATGGTTATTTTGAAAATACAAATTTTGATATAAAGATTCATTTTACCATAGAGATTACCAATTTTCAAATCATTGGTAGTAAGCTTGATTTAGCTTTAATCTTTGATAATTTAATTGATAATTCAAAAAAATGGAATTCAAAAAATATTTGGATTAATTTAAGAATTGAAAATAATTGTGCAGTAGTAAACTTTTATGATGATGGAGATGGTTTAGACATAAAATTTACTCAAAATCCCAATGATATTTTTAAATTTAAATATACCGCAAAGAAAGAAGGCACTGGTTTTGGTTTATATTTAGTCAAAGAATCTTTAGCAAAAATGAATGCTTCAATATCTATTGATAATCCCTTAAAAAATGCAGGAATGAATTTCAAAATTATTTTCAAATAAATGATTCAAAAATATTTAATCTTAATAGATGAACAAGCTCAATCATCAACCCTTGAAAAAATAAAAAACTCATTGAAAAATGATGGGATTGATTTGATATATAAAGAATTAAATCCTGTTAACTTTCAAAAAAGAGTTTCTAATGGAAGTCTTGACTTTGATGTTGAAAGTTTTAAAGGAGCATTACTCAAAATAGAATACTTTAAATTCGCTGGGTTAATTTTATGTGATTATAATTTAATAGCGAATGTTGTAAATGGTTATGATATTATAAATATTATTAGAGAACTTAATTACAGCAACAAAAAGAAAATAATATTATACTCCGCAAAGATAGAAGGTGTTATTTCAGACATCCTCACAAAAAATCCAGAATTTGAAAAGCAAAAGGAAAATTTGACTCGATTAATTAATTGTAATATTGAATTTATTAAAAGAGATGGATACTATCAAGAAGCTATCAGATATATCAAGAGAGAACCAGAATTTGATTTTGAAATAGAACTAATAAAATGGTTTTATATGAGGAATGACGATACTTTCAACTATCTTTTTCCAAAATACAAAGGAAGAACCTTTGGCTCAATTGCGGTTGAATTAGAACAGAAGAGTTCTACTAGCATTCAATTTAAAAAAGAGTTAATAGAACAAATAGTATCTTATCTATCATCTTTAAATGATTTAAAAGATGCCTAGTGTATACTGTATTTATCCTGAAGACAAACAACAGTCATTAAAATTTCTTAATAAAATAAATACTTATTTGTTAAAAAAGTTAATGGAAGAATGGCATTGTTATAAAGTAAGGCCTAATAACAAAGACCACGAATTATCTATTTATTCTGCAATAAATAGTAATGCAAGGTTTATTTTATTCATGGGACACGGTAAAAGTGATTGTCTTTTTGGTTCTTGTACAAATGAATATAACGAATTTACAAGCACTGATGCCAAATTAGAACAAAGTATTGAGTTTTATAAGAATGAAAACTTTATTAATATTGACAATATAGGTAAATTTAAAAATAAAATTTTCTTTAGTTTTTCATGTAATTCAAATGTTAATTCTAAAAATAGTATTGGTAGAATCGCTATTGAAAAAGGAGTTATCTCATTTATAGGATTTGGAGATATTCCAACAGATTATATCGAAAAAAACAATATTCCTTTGAAAGCTATATCCGTTTTTAAAGGAATACTAACAACAATTATAAAAAGATGCATCCTGTGTTCAATAGAAAACAATTATTCAGTGCAAGGATTAACTAACTTAATAAAACTGGAGACCACAAAAAGAATACATCAATTAATATTAGATAGTAATTACCGTCATAAGGACAAGTTAATTGAAATTCTATTTTTGTTTAAAACAGAAATGGTAATTTTCGGAGATCGAATGATAAAAATAAAAGGTTAAATAAATTCTTTAATATAGCTAGTTAATACACCATAAAAAAACCCAGTCTCTCAACTGGGTTTCTCTTTCCTTCCTTACTCGGCAGGTTTGCTTTTCGCTTTTTTACGTTCACTTTTTTTAACACCACCCGCCATTTCATACTGTGAGCTGTTTTTACCAAACTTAGTGGCAACGCCACTCAATACGCGTTCATTCCAGTCTTTTAAAACGTCTTGCTGTGCAATACATACATTATACAAATCGTCTACAGTGCTCAATGCCGTGTTGTAAGCGGCAAGGTTGTCTTCCATTTTGTCAACTTCCTTTTTGTAGTTGTCAACGGTAATATCGTTGCCCAAATCTAAAGTAGCATCAATACTTTTTATGCCTGCTAATCTTTTTCTCCCTTTTTCAAGGTCTAAAACTCTGCCTAATTTTCTTCTGGCCATGATTTCTAGAATTTAATAGTTATACAATAATTTTTATAATTATTTATAATTACCCAAAAAGCGTTCCATGCAGAGAATAAAACATAAAATTTATAAAAAGTTTAACATATTGTGCGTTAAAAGCACTATTTATAAAGAATATGATAATTATAGGATTTGTTTAAGCCAAACTTAATTAGGTTCACTAGTTTCTTTGTTTGGCTCAAACAAAATTTAGTTTTGCTTTCTACTATTTTAGTTTGGCTTAAAGGTTTCTTTGTTTGGTTCAAACAAAATTTAGTTTGGCTTTCTACTATTTTAGTTTGGCTTAAAGGTTTCTTTGTTTGGTTCAAACAAAATTTAGTTAGGTTTACTAGTTTCTTTGTTTGGTTCAAGCCAAACTTAATTAGGTGTTAAGAATTTCAAGTTTTTGCTA
>Ga0164293_10005686_pt1 | contig 10615 bp, 8 predicted proteins | sample GEODES118metaG_FD_111487 | JGI IMG/M metagenome (GOLD analysis project Ga0164293, IMG submission 111487) | Eutrophic lake water microbial communities from Lake Mendota, Wisconsin, USA - GEODES118 metaG | ecosystem: Environmental > Aquatic > Freshwater > Lake | place: USA: Lake Mendota, Wisconsin...
ATCCAAGTAGCGATACTTCAGACGCACTTCTTCATTTGCATCAACACGTTCACCGCTGTCAATTGGAAATGGCAAAGGAGCCGCTTCACTCAACACTGTTAATTGATCACAGATAATTTCAATTGCCCCAGTTGGCACATTCTCATTTGCGTTGCCATCTGGTCGAAGCGAAACTTTTCCAGTGACGCTAATGCACCATTCTGCTCTTAAGGCGCCGGCAACATTTTCATCATGAATCACAACTTGCGACCAACCAGTTGCATCTCTTAAATCAATAAAAGCAACTCCGCCATGATCACGACGTCTGGCAACCCAACCGGCCAAAGTGACGGTCTCTCCTGCGTTGTGAGCAGTTAATTGCCCAGCCCCATGTGTGCGTATCAAAATATTGCCTCGCTTGAATTTCTCTTCACTTTAAGAAGTCGACTATCTCGCTAAGCCTAACTGATACAACAGCACCGTCGCTCATATGTTTAATCTCTGCTTGTCCGGAACTGATCTCATCTTCACCTAAGACCGCCAGATATTTAGCGCCAGACTTATCTCCACTTTTCATGGCTCCTTTTAGACCGCGTTCACCAAAAGCCATATCGCAGCGAATTCCTTGATTTCTTAAATTCATTAAGAGTTCTATGGCAAATTTACGTGCTTCTTCCCCTAAAGGGACTAAGTAAAGCGAAAGTTGTGTAGCGGGTAACAACGCAATTCCTTCTGCTTCACAAGCAAGCAATACTCGATCTACACCGATTCCATAACCGATGCCTGATAAGGATTGACCGCCAAGTTTTTCCATCAAACCGTCGTAACGTCCGCCGCCACCAATTCCGGATTGGGCACCAAGTTTGTGATGTACAAATTCAAAAGTTGTATGTGTGTAGTAATCCAAACCTCTAACCAATTTAGGATTTTCAATATATTTGATTCCCAACTTTGTTAGCCCGTCTTTAACCGCTGAATATCTTTCTTTCGCATCTTGGGTCAGGTAATCCAAAATAACTGGCGCATCTTTTAGCGCGGCGATCATCTCTGGACGTTTGTCATCCAGTACTCGCAACGGATTAATTCTTGCGCGCTCGCTCGTGGCTTCATCAAGATCTATTTTCTGCAAGAAATTAACTAAAGCTTCTCTATGTGCATCCCGTGAAGGTTTATCCCCTAGAGAATTTATCTGAACTTCATAATCTTTTAACCCTAAAGTTGTAAATGCTTGCACTGCTAAAGAGATAACTTCAACGTCAATCAGTGGGTCATCTCCCCCAATTGCTTCAACACCAACTTGATAAAACTGTCGATACCGCCCGGCTTGTGGACGTTCTGCTCTGAAGAAAGCGCCGGAATACCAAACCTTGACCGGAAGTTGACCGCGATCTAATCCGCTTTCGATAACTGCGCGCATCACGCCTGCAGTACCTTCGGGACGCAATGTAAGTGAACGATCTGCGCGATCTGTGAAGGTGTACATCTCTTTACTCACGACATCAGTTGATTCACCAACTCCACTTGTGAATAAACCAGTATCTTCAAAGACTGCGGTTTCCATTAATTGATAATTAGCTAAGCGTGCGGGCGCAATTAATTTCTCGCGCACTAATTCGAAATTCGCAGACTCTGGCGGTAAATACTCTTTAACACCTTTAGGTACTTGGAACTTCATTACAACTTCCCAATTGCTGCGGCTTTTAAATATGGATTATGCACACGCTCTGCGCCAATTGTTGTCTCTTCGCCATGTCCAGGTAGAACGCGCAATTCATCGGCTAGTGGCCAGATTTTATGCATCAACGTCTCCTGCATCTGTGCGTGAGATCCGGTTGGCAGATCGGTTCTGCCAATAGAACCGGCGAACAAAACATCGCCGGAAATCAAAATCTCATTGTTTATATGACAGAGGATAGAACCTGCAGTGTGTCCAGGGGCGTGAACAAAGCGCAGATTCAGTCCAGCAATTTCAATCTCACTTCCATCGCTCAATTCCAGGACCTCATCTGGTTCCACAAAGGTTTGCCCTTGCGTTAGGGATTTACTCTCCCTCGATAAGGCGTACTCCGGATGTTCTAGCAAAATTCGATCAGCGCTGTGAATCATCGCTGGAACTCCGGCCTTCGCACATAAAGGAGCAACGGAGAAGGTGTGATCCAGATGGCCATGCGTCAACAAGACCGCTACTGGCTTGAGATTGTGCTTAGCCGCCCGTTCCAAGATCGCCCCACTCAGATCTGGATCCCCAATTCCTGGGTCCACAATCAATGCCTCATTGCCTTTTCCGGTAGCGATAATCCAGGCATTTGTCGCAAATGCCTTAGCCACAACAACGCTTACCAGCACAGATTCTCCATTTTCACAGCAGGGTTTGGGGGTTTGTTAAGGCTACCGGTACGGTGTCCCAAGAAGTTCCATTCACCGTCAAAATAGCGAGCCGGATTGGCCTTAAGAAAAGTGGCTGATCAGGTGGCGCGCAAAGAGAGTAAAGGAGATTTACCTTGAGCGAGAATGAAGGATTAATTTCAGCAGCAAGTGCCCTCATTGGAGATCCTGCCCTCTTTGGCCGAGTTCATGAAGATGGAACAGTTTATGTTTGGACCGCAGCCGGTGAAAAACCAGTCGGTTCCTACCCTGGCAAAAGCCCAGAAGAAGCATTGCAATACTTTGTCCGTAAATTTGAAACTCTTGCATCTGAAATTGCATTAACTGCTGCTCGGATTCGCAGCGGTGCGATCCTCCCGCAAGATGGTGAAATCGCAGTAGCAAAATTGCGCGAAAGTATTGCCACAATTAATGCAGTCGGAGATTTAGCCGCACTTGCAGTAGCGGTCGACCAAATTCCGCCACTAATTGATCAACAAAGACAAATTTATGCTGCCAAAAAAGCAGAAGAAGCAAATGCTCGAGCCGCAGCTCGTAACGAAGCAAAGATTGCTAAAGAAGCGATTGTTGTGGAAGCCGAAAGTATTGCTGACAAAGATTCTTGGAAAGTTACTGGCGATCGCCTCAAAGAGTTACTTGATCAATGGAAAGTCCTTCCTCGGATCGACAAAGCCAGTGATGAGCAACTTTGGAAAAGATTCTCTATTGCCCGAAATGGTTTTGACCGACGTCGTCGTGCACACTTCGCCAAATTAGTTGCCGAGCAAAGCACAATTGCTTCAGCTAAAGAGAAGATTGTGGCCGAAGCCGAAACCCTTGCCACTTCACGTGATTGGGTCGCAACCGCTCGCCGCTTTAGTACTTTGATGCAAGAGTGGAAAACTTCTGGCCGCGGACAAAAGAAAAGTGATGATGCACTGTGGGAGCGCTTCCGCGCCGCCCAGGAATCATTCTTTGCCGCAAAGAAAGCCGATCTAGAACGTCGTGAAAATTCTATGGGTGCAAACTTGGCCAAGAAGGAAGAGATCGCTAAGCAGATTGAAGCCTTGCTTCCAATCACGGATTTCGCTATCGCTAAAAAGAGTTTCCGCGATCTACTTTCTCAACTTGAAAAAGTTGGACAGATCCCACGCGATAAGAGAGATGCTCTTGAAATCAGAGTTGGGGCGGTAGAAAAAGAGATTCGTATTCTTGATGAAGAGCATCGCCGCAAGACTGATCCTGCCGCAAAAGCGCGTGCAACTGATGTCGTACGTCAATTAACTGAGGCTATTGAAAACTACGAAAAGGTTGCAGCTAAAGCAACCGCAAATAATGATGCCAAACGTGCAGCAGATGCGTTGGAATCAGCAGAGGCTAGACGTAGTTGGCTTGCAGAAGCCCAAAGATCTCTTGATGAGTTTTCCGCTTAATTGTTTGTGATTCTGTAAACATCATAAACACCATCAACAGTTCTAACAGCACGCAATACATCCTCTAAATGAGTAGCATCTGCCATTTCAAAAGTGAACCGCGATATCGCTACTCGGTCGCGAGTTGTTGTTACTGAAGCACTCAAGATATTTACTTGCGAGTCCGACAACATCTTCGTGACATCAGATAACAACCTTGCGCGGTCTAGAGCCTCAACTTGGATATTAACTAAGAAAAGCGATAGCGCTCCTGGTGTCCAAGAGACAGGTAAAAAACGCTCAGGTTGAGTCCGCTGTAAATCATCCACATTTGTGCAATCAACTCTATGAATTGATACACCGCTGGCTTTGGTTATAAACCCAGCAATCTCATCCCCCGGAACTGGCGCACAACAACGAGCTAACTTCACCAAAAGGTCTTCTGCTCCAACAACATCTACTCCAGCATGACGCCGCTTCGTTGTAGAGGTTGGATTACTCAGCAAGAAATTATGATCATTGTGTTCATGCTCATGCTCATCTGAGCCTAAGGATGAAATCAGTTTCTCTACGATTGATGCCGCTGAGACATGCCCGTCGCCTACTGCCGCATAAAGCGAGGTGATGTCTAAATACTTCAGCTCATGTGCTAATTCCAAAAGTGCATGTCCGGTCAGAATCTTTTGCAATGGTAGATCTTGTTTGCGGAGTTGGCGGGCAATCGATTCCTTGCCAGCGTCAATTGCTTCATCTCGACGTTCTTTGGAAAACCAAGCCTTAATTTTTGAGCGAGCACGTGGACTTTTTACAAAATTTAACCAATCGTGACTTGGTCCGGCGCTCTCTGATTTATTTGTCAAAATTTCAACGACATCGCCATTGACCAATGGAGTGCCTAACGTGACAAGTTTCCCGTTTACTTTTGCACCTATGCACCGGCGACCGACTTCAGTATGAACTGCGTAAGCAAAATCAACCGGAGTTGATCCAGAAGGAAGAGCTAAAACACTTCCCTTTGGCGTAAAGATAAAAACCTCAGGTGTCCCAAGATCAAACCTTAAGGACTCCAAAAACTCTTCAGCATCTTTGGTCTCTTGCTGCCATTCATGTAATTGCTTCAACCAGGCCATGTTTGCATCGGTATTAGCCCCAGCCATTTCGTCATTGCTCTTGCCTTTTTTGTATTTCCAGTGCGCAGCAATTCCAAATTCGGCACGAGCGTGCATATCTTTGGTTCTAATCTGAATTTCGACGGCTTTTCCTTCAGGTCCAATAACGGTTGTGTGCAGAGATTGATAAAGATTGAATTTAGGCATTGCGATGTAATCTTTAAACCTGCCTGGAACTGGATTCCAATGTGCATGGATTGCACCTAGCGCTCCATAGCAATCTTTAACATCCTCTACTAATACTCGCACTCCGGTTAAATCATAAATCTCATTAAATTCGCGTCCGCGCATCACCATTTTTTGATAGATCGAATAATAATGTTTGAAACGTCCAGTAACTTCGGCTTTTATCTCTGCTTCTTTCAACTCTCTTTTAATCTCGACTATTACATCATTTGCATATTCACCGCGAATGGATTCGCGATCAACTACTAAACGACCGATCTCTTCATACTTTTTAGGTTCTAACGTTTTAAAGGAGATGTCTTCGAGTTCCCATTTAATTGTGCTCATACCCAATCGATGGGCAAGTGGCGCGTAAATATCTAAAGTTTCGCGGGCTTTACGAATTGCAGTCTCCGGAGTTAAAAACTCCCAAGTACGTGCGTTGTGCAACCGATCGGCTAATTTGATCACCAGGACGCGGATGTCCTTTGACATTGCCACAACCATTTTCCGCACAGTTTCAGCTTCGGCATCTGGTCCGTATGTGACGCGATCCAATTTAGTTACTCCATCAACTAGATCTGCTACTTCTCCCCCGAAATCAGTGCGCAACTGTTCGATTGAATATGAAGTATCTTCAACAGTGTCATGTAACAAAGCAGCGATTATGGTTGAAGAACCCATTCCCAACTCTGCCAAAATTTGGGCAACGGCAACTGGATGAGAAATGTATTCTTCGCCAGATTTCCGACTTTGACCTAGGTGCGCTTTTTCTGCGGTCTCATATGCCCGCTCGATATCTGCACGTTCTTTTTTATTCGCATCGATAACCGACAGTAAAGGCGAAATTAATTGCGAACTCATGCAGACAGCCTACGGTTACTTGCCTTTACTTCTGGTTACTTCTGGTTACTTCCGTTTATTGGCTTTCTTCCGCTTAGGTTGATTCCGCGGCCCACGCTCACCGGTAGCGGTTGAAGCAGCCGTTGAAGCAGCCGTTGCAACAGCACCGGCACCTGCGTCGCTCTTCCCGGTACGAGCATTAACCCGCTTTGACAATGCTTTCATAGCTGGTTCGCGCTCGCGCATCGCAGCCAAAAATGGTGTGGCCACGAAGATAGAGGAGTATGTGCCGACTGTTAGGCCAATAAACAAGGCAAGTGACAAATCCTTAAGTGGGCCTGATCCGAGTACGCCGGTTCCAATAAACAAAATTGAACCAACTGGCAATAGCGCTACGACTGAGGTGTTAATTGACCGGATTAATGTTTGGTTGACTGCCAAGTTGGCAGCGCCGGAGTAAGTCAATCTTGAGCCCCCGGCTATACCACGCGTGTTCTCGCGCACCTTATCGAAAACTACAACTGTGTCATAAAGTGAATAACCTAAAATTGTTAAGAAGCCAATTACTGTTGCAGGAGTTACTTCAAAACCAACGAGAGCATAAATTCCAACCGTAATCCAGACGTCATGGAATAACGCGATAATTGCTGCAATCGCCATTTTCGGCTCAAATGCCATTGATAAAAAGATAATGATCGCAAAGAGGAATACCACTAAAGCGGTCAAAGCCTTCCTAGTGATCTCCTTACCCCATGATGGACCAACTAACCGGGTTTCAATTTCATTTTTTGGAACAGAGAATGATGAAGATAGAACATCCGCAACTCGGGCTGACTCAACACTGGTGAGAACACCGGTTTGGATTCGGACTTTATCGGAACCAATTGTTTGAATAATTGGATCCCCTGGAACATTTGCTTTTTGCATGGCTGCTCGTGCATCCGGCACGCTTACGCCAGCTTTATTAACTATAAATTCAGATCCGCCTTTAAATTCAATTCCTAAATGCAAACCTTGTAAGCCAAGGGCGAGCGATGAGGTGATGATTAAAAATGCAGAGAGCGCGTACCAACGGCGGCGGTTCTCAATGAAGTTAAAGGATTTCTCGCCACGATATAGGCGATCTCCGAAAGAAAGTTTGGAACTCATTTAATTGCTCCCTTTCTCATTTTTAGCAGCATTAACGGCCCCCGGAACTTTGTGGGCATTAAGACCTGACATTGGATTGCCCTCGCGGAAAAACTTGAGATTTGCTAACACCGTAATAATTGGTTTGGTAAATAAGAAGACGATAATCAAATCGATCAAAGTTGTTAATCCAAGGGCAAACGCAAATCCGCGCACGTTTCCAATTGCAAAAATGTAAAGCAATAGCGCCGCAATCAAAGAAACGATATCTGAGATGATGATGGTTCTACGCGCACGTTGCCATCCCATTTCAACAGCAGAGCGCAATGATCTACCCTCGCGGATTTCATCTCTGAGACGCTCAAAGTAAATAATAAATGAGTCTGCAGTAATACCGATGGCGACAATTGCTCCAGCGATACCAGCCAATGTCAATGTGAATCCGATGTTTTCACCTAACACCACAACTGTCATGTAAAGCATTAACGCCGCTAAGCCGAGAGAACCAACAGTTACCAAACCAAGTGCTCGGTAATACAACAGTGAGTAAATGACCACGAGAATCAAACCCAAGCCACCGGCGAGAAGTCCAGCACGCAATTGATCAGTTCCGAGTGTTGGTGAGACCTGTTGAATTTCACCTCTGTCAAAAGCCAAAGGTAATGATCCGTATTTCAAGACATTTGCTAAATCACTTGCTTCTTGCTGGGTAAAGTCGCCAGTAATTTGTGCACTTCCACCAGTAATAGCACTGATAATTCTTGGTGCTGAAACTACAAGTCCATCAAGAACAATCGCTACCTGATTTTGTGGAGCGGCAAGTGAAACTACTCGCTGAGTAACCGCACTAAATTTTCCACTGCCTTCTTTATTAAAATCGAGTGATACAAACCAACCGCCACTGCCTTCTTGATCAATTGCAGCGGATGCATTTTTAACTTGAGTACCAAGAACTTCAGCAGGTCCTAAAATATAACGTGCGCTTCCATCACGATCGCAAGTAACCAAAGGTAGATCTGGAGAATCTCCTCCGCCACCTCTTGTTGATTCTTCTTTTGTGCAATCTAGTGCTGCAAATTGTTGTGAAAGTATTTCTCCTGCTGCAGCAACTGCTTGCGATTGCGCATCACTCTCTGGAGTTGACGCTGGAGCAGGTGCAGGCGCTGTTGCTTTCGGCGTAACAATTGGTGCTGGATCTGCAAAATAAGGTGCGCTCTTAGAAAGTTTAGAACTTGATCCTGATGGAGTCGCTGCAGGTGTTGCAGTCGTTGAAGCTGCTGGTGCAGGTGCAGGTGCTTCTACCGCTCCACCGGTTGCCAAAACTTGGCGAAAACGTAACTCAGCGGTTTGACCAACTAATTCAACAACTCGCTCACCAGATTCTCCTGGAACCGAGATCAAAATTTGTCGGTTGGTACCGCTTCCTTGGGCGACAACTTCACTTTCAGCAACACCAAGTGAGTTAACACGTTGGCGAATGATGCTGACCGCTTGATCAATTGATTCATTAGTTACTTTGCCTTCTTGACCGGCTGAAATTCGAGGTTGCAAGATAACGCTGGTGCCGCCGCGAAGATCTAAACCAAGACGAACATCAGAAGCACCTTGGATAAACATTGATGCACCTAACGCCACAAAGATCAGCAAAAGGGCGATTAATGAGCGGCCTGGCCGGGAAGTAGAAGAAGTCGTAGACACGAGGGGTGAGTCTAGGGTTCTAGCGGGCTAGAAGCGAACTCGCCGCCGCTAAATAGGTTCAGGCTCTCAGGCGGCGTTAAGCCTAAATGTCGCCAACCAGCCTCGGTCGCAACCCGTCCCCGAGGGGTGCGCAACAACAAGCCGGTGCGGACTAAAAATGGCTCACAAACCGCCTCTACCGTCTCAACCTCTTCGCCCACGGTAAGTGCCAAGGTGGAGATACCAACCGGCCCGCCATTGAAGCGCTCCACGATCGCTCGCAAAATTGACCGGTCCAATCGATCAAGTCCAAGTTGATCAACTTCATAAAGTTCTAGCGCTGCCTCTACTTGTGCGACCGAGATCGATTTATTTTTACCAGCATCACTATGAACTTGCGCGTAATCACGCACACGTCGCAATAAGCGATTAGCAATTCGCGGAGTACCTCTTGATCTGCCTGCAATTTCATTTATTGAATCAGCAGAGATTTCTAATTGCAATAACTTCGCACTTCTAACAAGTACCCGAGTTAACTCTGTTGCATCATAAAAATCTAACAACGCAGTAAAACCAAATCTGTCACGCAATGGACTTGGCAATAATCCGGCACGAGTGGTTGCACCGATCAACGTAAATTTAGGTATTGCCAGTGGAATTGATGCAGCGCCGGCACCTTTACCAACAATTATGTCTACGCGAAAATCTTCCATAGCGAGATAGAGCATCTCTTCTGCTGGTCTTGACATCCGATGTATTTCATCAACAAAAAGAATTTCGCCTTCAGTTAATGTTGAAAGTATCGCTGCCAGGTCCCCAGCTCGTTGCAAAGTGGGACCGCTTGTAATTCGCAAAGGTGCATTCATCTCGGTTGCAACAATGTAAGCAAGAGTTGTTTTACCTAATCCTGGTGGTCCTGAAAGCAAAATATGATCAGCAGCGCTACCTCTTTGCTTTGAGGCTTCCAAAACTAAACTCAATTGTTCACAAACTCTTTTTTGACCAATAAATTCACTGAGAGATTTAGGTCTTAAAGCACCGTCAATACCTTCATCTAACGAATGAAGTGCACCTGAAGTTAAAGGTTGATCCTCATCCACGTGACCCACCTCGACTTTGTGGTGATTGTAAATTCAATAACGCAACTCTGAGTTTTTCCTCGAGCGGTTGATCAAGTGCAGTTACTGACACTGATGCAATCGCTTGATCGATTTCGCGACCGGTGAATCCCAACCCAGACAGAGCAGCACTGATAGAGCTTTGCCACGCAGTATCTCCTGTAATACTTCTTTGATTCACTCCCGAAACTTTATCCTTTAACTCCAGAATAATTCTCGCTGCGCCTTTTTTGCCTAAACCAGAAACTTTTTCTAGCGCCGCTGCGCTTTCACTTCCAATTGCATTTCTTAAATCGCTCACTGTCAAAGTATTCAAAATCGATTGCGCAACCCGTGGTCCGATTCCAGTAACTGTTTGTAAAAGTACAAACAAATCTCTTTCTTGGGTATCTTCAAAACCAAAAAGCGTTAATGAGTCTTCGCGAACCATTAGTGAGGTATGCAAAGTTGCTTTAGAACCGATGCTTAAGGTTTGCAATGTTCTTTCAACTACCAAAGTTGAGATTCCAACTCCTCCAACATCGATAATTACCGCGTTATCGACAATCGCTAAAACCTCTCCTCTAATACTTGCAATCATCGCAACCTGGCACTTTCAATGCGAGCTTTCATCGGTGCGCGAATTATGTGACAAATAGCTAGAGCTAATGCGTCTGCCGAATCTGCAGGTTTTGGAATCTCATCCAATTTCAATAACCGTTTTACCATTTCACCAACTTGTGGTTTTCCAGCGACGCCAGAACCAGTAACTGCCGCCTTA
>Ga0164293_10005687_pt1 | contig 10614 bp, 23 predicted proteins | sample GEODES118metaG_FD_111487 | JGI IMG/M metagenome (GOLD analysis project Ga0164293, IMG submission 111487) | Eutrophic lake water microbial communities from Lake Mendota, Wisconsin, USA - GEODES118 metaG | ecosystem: Environmental > Aquatic > Freshwater > Lake | place: USA: Lake Mendota...
AGATCAATGGCTGTTGCCCTTTCTGAGTTAAGAGAAGACGATAAAGAGTTTTTGATATACTCTGCTGGGCCAAACAATATTAATATGATGGCAATGGAATTTTCTAATCTTTCTGAAAGAGGAATGAAGTCAAGAGGAAAATCTATAAAACTATTTAAGGTTACTCCTCAGTGGCTAGAAGAAAATGTTGCAGAACTAGATCATTTGGCGTTTTTGTCTAACCCAAAAGAGCCAGTATCAAAGGTTGTTCACTCATCAAAACTAAATAATATAAATACAAACGTATATACATTTTAATTTTTATGTATATCTAAACTGTGCAAAGCACACAAACAGAACGGAACATAATGAAAATAGTTAATTCTTTAGAAACTATGGAATCTATAGTAAAGAACCATAGACAACTATCCTGGAATGGATGGACTGTAGTTGAGACTTTTCCATCAGAGAAAGCCTACTACTCTAAGTTTGGAGTTTATAAAAATAATAAGTGGCAGATGAAGAAAGAGTTTATTCCTTCTAGTCAAGGATGGGAAATTCCAGATAAGTATGTGATCTAAGTGAATAAGCATAAATGGAAAGACGATGCAGTCTGCTTAGACTATGACACAAACTTATTCTTTGACAAGTACGAAGAGGATGAACTTCTTAGGCCAGCAATAGATGCACTTTGTTCTGGATGCTCAGTTAGAAAAGACTGTTTTTCTGTTGGCATATCAGGAAAAGAGTGGGGCGTTTGGGGCGGAGTATACTTAGAAAATGGAGAAATATCTAAAGAGTTTTCAAGCCACAAGAGTAAAGATGACTGGGGAATGACATGGCAATCATTAACAATGGAGTAATATGTATACAGATTCAATGAAAAGAGCATTTAGATCTCTTGAATGTCCCAAGAATTTTTCTTTACAAATCATAGATAATGACCATTTTATAACAGTAAAAGCAAAAGAAAAAGACTTTATGTCTTTAGAAACAGTAGAACTTAAAAGACAGGCAATAGAATATATGATCCGTGTCAAGAAAGCATTAGAAGACAATGGTGCAATTGTATTATTGGTAAGAGAAGGAGGCAAAGAACTATGATTCAGTCAATACTTCTTGTTATTCTTTCTGTATCAACAACAACACTTGCATTTCTTTTTTCAATTCAAAAAAAGAAAAATGTTCAGATTCTTGCCAACACTTTACAATTTTTAATATTGCAAGAGGCAGAGCAAGAAAAGAATAAGACAGATAAAGAGCAGTCAAACGAGGACTTTTTAAAATTTGTTTCAGATTCTAGAGACTGGGCATATCAATACATAGATGAGGTTCAGGCATCATTAAATAAATTTATTACTGATATTGAGCCTGAGATCCTGTACTTTGACACATATGGAGACCTTATGTCGGCAGAGCCAAACTATAACTCGATGAAGAAAATTTCTGGGGCATATAAAGAACTAAAGAAAATGCTACCAGAAGACTATGATAGAATAGAGTAATGATCGTCCTTAAAAACACGAAGAATCTAAACCTATTTATATGTGAAGAAGAGTCGTGTCAGGATGAAAGTACCCAGGTATGGGCAAGTGCTGAAAGCAGAGTTGCCGACCTGTGTGATTTACATTATAGTCAAGCAATAAAATCCTAGGAGGAATAAAATGAATCAACAAATCAAAAACGCACTAGCGTCATACGGAAGATCAGTTCTTGGAGCAGCAACAGCAATGTATGCCTCTGGAGTGACTGACCCTCAGACACTAGCGTACTCACTACTTGGAGCACTAATCCCCGTAGCATTGAGAGCAGCCAACCCTAATGATAAGGCGTTTGGAAAGATGCCTTCAGTTGAAGAGGTTGACGCAGCAGTTAAGTCTGCAAAGGTAGTAAAGAAGTCACCTGCGAAGAAGAAGCCAGCAGCAAAGAAGTAATAACTAGATTAGCAGGCTAGGGTAGTTGACTAGCCTGTTTTTCTATGCTATAATATTTATACCTGCCCATACGGGGGGTAAATTAACTTATTCGCTTGAAAGGGGAATAATATGGTAGAAACAATGCTGGGTCTTTTAGATGACCCATTCTTTAATCGATTCAGTCAAACAGTTAGAACAACACAAAATAACTATCCGCCTTACAATGTAATTAAGGTTGGAGAAGATCTATTAATCTTGGAGTTTGCTCTAGCGGGGTTTGACAAGAGCGAGGTATCAATTACGGTAGAAAATAATCAACTAAAGGTCACAGGCCAAAGATCAGAAGTTGAAGAGGACGAGTCTGTAACCTTCTTACACAAGGGAATTGCAGCAAGAAAGTTCTCAACAGTGTTTAACTTGCCAGAATATATGGAAGTTGAATCAGCCTTATTCTCGAATGGTATCTTAGAGTTAACACTAGAAAAACATGTACCTGAAGAGAAGAAGCCAAAGACTATTGAAATTCAGTAGTATAATATAAAACATTCCGCTATGAGACTTTAAAAGGTTTTACAACGGATACTCGATGAAAAGAGAGTCAGCAGGCTGAAACCCGTGGCTGATAGACCTGAGCAGTCGTCTATAAACTGCTCTCATTTTGTGTGTGTGCAAACAAGGTAATGTTATATCTTTCTCCGTTTACTATGTCCCTAACTCCATGAGAGTATTCTTCGCTGCCTGGGTGTATAACTAAGTCTCCAGTCTTTGGCTTATATTCAATGTTTAACTTAGGGTAGTATATCTCTCCTCCAATATAGTCATCATTTAGATATAAAACAAACCCATATCTTGTTGTTACATTTAATCTATATGGGTCATCATCATGATGTACTGGCATACCATCTCCATATGAACGGATAATGCTTCTTATTTGTGTTAGTTCTATTTCACCAGAATAAAGTTGAGGTAAAAGTTGTACTATTTTTGTATAGACTCCATTTACACACTCTGCACATTCTAAGTTCTTTTTATATTCTTGTGAATTAGGATCTAACCCAATAAGGCTGTCACGGTTTGGTAAAATAATTAACTTATCTTCAAAAAATTCTGAAGACAGTCCACCTGGATTTTCTTTTACATTTTCTTTTTTTTGATACCGACCTAATACTTTTAGTTCATTTTCTGAAAGAAAATTACTTATTATTATTATTTCATTATCGTATGGCCTGCTAAGATCCATACTATCTTGTCCACCATGAAAGACTATATCGATTAGTCTTAAAAACCTCTTTTACTCCATGCTCATACTCTTTATTCCCAGGATGCATAACCAAGGATCTTGCTTTTGGTTTAATTGCTATGTTTTTGTTTGGATAAAAAATTTCTCCACCTTCATAGTCATCGTTTATATAAACAACAAAACCATGAGTTATTATTTTTTCTAAAGGATTGTACTGTGGGTGTTCTGGGTCGATCTCATCTGTATGAACTCCAAGACCTTCGCCGATTCTTCTAGATACAGAGTTGATTGGCAAAAAGTCAAATGAATCTATACCATATTCTTTGCTAAATATTGACTTAGATCTGTCTTGAATGTCATCAAGAAACTTTCTGTAATACCAGTAATCTTCTTTTAGGTTGCCTGGCTCTATCCTTAACTGGTTGTTATACCATTCTGTAAGGCCAGACCCGTCATTTGATCCTTCCCAAAGGCTAGGGTCTTTTGAAGAAAGTTCATTAATAATACCCACCTCTTCTGGGGTTATAAAGTCTTCTACTACTACTATTTCGTTGTTATATGGTCTAATTATGTGCATATACCCATTATACACTAGTACATGTTGTGCTATAATAATAATATGTTAAAAGAAGGCGATTTTGCAATGACCTCCCACGGTGGAGAAGGAGATACCCATATAGGACAAGTAGTTCATGTCATGTATGAAGGTGCTCTTGGTAATCCAGAAACAGAATATTATATGGAAGCAAGTGCAGAAAATCCTGCGGTAATGATTCAATTATTTGAACAAGAAGAAAGCGGATTCTGGGAAGCAACAAGACTATACACTGCGTGTGCAATGTCTATGTATGTTCAGATCCCACCATTAATGGTTGAGCCTGAAGATTCAGAAGTTGCAATGGCCATGTATGATGCATCAATTGGCAAGGTTTCTCCTTGCTGGGACGGATATGTTCAGAGAGGCATGAAAGAACAAGATGGTAAGATGGTTCCAAACTGCGTTCCAGTTGCTAAGTCAGATAGTTGGATCGATTCTCCATTTAAGTTGGCAAAGTAATGCCAAAGAAAAAAGCAGCAGCATTTAATCCTATTCAGATTAAAGATGGATGGATTGTTAGACTATACAGAGATGGAAGAATCAAGTCTAAGATTGCTCCATATGAACCAAAACATCCAAAGAAAACAGACTAATTGTTTTTTTGATGTGTCCACTTATTTTCTAAAACTTCATCAGTGCTAAGAGAATTTTTTTGTCCCCAAATTCCAGAAAATTCACGGTCTTCTGGTTTGAATCCACCAGTAACTGCGTGTGCTAACTTAAATGCATCCATGAAAACAAGATCTCCCTGTTCCCATTGATGAAACATTCTTATATCTTCATTATTTTTTATTATATTGCCAAATTTTCTTGCAATATCTGAAAATGTCTTATAGTCTTGTTTGGTTGGTTTTTCACCATCAACTTCATGGAGGATGTTTACTTCATGCTTTTTATAGTCTCCACCAACATATTCTTCATCAAGAGGTCCATACTCTGACCAGTGCTCCTCTATTGGCATTCTAATTACTGGAACCCCAGTGATCCAATGGTCAACCACTGTTTTGTAGGGAGGAAAAACTTCGTCTAAACCAAAATTTTTTGCATTAAGGCTGCACTTTTTTAGAAAATCTTTTGAGTTATTATCTAGCATATTATATACAACAGATGTATCTATAAAATAGGTTTTTCCAGCCCCTGGAGGGGCCTGTAGGTGATACATATTCCATGTGCCAGCAACTATGGGGTTGTTATAATAGCAATGCTCTACATGCCACCCAAGCATTATATCGTCTTCTTTGGCAATATCTATTAGTATGTTGTGAGAGTGTGTTTCTTTATAGTAGTTCTCTTCATTTGTTGGCGTGTGCCATTTAAAGAAATCTCCGAGTTTATAGTGAAATAATTTTTGATCTTCAAGAGAAAGGTTTGCCCCTCTAAAAACAATAACAGAATCTTTTATAAACTTTTCTTTATAAAAATCTATGTTGTCAAAAACATTGTCAAACCCTGGATAATCTATTGGTGTTATTTTTATCATATTTTCCTCTCGAACACTCATATATATTATACCACCTAGAAGTACCCCTGGCAGGAATCGAACCTGCGACGCTTGGCTTAGAAGTCCAACGTTCTGTCCACTGAACTACAGAGGTATATTGGGTAGTTTTAGGTCGTACCCAGGACTTGTTGCTATGCTGAAAGAATTTTTGCTAATGCATTTATAGTTGCTGCAATTCTTCCGATATCACGCAACTGTTCAACTGTATAGCCTTCTTCTTTCAATGTTTCGTAGTGTGCTTTAACACAAAAATGACACTTACCAACAATAGATGATGCAAGAGAGTATGCCTCAAACTTTGCCTTTGTAGTTCCACCATGAGTTGCTATAGCATTCATTCTTAATTGGGCTGGCAATCCTTTTAGATTTTGATCATCAGCCATTTCAAGATATGGATACCATACATTGTTTTGTGCCATAATTGCACCAGCAGTTAGTGCTGCGTTCTTTTCAACTTCATCTGTTGCATTTGCAGTAATGAATGCAAGAAGTTTGCCGTTGCCAGTTGCAAATGCTGCTGCAATTGCCAAATATGTAGCATGCTCAGAATCAACGGTAGATCTATTGATTACTGCATCAAGATTTAGTTTAATATCTTTAGCATAATCAGGAAGACTTTCTTTTAATTGTTCTACCCACGACATTAAAGTGTTTCTCCGCCCAAAGGTCGGTTACATGCACAAAGTTCTCCAGTTTGCAGGGCATCAAGAACTCTAAGTGCTTCATTTGCATTACGACCTACATCAAGATTATTAACTGTTACATGCTGAATAATATTATCAGGATCAACAATAAATGTAGCACGGTAAGTTACTCCAGATGAATGATGAACGCCAAGGTCTCCAGCCAATTGATGGGCTGTATCCGCAAATGACCATGAGTTGGTCTTCTTAAGGTCTTCATGAGCATTGCGCCATGCAATTTTGCAGAATTCGTTGTCAACCGATCCTACCATTAAAACTGCATCACGATCATTAAAATCATTAACTAAGGCATCATATGCAACAATTTCTGTTGGGCATACAAACGTAAAGTCTTTAGGATAAAAAGCAATAATCTTCCACTTTCCAGGGAAAGAGTCTTGATTTAATACTTCAAAAGAACTATCTTCATAGGTTAGTGCTCCTGGTTTTACTCCAGTAACAGCAAAATTGCCTAATTTATCTCCAACTGTTTTCATTTTTCTTCTTTCTGTTAGTAGGGTAGGTTGGATTTGCACCAACTTTCTTATCTTACCCTAGGGGTTTACCCTTGCTGGTGTGGCAGGTATCGATCCTGCGACATCCGAATTAACAGTTCGGCACTCTACCATCTGAGTTACACACCAATATATTTAACTATATCGTACATCTGGAAGGACTTGAACCTTCGGCTCTCCGCATATAAGGCGGGTACTCTAACCAACTGAGTTACAGATGTGTAGTACACCAGGTAGGACTTGAACCTACGATAACCGAATTATGAGTTCGGGGCCTTAACCAACTTGGCTACTGGTGCTAGTTCCTTTATACAATTATATACCAGCAGGGGTTACTTGTCAAGAATAGAGTTCATTGGCTATAGAAAACCCTAAATAACTTTCTATTTTTTCTATACCAGTCTTATTTATGTATATATCTTCATAGGTTGTTTGAAATATATCATATGAAAGTATTAGGTTCCTATGTTTTTTAGAGTCTTCTAGTTTAATTAAGTACTCATCGGTTTCAAAAATACTTTCATCAAGATTGTGCTTTTTATAACTAGATACCCAGTCATCTGTTATCTCAGCAACAAGTTTACTCTTTGCATTTTCAAAAGAGTCTGATCTTGTTAAGCCAATAACTTTATCAAAATACTTAGTTAACTCTCTGTAGTCTAAGAACTGATCACAAAACATAAAGTTACTATCTACAATTTTGACAAGAAGTTCAGAACTATTCATTATTTGTAATGCTTGATCATTATGTTGGCCAGAATACATAGGCTTAAATGGCTCATACAGCATTGGCATTTTTGTTTTAGTCTTGATAGCCTTTGTTAGGGATGTTGACCCAGACCTTGATTGAGCCAATATTAAAATTTTCAATTATTCTCCAAATCTTCAGAATCTTTTTTAGGATCTAAACTTATCTCTTTTTCTTTTTTAATTTTGTGTGTGTTATCACAGTATGGATATGCTTTAGATCTACCGCATGTACACTGTCTCATTTTTGTCCTAAATCATTGTCTATAGTTCTGGTCTTTTTTTCCATCTTGTCCCAGTACCCTCCAGGATTGCCTGTATATACTTGGCCAGTTTCTCTATCTACTAGCAACCATTTTTCAGGGCATAGAGTTCTAACCGTAAGTATTACATCTTGCTCAGTCTCATCAAAAGAATGATGATTTCTCATTTACCTATTCCTCAATTACTTCAAAATCAAAAGGAAAGTCTTCTTGGTTTGTAAAATTAGACTTGTAGTCAGGGTTGATTGCCAACCTGTCCATTACGGCATGCTGCTCAATTTGATTAACATAGTGCAAATAGGTTATGGAGCACTTGTTGCAGGCTACTTCTCCGTCATCTTTTATATCAAAAATGTGCTTATTTACTTGACAAACTCTCATATTCCAATTATATCATAGTCATTAAAACTGGTAGTATAATACATATATATGCATAATGCATAAACTAGGGGGAAATATGTCAATTTACGACGTTAAGATCAAAGCAGCAGATGGAAGCACTGACGACCTGCTATCACAATATAAGGGCAAGGTAACTCTTATTGCTAATGTTACTGGAGATTGTGGCAATGCGCCTCAATATGCTGTTTTGGAGACCCTATATCAAAAGTACAAGGACCAAGGCTTTGAGGTTGTTGCAGTTCCAACTAATGACTACTGCGGTGCCAACTTGACCTACGGAGACCATGTAGAGGGCACATCTTGTGCAACAGACAACGAAGAGTTTGGCAAAAGAGTGTGGGGAGTTACATACAACTTCACAGAACTGGTTCCATCAAAGCCACAAAAGGAAGATGTTATTCCAGGGCTACCATCTAAGTATGGCAAAGCAGAGCCACACCCACTATTTACATCAATATTAGGTGAGCACGAGTTTATGGGTGGAAACTTTGAAAAATATTTAATTGATAGAGAAGGAAACTTTATTGTGCATTTTAAGAATGGCGCAACATTGAATCATAACTATATCAATCAAAATGTTGATCCTGAGACAGACGGAAGACCAATCGAAAGACTAAAGACTGGTGCTCGTCGTGCAGATGTTGAGTTTAAAGAGTTAATGGAAGCAATTGAAAGTGCTTTGGTGGCATAATTCCTATTTAAAACAGAATCTATGATACAATAACTATATGATAAACGAAACCCCAGGAGTCCAGCAGTTAGCAGAAAAACTTTGGTATGTGCCAAACTTCCTTACTCAAGAAGAGGTTGATAAGTTTAATAAAATACTTGAACATAAGACAAACGAATCTCTTGCTCACCCTTTCGATGCTGCAGATCATGGAATTATAAACGAAGTTCCCGAATTATTTGCTATATGGGAAAAGTTATCAGATGTTTTACATCCAACACATGTTATGCATCCACAGTTACAGATTCTTCATTTTAAAGAAGGTGGAAGTATGGAGCCTCACTGGGATAGTCCAGGAGAAGGCAACCATGATGATCTAACATTACCAGACAGATGGTCTACATGTTGTGTACTTGATTACGGAGTTTGTGTATATTTTGGAGACTATACTGGTGGAGAAGTTTACTATCCAAAACTTGAAATTGAGATAGCAGTCGAGCCAGGAGATCTTGTTATTCACGGAGCATTGCAAGACTATGAGCATGGAGTTAACGTTGTAACATCTGGAACAAGATATACATACTCCAATTTTGCATTAAAGGCAGAAAAAAATCCAGGAACATTTCCAAATTACAAGACTGAAGAGTATAACGCTTGTACGAGAACTCCAGAAGATAGAAAAAACATCTGGTCAGTTCCCAAGTTTAATGATCCAGTAACATCTGGTTACCCAGAAGCAGTTGACCCGTACCTATAAACTACTGTTCAACTCTGTATGTCATAACAAAGTAGCATATAACATATCCAAGTATTACTGCTGGAATTAAAAAAAATGCACTAATCATTCTTCACCTCTCCTTCAACTGGAAAATTCTTTGTATACAGAATGTTACCATATTCATCTACCACATGCTTTGGTAAAAATGAAATGTCTGTTGCTGATTTATAAAAATCTTTACCTTCGGCATTTCCAAGCGTTGATGACAACTCTCTTATTCTTCCTTTGTTCATATGTTCTTTGCAAACAACTACGCTCTTAAAGTCTAAATGAACACTGTTAATATCATCAATAAAGATCCAGTTTGTTCCGCTGTCTTTGCAATAGTAGCATTCAACAGTCTTTAATTCGTTAAGAACAACTTCCCACTCAGTTTGTTCTTCATCTAGAAATTGTATTTGTTCGTTTAAATCGTAAGAAGAATCATTTTTATTATTTTTAAACAAATGGTTGTCAGGCATTTTTTCTGTTTTAATAGAGTAGGTATAGTCAAACATTCCAAGACCATCGTTTGGAATTGCTGGTGCACACAGGTGGTCTATTATTAAGTCAATATCTTCAAGTTTGTCATCTAATACTAAATCAAAATCAATTGTTGCAGGGTATGTGTCAGTAAATATTCTAATAACAAGGTAGCCGTTGGTCAGTATGCAGAAGCCAACAAAGCCAGTTCTTTCATTTTCGTTAATCAAGGAAACTTGAGGAAGAAAAACAGAATTTCCAAGATAGTTTTTATGAACTATATTTTTACCATAGTCGCAAAAATGTTTATCGTCATACTCTGTAAGACCTTTTATGATATTAAAAAGAAATTTTTTATCTGCAACTGGGTTAATGCTAAACCCATTAATGTTAAGCCTTGTAACCAACCTACTTTTGTGAGACATCAATTGATCCTATAAATTCTGAAAGAATCTTTTCTCTTATCCTGTTCTCACGCCTTTGGTGCTTAGATAGTTTAATCTTTTCTTTTGATCTTTTTGCTTTCTTCTTAGCCCTCTTTGCCTTAATTTGAGAAGACTTATCATTAACCTTTTTCACTTCTGATTCCTTGCAACTTTTGCAGCCAACATCTGCATACCCAAAGCATTTGTTACAGACTCTTCTATTTCTATCTGCTCAATTTCTTTTGCAATTTGCTCTCTGACTGCCTTAACTATCTTATGCGTTCCGTCACAGTTTCCTCCAGCATCGCTTGAAAATCTGCATACACACTTTCCCATTATTTAACTCCATCCCATGTTCCTATTTTTGTTGTAGGAATCTTGTTCTCTTCCCACAGTCTTATAACATTTGGATTATCATCCACGGCATGAACAACA
>Ga0164293_10005689_pt1 | contig 10613 bp, 10 predicted proteins | sample GEODES118metaG_FD_111487 | JGI IMG/M metagenome (GOLD analysis project Ga0164293, IMG submission 111487) | Eutrophic lake water microbial communities from Lake Mendota, Wisconsin, USA - GEODES118 metaG | ecosystem: Environmental > Aquatic > Freshwater > Lake | place: USA: Lake Mendota...
ATCTAGATAGTAATCTAAACTTGGGTTTAAGGTAATCGTGTAAATCATGGGTGGGGTTTCCTTTTTTATTTATATTGAGAACAATTTATTTTGGAAGGTGGATTTTAGGTTCAATTTTTGGACAGGATGCGTTCGATCTTTTGTTCAGACCTCATTGTTGACATAGGTTCACCATTTGAGGGTCGTATTCCCAAAACCCCTCAGCAGGGCTTTTTGGTTTCATGTGTTCATGAGTCGGGTCATACCAGTACTTACAGAACGCATATAACCGGGCATATTGAACATTTGCTACTGCCATATTCCTATTTTAACTTAATTCCATCGCGATTTCGAGAAAGAAAAGGGATACTATGTTGTCTATAAGGTATAAAGGATAAATTAAGAAAATGAATAATTTATTAAATTTAATGGTTTTTGTGGGATTTTTAGGGTTTTTGATTGGATTTATATGGGTTGCTTTGCCTTTTCAATCCAAGGTTAAGCCAAAAATTCAACCACTTTCGATGGTGACTTGGTTAACGATGACATCCGTACTCTTGGTAGGAACGGTGACTGCAAGGTCAAATGTTTCTGTGCCTTTACTGCCGGTCGGGGTCCAACAAGTTCAAGATGAAAGTCATTTACGAAGCTTACTTCAATCTGCTCAAGAAGACAGGCAACTCACGGATGGCACTCCAGCTCCTGGGGTTGCTGAAGAAATGAGCACAAGTCAATCGGATGGAAAAAATTCTTTTGTCGATACCAATAGCCAAGTGGCTGGTATCAAAGAAGGCGATGTGATTAAAACCGATGGCGAGTTCATCTATTATGCAAGTCGTTGGGACAGTCGGATTCGCGTCATGCAAGTGGCTACCAATAATGATGTTACGTATGTGACCACAATCAACTTAGAAACCAAAGACGACACCATCTTTACAGACAGCATGTATTTAACCGACGACTATCTTGTCATCATTGGCTATCGCTATTCTATTAACCAAAATAGCTGTGCCACTGAAGATGAAAACGGCGATGTTTATTTTTGTGCTGATTTTCGATGGTGGCAACCAACTGGTTCAGTCGTCTTGATTGACCGCCAATCGTTGTCTGTGGTGTACACACTTAATACCAACTCTGCATTTATCGATCACCGAATTGTACCCATCATGAATGGTGAAACCGTCATAGGAGAAACCTTGTACCTTGTTGGTCATCATTATTTTTACTCCTATGATAACACTGTGGATTTAAGACCTTATTACCTTGAAAACGATGAACCTAAATCCTATATGCCTTATGCTTCCATGGCCTTCGTTGAAGAAGATAATTTCTACGCGATGACCACATTCACTGGCATCCGCTTACGATCCAATCCTGATACGATTGAATATCAAGCCTCTGGTTACTTAGGCACCACACCTGACTATAAAAAGTTATATGTCGATGCTAACCATCTTTATTTAGCCCAGTCCAATTATCTTTGGGAAGATCCACAAAGTTATCAAACCACAACCATCCTTAAGTTTGCCTTAGATGTTGCCAATGCGGATCTTACCTTAACCACGGTTGGAACCATTCGTGGCGTTGCCATCAATCAATTTGCATTAGACGCTTATGAAGGCATGTTTCGCATTGCCACCACGGATACCGTCTGGGATTATCGCGCAGATGAATGGTGGTGGTCTTGGGAATCGCGCGTGATTACCAACCGACTCTACATTCTTGAAGATTTAAACGACGGAACGTTTGCCATCACTGGTTTGATTGAAGAAGGTTTAGGCAAACCAAATGAATCCATCATGTCGGTAAGATTCCAAGGACCCCTCGCTTATGTGGTCACCTTTTTAAGAACTGATCCTTTATACATCATCGACTTAACCAATCCAGCCAGTCCTTCGATTCGTGAAGAAATTGTTTTACCTGGTTTTGATACGTATCAACACCCATGGGGTGAAGATTTTGTGCTCGGGTTTGGTTATGATGCGGATGAAGAGGGTCAACTCAAAGGGATGAAACTTTCTGCGTACGATGTTCGTGAAGGTCAAAGTGATGTCATGCAAACCTATCTACTCACCGAAGCAATTTTTGACGGGATTCCTGAGGCAGAACGCTTATCTTGGCAATGGGCATGGTCCGAAGCATTATGGGATCATAAAGCCATCACCGTCTCGATTGACCATGGTATCTTTGCCTTCGCCGTGAATGCTTATCAACAAACATTTATTCAACACGAAACCGGCGATGATTCACGTGGTGAAAATGGTTATTATGATTTTAGTTATCATAGCTATTACTTTATCTTTGCCATCGACTTTACCTCGAATACCCCAATTCAATTGATTGAAAAAATCGAACATCCAACGAGTTCAGTTGGTTATGTTCAAGTGGATCGCGGTGTGATCATCAATGACTTTATTCACACGTTCTCGAATCAACAAATGATTAGTTATGACCTTGCATCAAACACCATCGGTCAAACGTTGTTGTTCCCTGAATATCAAACCGCTTAAGGTCGGGCGGTTGTTAACTTTATACCTAATGAGGTTTTGCGAATAACTTTGACAAATCCTTGAATCGAAGGACCATAAGCAACGCCTAACACAAAGGAAAGCAATGTGATTGAATTGGCATTGGTACCAGAAAAATAACCATAGATCAAGGCAAGAACAAATCCAAAATAAGAAACCATGGTTCGAATCAAAGGATAGTTTTTATTCTTGGTTAATTTCATCATTGAAAAGGTAAACTCTTCTAACACTAACCCTGGAAAACCCGAAAGAATAAAAAAAGCTGAACCAAAGCAATACAAGATAAATCCTATTCCGTGAGATACACTGGTCAATAACAATCCAGAAACGGCCCAATCAGGAAATAAAACCAAATCGTAAATATCGACCATCCCGTTCATCAATAATACCGACACAAACACAAAGGCAGACTTGATACTTTTGTTAATCCACAAGATGAGAAAAATCATGATATAGGTATGAATACTGCTGGCAATGCCAAAGGTAAAAAAACCTAGTATCTGATTTAACCAAGCATTCAATTCAAAAGCGGCGACACCCCATGGTCCTAATCCAAGGGTACTGGACTTCATTAAAAAGACACCAAACGCTGTGGTGAAAAGGGCAAAGATATAACTCATCAGATGGTATGGAGAGGCGATTAACTTTTGTTTCATAATTGGCGATTTAATATCTTACGAGTTTTGTATTGGTTCACAAAAAAAGTAATCAAGCTTCCGAAAGCCATTGCCAATCCAAAAGACAGGATCGTCATACTTCCCAAACCATCGCCTTGAATCAAGGCATAGATTAAACCAATCGCTAACCCCATAAACTCGATGATCCATCGACCTAATGCAAACGATTGAATGTGAAACACCCTTAAAATGGTGAGGTGAAAATCATCATACACATTCGGAGGAAACCCAGAAATAATGATCGTTGCTAATCCCCAGGTCATCAATAAGGTTGCCAATAAAAAGAAAATGATGCGTGTGAATAAATCTAATGAATCTGAAAGAAGGCTAATCAAGACGATGCGATCCCAAAAATCAATCGACAAGGAAATCGCAATCATGGGGATGACCGCCATCAACGATTGCCAACGTTTACCTAAAAAGAGGACGATGAGTAACAATACGCACGTATGGATTAACGAACTTTGACCGATGGTGATTGAGATTTGGTTGGAAAACATCAATCGTTGTAAGTTTAAAATCGCTGTGTCCCATGGCGCAACCCCAAGGTTAGCTCTGGTGAATAACGCAACCCCTGCCCCTAGGGCAAGAATGCCCAAGGCGTAAAGGGTGATAAATTTTAAGTTGAATTGAATCCAAGGAAACTTCACAAAAAAATATTATACGCTTTTCTTTTTACTTTTGTTGATGGATGGGTCTTGACTAGGTTTACCTTTGTAACTTGGATAAAATGATTGAAAGTACTGCATGGTGGTGCCAATCTCTTTGCCGTCATAATCGACGTTTTCGCACCATGTTTTGATCATCGTTTCATTGACCTTATCTTGACTCAATAGGTCGCTTATCTTATCCATCATCTTGTCACTTTTTTCAATTAAGGTCATCACCGACTCCGTGGAGGAAATGCCCGTGACAGGGTGACGCCATTTTTTATGGTGAAGATTGAGCACCGTTTTGCTACGTTCCAAAGAAATCGTATTGGGATGAATTAAGCTAAATGGTAATGAACGTTTTCCCGCAATCAACATGACCAGAAGTCGATTGACCCAAGACCCGTGATATAAAAATTGATACGTTGCCTTCATGTCTTGCACCGATTGTTGGTAAGCGTCATGGTTAACGTGTTTAGGAAATGCTTGAAAATAAAGTTGGCTAATCGATTGTAAGGACACGGGATCGACTTGAAGCGTGACCTTCGGTTGATACGTTGAAGGCGATAATTTTAATTGGAGGATTAATCCAAGATCCATTTCCACTTCTAATTTGGCATGATCAGCCATGTAATGGTCGGTTAAACCACCTTGCTCATCAAAACCAGATCGATAAAAGACATACGGATGGCATGTGCGATCCAAGACATAATGCGTTAAGGCACCCATGACATAAGCCTTGCTGACATCATCTGCTTTGGGACCAAACCATCCATGATTAATCAAAGGCCAAATGGATTGATGAGGTGGCTGATTATGCAGTAAAGAACCAAATTGGTTCATGGATTCTTTCGCCAATCTCGATTTAAAAGGTGCACGTCCATAAAAAAAGAATGGGTCAGGTCCTTGTGAACCAAGCCAAACCAATGGCGCTTTTGGTTTTAAAAAAGGCCAACGTTTTTGATGACGTTCAATAAATGTATTGGCAAAATAATGATGCGTCAGGATGGATGGCATGATTAGCCGTCAATCTTTGGCGTATCAGGAAGTTTTCTCGCTTTATTGAAAATCAATCCACCGGCAATAAACAAGACGATGAGTGATAAGACACCATAGCGAAGATTCCCGCCTGGTAAATCCCCAAATTGAAGGGTGACTAAGCTGGCGACAACACCAACAATGAATGGTCCAATGACGGCTGCAAAGCGTGAGAATACGGTATACAATCCAAAGAATTCATTCGCCTTGTCTTTAGGAATAATTTTTCCAAAGTAAGAACGGGATAAGGCTTGGATGGAACCTTGGGAAGAGGCCACAAGAATCCCGAGGATATAGAAATGCCATAATTCGCGGATAAAGACACCGAAGATAGAAATCACCGCATAGGTCGCAATATTTGCCAAAAGAATTTTTTCCGCTTGGATGACCTTGCTTAATCGAGAAAAGATCATCGCAAAGATAAAGGCGGCAATTTGAATGACCAAGAAAATGGGTAATAAGGTTGTGAGTTCGTTTTCTGGAAGGATATCCAGTGCATTAACCGCAAACCGAGCGGCAAGATTAATGATCGTATGAACCCCATCAATATAAAGGAAGAAGGCAAGTAAGAATAAAAATATTTTTGGATATTTTCTTGCTTCTTTTAAGGTTTTCATTAAACGACCAAAAGCTTTTTTCACGGGAGAAGTTTCTGGTTTGATGCCATACACTTGGGTCGCTTCTTTTAAAAATGGGATCGAAAAGATGAACCACCAAAGTGAAGTAAATAAGAAGGTGATTTGAAATCCCAAGGTTAAGGTAAAGCCAGGAATGGCGTCAGGTAGAATCGTCAACAAGACCACCGCAACAATTAAGGGAATCGAACTTCCGCCGATATAACCAAAGGCATAGGCTGCCGTGGAGACGCGGTCCATGTTTTCATCATCGGTCATATCAACAATAAATGAATCATAAAATACGTTAGTCCCTGTGTAACCTACCGTGCCGATCACGTAAGGAATCAAGATGATCCACCATAGGGATTGGGTTTCAAAGACGGGATAAAACACAAGCGAGACAGCACTAATTAATCCAACAAAGAAAAAGATTAAAAAGAATTTTTTCTTTAAGCCTCGATAATCTGCTAAGGTTCCTAAAATCGGAGATAACAAGGCAACAACCAAACTAATCCCTGAGACAAGAAAAGCAAACAAAGAGTCGGCTACGTTTTGTCCTAGACCACCGACATCCACACTAAGGTATCCATATAATAAAGGAAAAATAAAGGTAGCAAAGATAACCGTATAAGCTGATTCTGCCCAATCATAAAAAATATAAGCCCATTCTTTTTTAGTAAACTTTTTGGTCACTTTAGACTTTGTGACCGCGGTTGGTTGTTTTTCCATAAACACCTCTTTTTTAAAGTTTAGCATTCTTCATCACATTCCATACCAACAACTTCATTCTTAACCAAATCTTAAAAAAGGTACAATAGAACTATGCTAGAAACCTTTTGGTTATCGTTTCAAGAATGGGTTTTAACGTTAGGTTTATTAGGTGTTTTACTTATTTTTGTCCTATCCATTCTACATCCCACCGTGGAAGGACCCGCAGCATTATTATTATTAACCATCTTAACTATTTTGATTGACTCCATATGGCTTGCAAGTCTTATCTTGCTCGTTGGCTTTTCAATTGGGTTTTCCTTATTTTATGTCCTTGTTCACTATCTACATCAGAAAAATAACTCACAGCTCGAACGATTTATACCAACCAAGAAAGCCATCGAATGGGTCAAACAACAACCCACATGGAAACACATCATCGTGATTGGGATGCCGTTAGTCTACACGTATCCATTACGCATTGCCTTCACCATCCAACACAAAAGATTTGTTCCGTTTTGGAAAGAAACGTTTTTGCAATACTCTTTTTTAACGATTGCAAATTTGTTACTTTATTTTGGCGTCATCGAATTCATTTTTTGGGATATCCCACTTTGGGGTATTAGTCTTATCCTGATTTTATTGTCGATCAGTATTTATCTGATTCGAACCAAGGTCAAGGTTACTTAATCCGCTTGGTGGATTGGCGAATCATCAATTGAACAGGGACAGTGGTCACGCCTTTAGAGACTGCTTTCTTTTCAATGATGTCTAATAGTTTGATTGCCGCAGTTTCTGCGATTCTTTTTTTATCTTGTTTAATCGTGGTTAATGCTGGTGAGAATAAACTGGCGAACTGAATATCATCATATCCAGAAACAGAAATATCCTCAGGCACGCGATAACCGAGTTCGGTCAGGGCTTTAATCAGGCCCATCGCGATGTCATCAGAGAAAGCGATGATTGCTTCTGGTTTTTCTTTCCATGATTGAATCCAGAGTAACCCTTGTTCGTAATAATGTTGAACCCCATAACGATCGGTGACAAAGTAAGCTTCTTGGGGTCGTTTGGTTTTGTGCATCTTGGTTAGCTTTTCAAAAGCTTCACTTCGTTGTTGATACGCGCGTGAAAGGGTTGAACCCGAGTAAGCATAAATGGAATGAAACCCTAATTGAAGATAATGTTTAAAGATTAATTCGATGCCTTGATGATCGTCACTGATGATCGTTGCTAACGAAGGGTCAACCATGTCTACCGACACACAAGGAATCTCTGCATGAATCAGTTCTTGAATATCCTTCGCATTCAAATCTCCAGTAAGTAACAGGACACCATCCACACTTTTGTTGGTCGCCCATTGCAAGTAGGTTTGTTCTTGTTCTCCAATTTTTTTAGGAATAAACACCATCTCATATCCTTTGTCTTCAATAAAATTTTTAAACGCTTGAATGATCGAACCAAAAAAAGGATGCTCTAGACCAAAAGAAGCGATATCAGAAAAGACAACCCCAATCGTCCACGTGTGTTCTGCTTTCAACACTCGCGCGGAATGATTGGCAACATAACCGACTTCTTTGGCTCGTTGTAAAACCCGGGTTCTTGTTTCAGTAGGAATATTTCCTTTGCCGTTAAGGATTTTACTCACCGTACCAGGCGCTAGTGAAAGGTCGGCGGCCAGATCGTGAATGGTGAATTTACTTAATCTATTTTTCATGAATCAATAACGTGGCCATCGCCCGTTCCGGAACATGAGCCACTTGATAAACCTTACCATCTAGCAAAGAGACATCCAGTGAAGTTTTTGTGGTGTTGAGTAAAACAACAACTTTTTGTTTATCTGGTCGTTGATACGCGACCGCTTGGACGCCAACCGGTAATGTTACCTCAAAACCAATGCGAATCGAACCAGGGACAATGAACTTAGAGAAATGACCAATCGCGTAGTAACTACTATTTTTAATCACAACTTGTTGGCGGCGATCAAATAAAATCGGAGCGTCACAGTAATTGCCAACGTGGTTTGGCCCACCTTGCTCGTTAAGGACTAAATTCCAATCAATAAAACCTTCGTTACCTTGGAGGAAATCACCGATGATATTGCGTGCATAGCGTTCTCCTGTATCCCATGAGCCAGGTCGTGGCCCGCCTTCGATACAACCTTCGGTGAAGAGTAAATGTTTATCAGGAAATAGCGCTTTGGTTTTGCCCACATTGGCAAAAGCTTCTTCTCCATACCAATGAAACGCAGTTCCCCAGACGAAGGAACTGGCAATGGCATCTTCGTAGATGGGTCGAACGCGTTCGACCATGATGTCACGGTTATGATCCCAAACTAGAAGTTTTATTTTATCGCCAAATTGTTTTTTTAATAGAGGTCCTAAATGAAACTTAATAAAATCTCTTTCTTCTTCTGGAGAATATAAACATGAGTCCCACACTTGTTTTGCCGCTGGTTCGTTTTGAACCGACACGCCCCAAGGTTGAATGCCTTCTTGTTGCAATGCTTGAATAAAACGAATGTAATATTGTGCCCAGAGGGATTGGAATTCTTTTTTTAATCCACCACCGTGATTCATCTGAGCATTGTCTTTCATCCATCCTGGAGGCGACCATGGTGAAATCAGAATGTTTAAATCAGGAACTATTTTTAATACTTTCTTTAACATCGGTAGGACGTACCATTGTTCTCTCGCGATGGAAAAACTTTTTAGACTCGTGTCTCCGTGATGAACATAGGTGTAATTACCTAAGGCAAAATCACTGGAGTTCATATGAATTCGCGTGAAGTTATAACCTAATCCTTCATTCGTAAAATAAAAATCAAGCAACGATTGGATGGTTGCCTCATCATGATTTTCTTTGATTGTGTAGGCTGCAGATTCGGTTAAAGATCCACCAAAACCAAGGTGGGTTTGAAACTGTTGTTTTGGTAAAAGTTTAAGCGTCATGCCAACCGATTTTGATGAAGCGGTTGGCTTTTGTTCTTGCCAACGTGCGCCTGCTTCCGATGAAACAATGACTTTCATTCCTGGTAAACCTCCACTTTGTTGATGTCCATGATGTAGGGTAAATCCGGTTCATGGATTTGTCCGCCCCACATGCCACCCACGGCAATATTTAAAATGAGATAATAGGGTTTATCAAATGGCCAACTTTCAACCGAATCGCCAGGTTTCTTGTCAAAGGTTACATAATGCTTCTCATCAACGAAGAAACTTATTCCTTCTGGACGCCAAATCATTTTGTAATCATGAAAACCATCTTGAACGCCTTTGATCGGCTGAAATTTTGTTCGTTGGGTTTTGATGATGTGATTGTTCAATTGTGAATGCAAACTAAAATGAATGACTTCCGGATCATGGCCAACCATTTCCATCAAATCAATTTCTCCGCATAATGGCCATTTAACTCGGCCGATGTCATGACCTAAAAACCAGATGGCTGGCCAAGAGCCTTTGCCTTTTGGTAATTTTGCACGAACCACAAACGTGCCATACTTCCATTCTTTTTTCCCTTTGGTGTTCATCCTAACGGATTGATAACGGCAATGCTGAAGCTCAGGATGAAGCGTGGCGATGAGTCTTAACCCATCCTTGGTGAATTGGGTATTATTCGGAGAGTCTCGATAACATTGGCGTTCATCGTTAAACCACTTATCACCAACTTCAACATTCCACACCTCACGATTGAGGGAGGCAAACGTATCAGAGAAAACTAATTTTTTGTGAGGTTTTAACATAGGTTATACCTTAAACGTAAATGGTATCGGTTCGGAAAGTTCTGAGGTTCTCCCTGCAAAATCAATGGATTGGATTTGTACTTGGTAACTTTGATTGATCACCAGACCTGTCAAGGTTGCTTGTGTAATCCCTACTTCTCGATGCCATTGACCATCAAGAAAAATGTTATATTTTTCTACCCAGATATCATCCACACCTGGATCCCAATGAATCGTGTTTTTTAACGTGGTGTTGAAGACGCGATTAGGGGCAGAAGGTTCTTCTTTATCAATGTTGGCAATATTAAGCTGATATAACCTAATAAAATCAACTTCAAGGGTGGTAGGAAAAATCGTTGAATCAATGCCTTGAACACCGCCCCAACTTCCGCCAATGGCAAGATTGATGATGAAGTAAAATTCTTCGTGAAAAGGAAATACATGATGATGGGGAACATCTTGATGAATGCCAGGGACATAACGAAATGTGGCGTAGTTCAACCCATTGACAAACATGGTCATTTCCCCAGGCAACCAAATCATTTCAAAATCATGAAAAGCAGTTTCTGCATTTGGTAAATCTTCTGAGAAAAACGGATTGTTATTGAGGGTGTGATTTAACTTGCGCGTGTGGGTGGCGGCATGAATCACGTTCGGTTCATAGCCTACATATTCAACGATATCAATCTCGCCACTTC
>Ga0164293_10005697_pt1 | contig 10610 bp, 4 predicted proteins | sample GEODES118metaG_FD_111487 | JGI IMG/M metagenome (GOLD analysis project Ga0164293, IMG submission 111487) | Eutrophic lake water microbial communities from Lake Mendota, Wisconsin, USA - GEODES118 metaG | ecosystem: Environmental > Aquatic > Freshwater > Lake | place: USA: Lake Mendota, Wisconsin...
CGCCCTCACCATCCGCTACCATCGGTTCGAAGCATTCGAGGCCTGGAAATCCGCGGCACGTGTGGCTTGAGACACCATCGGTACCACAACTTGACGAATGCGCGACTTAACGTGACAACACCGTTCGGAGAGCATCGGGGCATCGCCCACGTCGCTGCCGGTGAGCTCGACCACTGCCTTCCAGTGTCGGGAATGGTCGAAAAGCCCGCACCCGGCAAGGCCCCCTCCTCGTTCGCGGCGGTCGGATGCTACATCCTGGATCCGATGATTTTCGAAGTGCTGGCGCAGACTCCCTACGGGAAGGGCGGCGAACTGCAGCCGACGGATGCAATCACGATATCGGCCGGCACCGTGCCAGTCGTGGCATTCAGGTTCAGTGGCGCCCGACATGACTGCGGCAGCCATGATGGTTTGCTTGCTGCGTCGGTTGCGCGCAAGGCAATCGCCCGGCAGGAGTCCGCCGCTGCCCGGCTTGCGGCGCATTCTGATCGCCCATCGGCTCTTGTTCATGCTATACTTCCCAAGATGAAAGCGCCGGGCCAAATCGCCAGCCCGGCCCTCGCCCCGTCTTCCTGAGCAACGATTTCACCACGAAGACTGACGTGACGGACCCCCGGCACCAGCTTGCTGTATCAAGCGCCGGCCCGTCATGTCTTGGTTTCGGGCACTGCCATGACCGGAAAGGATAACCCGATGAAATGGGATCAGATCGAGAACAAATGGGCCGCGATGACCCGGCGCATTCGGGCTGACTATGCTTCAGACAGGCTCGGGCCAACAGGCGGACCTGAACGGGGCTTGCAGTGCCGTGATGTCATTTCGGCGACGATCGCGGGCGGCCGGACCGCTGCGGACAAGGATGCAGAGCCCAAGATCACAGCCAAGTGAGGGGATGGGCAGACCACCTTCGGGCTTTGCAGATCTTGATCGGCCCGCCTGTCACCGCCGTTCCGGGTGTCTGGCAGGACGGCGCACCGATCCGGGCTGATCTTTTCGGGACGGAAAGGCTGGAGCACCACGCGCAAAGTCTTGCGTCGGCGCAGCCGATCTCCCCGAGCAGGCCGTTGCGAGTGCCGCCGCTGGACCGCAGGGTCAGGGAAAACGCCGCCATTCTTCTGGGTGCCTATCGCACCTGCGCGCAGGCCTTGCAGGCAGGTCAAGTGATCTCGCCCGCCGCCGAGTGGTTGCTGGATAACTTCCATCTTGTCGAACAGCAGTTGCGCCAAATCCATGACGACCTTCCGCCCGCGTACTACCAGAAGCTGCCGAAACTCTCTGAGGGTCCGCTCGCAGGCTATCCAAGGGTTTTTGGGCTGACCTGGGCCTATGTCGCACATACCGACAGCCTGATGTCCGGGCCAGTCCTGGTGCGCTTTGTCCAAGCCTACCAGCAGGTCCAGCCGCTGATGATCGGCGAGCTATGGGCCATCGCGATCACCCTTCGCATCGTTCTCGTCGAGAACATGCGCCGTCTGGCCCAGCAGATCGTCGAAGGGCACGCCCTGCGCCTGAAGGCCGATGCGATGGTCGACGCCGTGCTTGCCGCCCCGCAGTCGCACGGCCAGACGACGTTTTCGGTCGTACAGCAGGTCGTCGCCCCCTACGAGACGGCGCCGCTGCCGGACATCATCGCAGGCCAGATCGCCAAACGACTGCGCGGTCTTGATCCGCTGCAGACACCACTTCTGGTTTGGCTGGAAGAGCGGCTGGCCCGGCAGGACACGTCGCTGGACGAGGTGATCGCCAGCACGCAGAACAGGCTTGGCGCTTCGAACGTCACCATGAGGAACATCGTCACCTCGATGCGGCTGGCCTCAGAGATGGACTGGGCCGACTTCTTCGAGGAGGTAAGCCTGGTCGATGCCCGCCTGCGCGACAACCCGACCCACTCCACAATGGATTTTGCGACCAGGAACCGCTACCGGACCGAGATCGAAATCCTGGCCCAGGATGCGCCTCTGACCGAAGGCGAGGTAGCGGACGCTGTCCTGTCGATGGCCGCAAGGGGCGACGCGGACCACACGCGCGACCCCGGCCACTGGCTGATCGAAGAGGGGCGCCCGGACCTAGAAAAAGCAATCGATTTCCGGCCACCTGCCCGGCTGACCTTGACCCGCCAGATCGGGCGGATGGGCTTGCGCGGCTACATTGCAGCAATTGCTGCAGTCACAGCGGCAGTCTTGGCCTCAACACTGGCACTGATGGCGGAAGCAGGGTCTGGCGCCTACGTCCTGCTGGCACTGGGGCTCGTCGGAGCCGGGCTTGCAACTGAACTGGCCACGGCAATCGTAAACACGGTGATCACCCGCCTGGTGCCACCTAAGCCCTTACCAGGCCTTGATCTTGCCAAGAGCATCCCACCGCATATGCGCACACTCGTCGCCGTCCCGGTCCTTCTGCGGAACGGCGACGACATCGCGGAGCAGATCGAACGGCTGGAGGTCCATCACCTGTCCAGCACCGGCGGCGCGGTGCATTATGCGCTGCTGTCCGACGGGCAGGATTTACCGACCGAGACCGACCCGCAGGATGCCACGCTGATCGCCGTGGCAACCCAGGCCATCGCACGGTTGAATGCGCAGTATCGGGGCAAGGACGGGGACCGCTTCTACTTTCTGCACCGCCGTCGGCTGTGGAATCCGGCCGAGGGCGCATGGATAGGATGGGAGCGCAAGCGGGGAAAGCTGGCCGAGTTGAACCGCCTGCTCCGTGGCGCGACCGACACCAGCTATACGGTGGTCAGCAGCCCTCTGCCCGGCGATGTCCGCTATGTCATCACGCTGGACGCCGATACCCGGCTTCTGCGCGGGACCGTGGCGCAGATGGTGGGCAAGATCGCCCATCCCCTGAACCACGCCCGGTTCGACGCCAGCCAGCAGCGCGTCACCGGGGGCTACGGTATCCTGCAACCCCGGGTCAGCCCCTCGTTGCCAATCGGGCAGGACCGGTCGGTCTACCAAAGCCTCTTTTCCAGTCCCGGCGGGATCGAGCCCTATGCGGCGGCAGCTTCAGACGTCTATCAGGACCTGTTCGGCGAGGGCAGTTTCACCGGCAAGGGAATCTATGACGTGGATGCCTTCGAGGCATCGCTCGACGGCCGGGTGCCCGAGAACACTCTTCTGAGCCACGACCTGTTCGAGGGAACCTTCGCGCGGGCGGCCCTTGCCTCGGATATCGAGGTGGTCGAGGATTACCCTGCACGCCATGACGTCGACATCCGCCGCCAGCACCGTTGGACACGCGGCGACTGGCAACTTCTGCCCTGGATATTCGGCCGCCGGAGCCATGATCGGGGCGGCGTCCCCGCGATCGGGCGCTGGAAGATGATCGATAACCTTCGTCGGTCACTTTTGGCGCCATCGGCCTTGCTGTGCGTCTTTGTCGGCTGGATGCTGCCGTTGCCGCAGGCCCTGATCTGGACCGCCCTGACGGCCGTGATGCACGCGCTACCGCGCCTCCTTTCCTTGCCGTTCGACTTCCTTCCCGCCCGTGCCGGCGTGACCCTGAGAAGCCATTTCGCGGCCCTCTGGTCGGATACTGTCACCGCCCTTGGCCAGATCGCCGTCAGCCTGGTGCTTCTTGCCGATACGGCCGCAACCATGCTTGATGCGGTCGTGCGAACGTGCTGGCGCCTTCTGGTATCACGCCAGCACCTTTTGGAATGGATGACAGCGGCGCAAGCCGGCAGCAGTGCCCGTCCCGGCCTTGCACAGCAATACCTGTCGATGCTGCCCGGGCTGGTTCTGGGTCTGTGCGCCTGCGGGATTGCCTGGTTCCTGAACCCCAGTGTCTGGCCGCTGCCGCTCGTCTTCGGACTACTCTTGGCCATGGCGCCCGCAGTTGCCCGCGCGATCAGCCTGCCGCAGGTGCAGGCGGCGACTTCTGCCCTCTCCGCCCCGCAGGCGCAGGAACTGCGGCTGATTGCCCGGCGGACCTGGCGGTATTTCGAAACCTTCGTCACGCCAGAGGACAATTTCCTGCCCCCTGACAACTTCCAGGAAATCCCAAGACCGGTCGTCGCCACCCGGACGTCGCCCACCAACATCGGGCTCTATCTCCTGTCCACCGTCGCGGCGCATGATATGGGATGGATAGGCCAGCGGGCGGCCTTGCAGCGGATGCATGATACGCTGCAGACGGTCCAGCGCATGCCCCGCTTTCGCGGCCACCTTTACAACTGGCACGACACCCGCGACTTGCGCGTGCTTGACCCTGCCTACGTGTCCTCGGTGGACAGCGGAAACCTTGCCGGGCACCTGATCGCAGTGGCGCAGGCCTGCCGCGCCTGGAGCGCCGAGACCGCGCCGGATAATCGCGTCGTGCGGCAGGCGATGGGTGACTGCGCCCTGCTTGCCCGCCGCTCTCTCGGGACCCATGCACAAGACCTCGACCTGATCCGTGATCTTGCAGCGATTGCGGCGGCAGCGGCGGACCCGGAAACCCCCCTGACCTCGCTGACGGGCCCGATGGAGCGCGCCGTGGCCCTGACCGGCAACACGCTCTCCGAGGCGGCGTTCTGGACCACGGCCATGCATTCGGCACTTGCCGATCATCTTGCCGATCTGGCCAGCCCACATGATGCGCGCCTTCTGGACGACGTCGAAGCCTTGTGCCGCAGCCTCACGCTGGAGATGGATTTCCGCTTTCTGCTGGAACCGGACAAGAAACTCCTGTCCATCGGTTTTTCCGTTGCGACCAATCGGCTGGATGCGAACTGCTACGATCTCCTCGCCTCCGAAGCCCGCCTGGCCAGCCTGTTTGCCATCGCCAAGGGGGACGTCGAAACCCGGCACTGGTTCCGGCTGGGACGCCCTGCAACGCCCATAGGGTCGGGTTCGGCGCTGATCTCGTGGTCGGGCAGCATGTTCGAATACCTGATGCCGTCCCTCGTCATGCGCGCGCCCCCGGGTTCGGTTCTGGAACAGACGACACGCCTGATCGTCGCGCGCCAGCGGGCCTATGCGGCGGTGATGGGGATTCCCTGGGGGATCTCGGAATCCTCCTACAACGCCCGCGACCTGGAGATGACTTATCAGTATTCGAACTTCGGTGTCCCGGGTCTGGGACTGAAGCGGGGCCTGAGCGAGAACCGGGTGATCGCGCCCTATGCCACGGCACTTGCGGCAATGATCGACCCCGTGGCCGCTCTGAACAACTATGTCGCCCTTGCAAACCTTGGTGCCGAGGGGCGCTACGGCTTTTACGAAGCGGTGGATTTCACGCCCTCGCGCCTGCCGTTGCACGAGACCGAGGCGATCGTCCGCAGCTTCATGGCGCATCATCAGGGCATGACGATCGCGGCCATCGCCAATACGCTTCAGAATGGCCGCATGCAGGACCGGTTCCATGCCGAGCCGATGATCCAGGGCGCTGAACTCCTTCTGCAAGAGCGTATCCCGCGCGATGTGGCCAGCGCCCCGCCACGCGCAACCGAAGTGCTGGTTGCGCCGGTTGAACAGCTTGACGGCCCCGCCGTCCGCGCCTTCGCAAACCCTGCGACCGAGCCTCCGACAGCGCATCTGCTGTCTAACGGGAACTACGGCGTGATGCTGACCCCGATGGGTGAAGGCTTCAGCCGCTGGCGTGACATGGCGGTCACCCGCTGGCGGGACGAGGCGGCGCAGTCGGCGCTTGGCTCGTTCGTCTTCCTGCGCGACACCGCCTCTGGCGAGGTCTGGTCCATCGGGATCCAGCCGACGCGGGTAGGGGCCGACCGGCACCGCGCCATCTTTTGCGAACACCAGGCCGCTTTTACCCACCAAATGCGCCGCTTGACGACCACGACCGAAGTCGTCGTTTCGGCCGAGGACGATGCCGAGGCCCGACGCATCACGCTGACCAACAACGGTCGCCGCGCGCGCTTGATCGACGTGACCTCCTATGCCGAACTTGTGCTTGCCCCACCGGCGGCCGACCTGGCGCACCCGGCCTTTTCCAAAATGTTCGTCGTGACGGACTACCTGCCGGAACTCGGCGTCATCATCGCCACCCGCCGCCGCCGGTCGCCACATGACCCGGAGGTCTGGGCCGCGCACATCGCCGTTGTTGAGGGAGAGGAAACCGCCCCGATCCAGATCGAGACCGACCGGGCGAAATTCATCGGGCGGGGGCGCAACATCGCCACGGCACAGATGATGGATCAACCGCTGTCGGGAACCACCGGCACCGTTCTCGACCCGATCTTCTCGATCCGGCGGCATGTCCGCGTTCCGGCCGGCGGCACCACGCGCGTGACCTTCTGGACGATTTTGGCCGACAGGCCCGATACGCTTCTCGACTTCGTGGACAGACACCGCGACCCCGCTGCCTTCTCGCGCGCGGCCACCCTTGCCTGGACACAGACGCAGGTCCAGTTGCGCCATCTCGGCGTTACCCACGCCGACGCGGCCGACTTCCAGACTTTGGGAGGAATGGTGATGCGCAATGACGCCCGGTTGCGCGCCACGCCAGCGCAGATCGTCACCGGTGCCGCGCCCCAATCCGCCCTCTGGTCGCTTGGCATTTCCGGGGATCTTCCGATCGTGCTGCTGCAGATAGAGGATGTTGGGGATATTGCCGTCCTGCATCAGGCCACGAGAGCGCGTGAATACTTGCAGATGCGGCAGCAGGCAGTGGATCTTGTGGTGCTGAACGACCGCACTTCCTCGTATGTGCAGGACCTGCAAATCGCCATCGAAAGCGCCGCGCGCTCTGCCCGGACACGCCCCAGGGCGACGGGCATCCACGCCCCCGCCAATGGGACGATACACGCGCTTCGCGCCGACCTCCTTCATGCCGGTGCGCGTGAGCAGTTGTTCTCTGCGGCGCGCGTCATCCTGGTGGCAAGTCGGGGCGACTTGGGCAGTCAGCTGGCGCGACTTGCACCATTGCCGAGTGCCGGAGCCCCTGACATGCCGCTGCCTGAAGTGCCGTCGCCCTCGCCCCCTCCGGACCTGCCCAAGCTTGAATTCTTTAACGGCACCGGCGGCTTTGACCTGGATGGGCGCGAATATGTGACGATCCTGCACGGGGCTCAGTCAACGCCGGCGCCCTGGATCAACGTCATCGCAAACCCGACATTCGGCTTCCAGGTCTCGGCTGAAGGCAGTGGCCATGTCTGGTCGGAAAACAGCCGCGAGAACCAGATTACTCCGTGGTCGAACGACCCGGTGACCGACCCGTCGGGCGAGGCGATTTATCTTCGGGATATGGAGAGCGGCCAGATCTGGACGCCGACCGCGCTGCCGGTCCGCGGCTCGGGGGTCTATATCGCACGCCACGGCTTCGGCTATTCGCGCTTTCAGCACGACGCCCACGGGATCGCCGCCGACATGGTCCAGTTCGTGCCAATCGACGCGCCTGCCAAGGTCAACCTGCTTTCGTTGCGCAACACCGGCATGACGACGCGCACCCTTTCGGTGACGGCCTATGCGGAATGGGTTCTGGGGACGGCGCGAGGTGCAACGGCGCCCTACATCGTAACACGGACTGATCCAGCAACCGGTGCGATTCTGGCGCAGAACACCTTCAGCACCGCCTTCCCGGGCCGCATCGCCTTTGCCGATTTCGGGGCCGGGGTCAGCAGTATCACGGCAGACCGGCACGAGTTCGTCGGGTCCGGTGGCTCGCTGGCCTTTCCTGCTGGTCTTCGCCGCACAGCGCTTTCAGGCACGACCGGTCCCGCCCTCGACCCCTGCGCTGCCCTTCAGCGTCGCGTGACCCTGCACCCGGGCGAAACGGTCTCGCTGACATTCCTCATCGGGCAGTCTGACAGCGCCACCGCCGCAAGCGCCCTGATCGAGCGCCTGCGCGTCGCGGATACGGAGGTGCTTTTGGCTGCCATTGACGGCCATTGGTCCAATCTGCTCGGCACTGTGCAGGTCAGATCACCCGACCGCGCGATGGACATCCTGCTGAACGGCTGGCTGATGTACCAAACCCTTGCGTGCCGCATCTGGGCGCGGGCGGGCTTTTACCAGGCAAGCGGCGCTTACGGCTTCCGGGACCAGCTGCAGGACGGCATGGCGCTGACCTTTGCACGGCCTGAAATGACGCGAGCCCACCTGTTGCGCGCGGCCGCCCGCCAGTTCCCCGAAGGCGACGTGCAGCACTGGTGGCTGCCCCATTCCGGTCAGGGCGTGCGCACACGCATCTCGGACGACCGGGTCTGGCTGGGCTACGGTGTGGCCCGCTACGTTGCCGTTTCGGGCGATGTGTCAATCCTGGATGAGGAGGTGCCGTTCCTTGCGGGCCCACCAGTGCCACCAGGGGCGCATGACGACTTCTTCCAACCGCAAATATCCGAAGGGACAGCTTCCCTTTTCGAGCACTGCGCCCGGGGTCTGGATCAGGCCATCGCGATGACGGGCGAGAACGGTATGCCGCTGATCGGAACCGGCGACTGGAACGACGGGATGAACCGGGTTGGCGAAGGTGGCAAAGGCACCAGTGTCTGGCTGGGCTGGCTTCTGATCGCCGCCATCGACCTGATGGCACCGCTGGCCGAGACCCGAGATCCGGTTCGGGCCTTGCGCTGGCGCACGCACGCAAAATCAGTGCTACAGGCCATCGAAACACTGGGCTGGGACGGAGAGTGGTATCGGCGTGGCACTTTCGATGATGGCACGCTTCTTGGTTCGGCCATGTCGGACGAATGCCGGATCGACAGCATTGCGCAATCTTGGGCCGTCCTGTCCGGGGCCGCTGACCCCGACCGCGCGCGGCAAGCAATGGTCTCGATGACGCAGCACCTTGTGCGCCCGGAACCCGGCCTGGCGCTTCTCTTTGCGCCCCCTTTCGACGGCACTCCGTCGGACCCCGGATATATCAAGGGTTACCCGCCCGGCCTGCGCGAAAACGGTGGCCAGTACAGCCATGCGGCCATGTGGGCGATCCTCGCGCAGACAAGACTTGGGGATGGAGACGCCGCGCACCAGTTGTTTGCGATGCTGAACCCCATCAACCATGCCCTGACGCGCCACGATGCAGAGCGTTACAAGGTTGAACCCTATGTCGTAGCCGCCGATGTCTACTCCTCGCCACCGCATGCCGGTCGCGGTGGCTGGACCTGGTACACAGGCTCTGCCGGGTGGATGTACCGCGCGGGCATCGAGGGGATCGTAGGCCTGACACGCGAGGGCAATTGTCTTTGCCTGAACCCATGTATTCCAAGCCATTGGCCAGAGCTGAACCTGACAATCACACTTGCCGCAGCCAGCTATGCCGTTTCGATCCTCAATCCCGGCGCGACCGGACGGGGCATCCGGTCTGCGGTTCTGGATGGAAAGGCCCTGACCACGGCGAACAGTGGCCTGAAGATCCCTTTGCAGGACGGCAGGCATGTCCTTACGCTCAGCCTCGGGTGTCTGGGTGCCTCTGCATTGCGGGCAGAGTTTCCTGACGCGGTCTAAGGCCTTCTATTGGCCCAGAGTGTGGAAGAACGCGACGGCAAGCCGATTTACGCCAGGACAGGATCAAAGCAAGCGACGAATTGCCCCTCCCGAGCAGGCGCCAGCGTCGGCCGCTCGGACCGACAGCGTTCTGAGGCGCGATTGCAGCGCCCGGCGAACGCACATCCCGTCGGTAGGTTGAACGGTGATGGGATTTCACCTTCCAAGGCTACCAGATCCTTGCGGCGCCTTATATCCGGGGCAAAAGTTGATGCCATCAAGGTGGTGGTGTAGGGATGTTGCGTCGGCGATTTGGTATCGCGGATTTCTTCAACAACCGAGCCCAGATACATCACGACAATCCGATTGCAAAAATATCGGACAAGCCCAAGGTCGTGGCTGATGAAGATATAGGTCAGGCCCATCGACGCTTGCAGCTCTTGCAGAAGCGAGATGATCTGGGCCTGAATGGACACGTCCAAAGACGCGGTCGGTTCATCCAAGATCAGAAGGTCGGGCTCCACCAATAACGCACCATTTCGTAGTTGATTTCGATACCACGCTCGTGAAGCAGGTCTTCGACGTTACGCAGCGACCGCGGAAACCGAATGTAAAGCATCACCGCCAAGCGAATGATCTCTGGGCTGGTCTTGAAGTAGCGAAAGGGGGAGCGATTGGTCATCCAACTAGGTGTTTGATCCCGGAGTCTGATGGTGCAATCTTTTCCTTGGAATGGAAGGAGGCACTATGGGCCAGATTCGTCACGGGAGCGCCACCACGACTGAGGCAATCCGTCGAGCAATACAAAATAGTGAAGAGAGCTTAAGGGCGCTGTCTGCACGTTACGGCATCAATCAGAAGACCGTGGCGAAGTGGCGCAAGCGGACATCGGTGGCCGATCTGCCGACCGGGCCTAAGGACGCCAAGTCCACGGTTCTGACCCCCGATGAGGAGGCGATCATCGTCGCGTTCCGGCGGCATACGCTGCTGCCGCTGGATGATTGCCTCTATTCATTGCAGCCTTCGATCCCACACCTGAGCCGATCGTCCTTGCACCGCTGCCTTCAGCGACACGATATCAGCCGCCTCCCCGACGTTGATGGCGACAAGCCTGTGAAGAAGAAGTTCAAGGCCTACCCGCTCGGCTACTTCCACGTTGATATTGCTGAGGTTCAGACGGCTGAAGGCAAACTTTACCTGTTCGTTGCCATTGACCGCACCTCCAAGTTCGCTTTCGTGGAG
>Ga0164293_10005699_pt1 | contig 10607 bp, 8 predicted proteins | sample GEODES118metaG_FD_111487 | JGI IMG/M metagenome (GOLD analysis project Ga0164293, IMG submission 111487) | Eutrophic lake water microbial communities from Lake Mendota, Wisconsin, USA - GEODES118 metaG | ecosystem: Environmental > Aquatic > Freshwater > Lake | place: USA: Lake Mendota, Wisconsin...
AGGTGGTGGCGAGATGGGCACCGTTAGTGCCAGAGAGCGCTTGGAAAATCATGCTCACTGTTTCGGTATGGAAACCGATGGGCATGAGTAATAGGAGTATGCCTGCGCAAAGACGAAGTGGCCGATTGATCGAGGTATTCCAATCACCTGAAAAGTGCCATGCACTGATCGTTAAAAAAACAAACAAACTCAATGCGGGAAGCCATAACCAGAATAAAACGACAAGGGCAGTGAGGGCTAAATAGCCTATCGTAAATAATAATTTTTGTTTCGTTGAATCGTATATACCTAATCGCTGTGCGATCCATGGATCAAGTGCGCCATGCGGTAAGCCAAGAAGAAAAATCACGATACCCAAAATAACAAGCTGAATAGTTGGTGAAAGAAACTGTGGTGATAGATTGAACAGGATGATGGTCAAGAGTACAGAAACGGGAAATATGACTCGTCCATATTTCAAGTAAACAATGAATGGCAGAGAGGGTTTCAGTTGATTCATGTACTTTTAAAGGGTGTCGAAAAAAGTGTTTTGATAAAGGGTGTTTTTGGTAAAGAAGAGACGATGTTTAGATAGTCAAAGAAGTGTGCCTCGTCATTCATAAAACGAATGAAACGCTCCGTATCAGATTGGCCGAGGAGTTGTTGAAAGAGCGTTGGAGTCAGTTGTGGTTGTCGGCGTAATACCTTTAAAAAAAGCTGATCCATATGCGTCAGAAAAAATCCTGAGTCTGTGTGGGGTGAGAGGATACTTTGCTCGCTGAATTGAGTGGCGCACTCTTTAGCCCAGCGTTGAATCCTCATGAACCCATAGCCAGAGGAGGGGCGCAAAGCGCCTCCCCCTATACCCGCTCTCGGAAGTTCTGTTTTATCCACAGGTAAGCCCATGGGAAGAATGGCATGTTCTGTACGAATGATCGAAGCAGTGTTCAATCCTCTTTTTTCTAATAGCAAGTTGAGAGGATGTTGGAGATTTTCGGCTGTTACGGGATGGGCGGAGAAAATAGTGTGTTCGATGAGTATGCGATTTTTAGAAAAAGGTAATAAGTAAGTAAAGCAGTAGTCGTCATTGACGACCCGCATATCGGTCATTAATTCAATGGTCGAATGGTCAATAGTTATTTCATCGCTCAGCTCGATCTCAACACCTAAGAAGCATTGATACAAAGTCGTTTGCGCAAGCTGCTGAGGGCTAGGAGGGCGCGTATCAATGACATGTTTAGCAAACAGACAGTCGCGATCGGTTTCAATACGCCAGCCATCCAGATGACGCTCAAGCTTTAGGACAGTTGTTCCAAGACGAGACTCAATCGCTGGGCATTGTTCGATTGTGGTCCAACAGTCTTGATAAAAATCAGATGAACGAATGTATTGATAAGGCTGACTTGCGCTGCCTCTTTTTTCATTTGGCTGCGCGTATCGACCAAAAAGCCAGCCAGTCCAAGTATGACTGACCAGATGCGAGAGGGCGTGTTGTCGTGGTGCCCAGAAACACCAGCTTCGATCGTCCTGGTAATGCGTGCGGGGCTCAAAGATGATGACAGATTGAGGAGTCTGTCGCTGTGCGAGTTCGCGCGCCAACGATAAGCCGGCGCATCCGCCTCCGATGATGGCAAGATCAAGGCGCTTGGTCGGTACCAAAGCAGTCTTGTAAATGTCGATGTAAGGATCGCTCATGAAGTGGATGAGATTGGCGCTCGCGAGGATATATAGCGTAACGCACGAGAGCGGATGTTGCACAGAGGACTTTACGCGGCTGCGAAACCACAGCGCGTCGATCCCAAGACCGATAGCCCGCCTGGGCGACCTTTTGACCAATCTCACGATACACGCGAGCTGCGACGATAATGCCGTAGCGCGCGGCGGGGGGGAGATAGCCCACACCGCTTAGTCCGCTTCGATAATAGAGGTCTGCAAGAGTGAGTATTCTTTCAGTTGCGGCTTGCAAATGTTTTTTTTGTTCTTCGCTAGGATGAACGATATCCGATGCGCTGAGTTGCTGTTGCCATGTTGCTGGCAGGTAAACCCTCTCATTTCTTGCATCTTGACCCACATCCCTGGCGATGTTCGTGAGCTGCATCCCAATGCCTAAGTCGATTGCGAAGGGCCATGCGTTCTGATCGCGTACATCTAAAACAAAGCACATCATCAGGCCCACCGTCCCCGCGACTTGATAGGCATAGTGCAGGAGTGCGGCTTCATCTTCGATGCGTACGTGTTTCAAATCAGACTGCATGCCATCGATGAGCGAGCAAACAGGCGCGATTGGCATGTTGGTCTCTTGCATTAAAGCAAGCATGTCCGCCACACAAGAATGGGGAGAATGACCTAGTTTCAAGGCCGTTTTAATTTGTTCTAAATCATGATGGGCTTGTGTCTGATCGCTGGACTCGTCGGCGATATCATCGACGTAACGACAAAAGGCATAAAGACGCGCGGCACGGCTACGATAGATCGGTGCTAATAATTGACTAGCAAAGTAAAAACTTCGCCCATGCGATTTAAGAACAGTGAGCGCTTGATCCTGAGCTGCTAGCATCAGTGATGGCCAAGTTCAGCTTCGGGCAGCAGTCTGTCTACCACCTTTGCAGATGACACAACGCCGGGCAGACCCGCGCCAGGGTGCGTACCTGCACCGACTAAAAATAGATTAGAGGGGCCTTCGCCGCGATTATGAAACCGAAACCATGCAGATTGGCTAAAAATTGGAGAGATGGAAAATCCTGCGCCATCAGGCGATAGGTAACGATCCTTAAAGTCGACAGGCGTCATAAAAAACTGATCAACGATATTTTCTTTCAGTCCGGGCAGGGTGCGTTGTCCAAGCGCGTCGATTACGCGATTGGCCAGATCAGGACCTACTTTGTCCCAATCAATATTGGCCTGTAAGTTTGGCACGGGCACTAAGGCATAAAAACTATCTCCTCCTGCAGGCGCAAAACTAGGATCTGTCGCGGTAGGGCGGTGAAGATAGATTGAAAAATCATCCGATAAGACTTTACGATTGAAAATATCATCCAGCAATTCTTTATAACGCGGCCCCATCCAGATCGTGTGATGAGCAACCGAGGGATACTGAGTTTTAGTACCAAAAAACAAGACAAACAAGCCCATTGATTTGCGCCAATGCTTTGTTTTGAAACGCGCCAACCAAGAGACGTTTTGTTTGGGGAGTAGGTCTCGGTAGAGGTGGGCTGGATCCGCATTGGAGATGACATAGTCGCTCGCAAGGCTTTCTCGTTGACCGTCTGCGTATTCAATTTCAACGCTGTCAATCTTTTTATGATGACTTTTTATGGAAGTCACTGTTGTATTTAACTTGATCTCGATCCCTTGTTCGATCATCAGCGTCTCTAGCGCATCGACCAAGGCGCCGGTACCACCCATCGCAAAGTGCACACCATGCGCTTGCTCTAGAAAATGAATCAAACCGTAGATGGATGTGGTGTCAAAGGGATTGCCCCCGACGAGCAAAGGCTGGATCGAAAACGCCTGACGTAAATAATCACTTTTAAGATAGCGACAGACCATTTGGTAGACGGTGCGCCAGGCCCCCAATCTCGCAAGATGGGGAATTTGGGCAAACATAAAAGCCATACTGTGAAATGGACGATCCGAGAGCTTGGTAAAGCCAATGTCGTACAGCTTTTGAGATTGCTCTAAGAGACGTTTGTAACCTTCGACATCCTCAGGACTCAGTCGCTTGATTTCCGCTAACGTGTCTTCGAGCGAGCCGCCATAATCAAAATGATTGCCGTCAGAGAACTCGAAGCGGTACCAAGGTTTTAGGGGGACGAGTTTGACGTAGTCATGCAGAGACTGACCAAAAAGCTCAAAGAGTTCTTCAAAAAGAAACGGTGCCGTTAATACTGTTGGCCCGGCATCGTGTTTAAAGCCTGCGCGCTCAAAGACTTGGGCACGACCTCCTAAGCGAGGACAACGATCCACCAAAGTCACTTCGTAGCCTTTTTTACGCGCGCGCAGCGCTGCGGCCATCCCTCCAAATCCTGCGCCAATGACAACGACGCGGTTCATGCTTCCTCAACACTGAGTTTTCCGCACAAGTTCATTAAATACGCTCCGCTATTAGCGGGTAATTGTGCTGCATAGTGTTCCGCAAGACGTAAGTGCTTCTGTATGAGATCAAGCGCCTCGCGGGTGGCTTGATTGCGATCGACCTCACGATGTTGTAAAACGCGAATAATATTGCAGGTGCCTCTCTCTAAGTCATCATCGACATCATTGAGGTCGTCGGCGATCTGATAAGCGATTGCAAAAGATTCCCCAGCTTGTTTGGCAATGGGCAGAGCATTGAGCTGATTGCACGTGATCATGACGAGCTCGAGAGGTAGGGCGAGGAGGCTGCCTGACTTGGCGGAGGCAATATCGAGATAACCCTTAAGATCGACTGGCCCGGCCGCAAAGGCAAGGTCTAGCGTTTGACCGTGAATAAGATCCGCAGTGCGTTGATGGAGGTGTATCACGAGTCCTTGTGTGTGTTGATCAATCTGTGCAATTGTCTCGAACGCTGCCGAAAGCATTAAGGTACCCGCGCACATTGCCGTGCTTTGATCAAAGCGCGACCATGCTGCTTCTTTGCCGCGACGCCAGGTATCGCCATCTTGAATATCGTCATGCAGCAAGGACGCGTTGTGAATCAGTTCACAACTCGCGGCAAGGGCAATGCAAATATTTTCGCTTAATTCCATGGCAAGACCAGCGGTGAGTGCGAGTCGTGCTCTAGCATGGCTGGCTTTGCTATCAAAGTGATAGCGAATCAGTGCGTTTAATTTATCTGAGTGTTGACGTATAAGTTTGTCATGGATAAACGTATCCATTGTTTGCAAAAGATATTTAATCTTTGCATCATCGTGCGGTGCATAAGTCCTCATTTGCACATCCTAAAAAAACAATCCCTGATCAAACGTTCTGACCAGGGATTGATTCGTGCCAGAGTCACCAATAGGTGATTGATGGACAAGCTTAGTTTGTAGCGCCCTGTGACTTGCGAACAGCGATCATGAAAATCATCACGCCGAAGACTGCTTTAGCGATGATATCAGCGATGGTGTAACCCACCTCGATCACGGTCGTTGCGGTACCGCCGTCGAGAGACATCGCAAAAGGAGCAAAGTAAACGACTGGGTAGAAAGACCAGGAAAGAATGACAACCCAACGTGCTGAGCTAATCAGTCCGCGCACATCTGCAGGTTGCTTTTCAATGGACTCGGACAGGCCGGAGAACAAGTTGATGACGATGTAGAGGAAAGGAATCATCGACAACGCGCCCCAAATGAAGCGGGTGCTATCGATGCCGCCGGAAACTTCGCCGGGGTATCCAAGCACAATCATCAATGCAGCTGCGCCGCCGAGCTTGACACTCTTGCTGATTGTTTCAGCGCGGGACAAACCCATCACCAAGATCAATTCGATCAGGAGAAGTGGAACAGTCAAGAGCCAATCGACATAACGATAGGCAACGTTAAACGCAACGCCGGTTGCTTTTACGACACCATTGACTGCGGTGTAGGCCTCGCCGAAGCTTGAAAAAATGCGAAGGTAATGGTAACCGGCAATAAATGTCACAAGACCGGTAATGACAAGCGCAGTTTTATATTTTTGTGAAACCTGCGAAAGTCCCAGCCAGAAAAAGATGGTTGCTGCGAAAAATGTTGCGACACCAAAAGAAAAGGCGTTATAGATGAGCTCGTACTGCCCAAAGGTCAGTTGCATTTGGAATATCTCCTAAAGGGAATGCTTGAGTTAAAACTGCCAGCGTTCCAAGGCCTATTCGAATGCGATGATGGAAACATAGCTTAATAGGCAGACCATTTCAAAAATTATCAAAATGACCAGAACAGGTGAAGATTACGCCTGTATTTTCTTGTAAGCAAGAAATAATCACTTAGAGCAGCTGTGGAAATACCACAAAATCCTTAGTGGAATAACAGTTTTGAAAACAATTCATCAAACTTAATGACATCAGACTAAAACCGATCTTAAGCGTAAGCGATATGGTGTATCACTTAGTTCAAGATCGAAATTAAACTGCTGTAATCGTCTTTCCATAATTTGAAGTTTTTAGGTGCTTCGATATCTTTGGCATTGACGAGTTGAGCGTGCTTAAAGAAGTTTTTATCCTTACTAATCAAGGCCCATTCAGAGCGATAACCGTCGTTGCCCGCCGTGCCTTCGTGCGTGACAACTTTGAGGTCTTGGCCAAACGCATCCGCGGCGGATTTCACTACGGGTTTCAAATTCAAAAATCGGTTCGTAATGTGAAGAGCCAGAACACCATCAGGCTTGAGGTGTCTGAAATAATGGCTAAATGCCTCCTTGGTCAATAAGTGAACGGGCACTGAGTCACCTGAGAATGCATCAATGACCAATACATCGAATTTTTGATCTGGCTCCTGTTCGAGTCTTAAGCGTGCGTCACCGAGCACATACTCCATGATCGAGGGGCTCTTTGAAAGGAAAGTGAAGTGTTTCTTGGCGACATCGATGACGGTCGGATTGATTTCATAAAAGCGATATATATCGTCTTTTTTACCGTAGCCCGCGAGTGTTCCGACACCTAAGCCCACTACGCCCACTTTAATGGGAGTGGGTGAGTCTGATTTAATCAGAATGGTTTTGCCTACACCACTCTCGCGGACATAGTAGGTCGTAGGTTCGAGCGCTTTCTTGGGGTCAATGAACTGGTTGCCGTGGCTGATTTGACCGTGCTGCATAGTCTTGTAGCCACTTTTCTCATCGGTATAGACCTTCAAGGTGCCATAAAAATTTCTGTGCGTGAATTCGAGACCGGTCGAGTCCCGCATATGATCATTGATACGAATCGCACTGATCAGCACCAAGAATCCAAGCATACCCACTGCAGTTACGGTTCTTAAACCCGACGTTTTAAAATTATTTTTTGATAAAAATACGAAGGCGACGACCAAGCCAGACAAAATGATTCCGATCGACAGTTCGTAGTTTTCGGTGAACAAGGAGGGCGCAACAATACCGACAAAGAAACCTCCCATCACGCCGCCAACCGCCAACATCAAGTAATAGGTGGTTAAGTATCGCGAGTTTGGTTGTTGACGCGCAAGTTCGCCATGACACACCATGCAAATGATAAAGAAAGAAAAGAGGTTAATGCCCATCGACAAAAGCACTGGTAATTCATTCAGGCCCATCGTGGGTAAATATGTCAGTACAAACAGTGCGACGACAAACAGGGGTAGGAAGATTTTGCGTTGATACCAACTGCTATTTTCAAAGCAAATGATGAAAGACAAAAGATACAACGCGAGTGGCGCGACCCAGATCATCGGAATAGGCGCGATATTTTCTGTCAGGAAGCTCGTGTCCGCGACCATCAAGATAGAGGGGCATGCCGCGAGCAAGATCCAGATGAATAGTTGTGATGCGTTGGGTGGGCGAGATGTATCAGATTCGGATTGGACCAACGCTTCGCTGTTGCGATTGCGCCAAGCCAAGATACCGCAGGCGGTGACGAAAATCAGGTACAAGCCCGACCAGCTATAAGACTGCCATTTGGTGGGTAGTGCAGGCTCAAAGGCGATTGGATAGGCTAGCAAGGCGAGCATCGAACCAAAGTTGGAAAGGGCGAATAAGCGATAGGGAATGCCGCCGGTTCTTTCGCGCGCAAACCAAGCTTGAATGAGTGGACCCGTCGTCGATAAAACAAAATAAGGCAGTCCAATCGAAACGAGTAATAAGCCCAGAATCTGAAGCGTAGGATCTTCGCTGCCGTCAGGCTTCCACTGCTCACTGGCGGCAAGCGGGAGAAGCGACAAGCTGATCAGGAGCAAGGTGATGTGCAGGATACTTTGCTTATAGGGACTTAAAGCTTTGACGATCCAGTGCGAATAGACATAACCAAAAAGCAAGATTGCTTGAAAAAACAACATGCAAGTCGTCCAGACGGACGCCGAGCCGCCAAACCAAGGCAGAATCATTTTACCGATGAGGGGTTGCACTTGAAATAAAAGAAAAGCGCTCAGGAAAATGGTCAAGCCGTAATGGAATGTCAGGCGAAGGTTATATTTCATTTGTTTTTATAAGAAGAAAGTTCAGATCGCTCATACCGATTACCTAAAGGCGATCACATCAAGAAATCGAACTGAACCTTATCATATTTGCACATGAATAAAAGTCACTCAGAGCCTTCTAGGGAATGCCCTGATATCCAGCAAAGATTCGTGACTGATTGCTTTAGGCGGAAGCGCCCGTCATGCGAACCACATCACCCCACATTTTGATTTCTGCGGCGACAAAGGCTTTAAATTGCTCCGGTGTACTTGAGGTGGCTAGAGTGGCTTGGGCTGCGAACGTTTCTTGCACTTCTTTCATTTTTGCAACTTGAGCGCACGCCGCAGAAAGTCTGTCGACAATCTCTCGCGGTGTGCCCGTAGGAGCGAAAAGTCCATTCCAGGCGGTGATCTCAAAATCAGCAACCCCCGCTTCAGCCATGGTAGGAATATCGGGCATCAAGGCCAATCTCTGCGGAGAGGCAACGGCAAGGGCTCTAAGCTGACCAGACTGAACGCTCGGTATCGCGGATAGGGCTGTTTTAAAACCGTAGTCAGTGATTCCAGAAATCGTGTCTGTTAAGGCAGGAGCAGCTCCCTTGTATGCGATATGTGCGACATCCAGTCCGAAGCGACTCTTAAACATCTCGCCCGCAAGATGCGGGGTGGTGCCCACGCCTGAAGAGGCGTAGTTCATTTTTCCGGGCCGTTCTTTCGCGAGATTGATTAAATCTTGAACTGTTTTAACGGGAAGTTTTGTGGAGCACACCAACACTGCTGGCGCTGCAGTGCTACTGGAAATCGCTTCAAAGTCTTTGAGGAGGTCGTAGCCGGGATTTTTGTATAACGACATATTGATTGCATTCGCGACAGTACCTAGAAAAAGGTTGTAGCCATCCGCGGGTGCGCGCGCAGCAATTTCAGTGCCAATATTAGAGCCTCCACCTGGCTTGTTCTCAATCACGATCCGTTGGCCGATGATATCCATCAACTTTGCAGAAATGATCCGCGCGGTGACATCGGTCGAGCCGCCGGGTCCAAAAGCCACGATTAATTTAATAGGTTGCTGCGAAGGCCATTTGGCACTGGCCCGTTGGGCTAGCACCAATGAGGGCACGCCGATGGTGGCGCCCATAGAAATACCCGTCGCAATAAATGTTCTGCGATCCATCGTTGTCTCCTGTTTTATTGTTAGAAAAGGCTTAATACTGATCAAAGATACGTTGTATCTCATCAGAGTCTTGTGTTGCGGTCAAGGCGAGTGCGAGTAGGATTCGAGCTTTTTGTGGATTTAAATTATCCGCTCTGATGAAACCAGCATCCACAATTTTGCTTGGACCAAATGTGCGACCAGAACCTGCGCGCGAGGAAATTACGACTTTTACGCCTGCTACGACCGCCTCTTTCATCGCGATGTTTTCTTCGGGCGAGAGTAGTCCCGGCGCAAAGGCCGCAGCTACAATGCCTTTTGCACCCGCTTGAATAAACGCACGCGTGGCGATTCCGTCGCTGCCTGCGTAGTGGTATGCAATCTCGACCCTTGGAAGATCGATGATGTGGCGTATATCAAATGGGGTATCAGGGTTGTGCCGTCGAAGTGGTTTTCTGTAAAACGAGATGCGGTCACCATCTGCGTGTCCGAGCGAACCAAAGTCAGGGGATTGAAATGTTTGTAATCTCGCTGTGGAGGTCTTTGTGACTTCTCTTGCAGCGTGAATCTCGTCGTTTAAACATACCAACACTCCCATGCCGCGTGCGCTTTGGCTTGCAGCGATGCGCACGGCATTGTAGATATTGATTCCGGCATCTGAAGATAAAGCACTCGCTGGACGTTGTGCGCCAGTGAGAACGACGGGGGCATCAGTCTTGAGGCTCAAGCTTAAGGCATATGCGGTTTCTTCGAGGGTGGCTGTGCCGTGCAAAATCACAATGCCGCAGGGTTGTGGCGTCTTGGCTAAAAAAGCTTCGATCATCACCACGAGTTTTTTCCAATGCGGAAAAGAAACGGCGGTGGAGGGTAGGGTGTCGAACTGAATTGGAATGATATTCGCCACTGTTCGAGACTGTGGAAATTTTTCCAGCATTTGATCAGCGTTCATACGCGTGCCGGTTGCCGTGTATTCGTAGAGATCGAGCTCCCCGATCGCGCTCATCGTAGTGAGTGTGCCGCCCGTGCTAATGACACCGATTGTAGGTAAGGCATTTCTCAAAACCGCACTCCTTTCTCTATTGAGTTGGTGACAGTTAATCACCGAGTTTCAGCCTGATGAGATTTCCTAGCGTGAAGGAAGTCCCCAAGCAGACTGATAGTGTTTATATTCTTGTTCGGGTAGCAGCACATAGAGAGGACGTTTTTTAGGGTCTAGCCAGCCCAATATCCGATCGAGATTGGAGACTGCCATTGCGGTACAGCCAAGAGTGACTCCGCTTGGCTGACTCCAGACGTGCATGAACACACAGCTTCCAAGACCTTGCTCATTCATTGGATTTTGCTCGATGACTAGCCCTTTTACGTACTGTTGATCACCTTTGTTAGTAAGATCAAGACGCATTGGTTCTGTGCTG
>Ga0164293_10005701_pt1 | contig 10601 bp, 9 predicted proteins | sample GEODES118metaG_FD_111487 | JGI IMG/M metagenome (GOLD analysis project Ga0164293, IMG submission 111487) | Eutrophic lake water microbial communities from Lake Mendota, Wisconsin, USA - GEODES118 metaG | ecosystem: Environmental > Aquatic > Freshwater > Lake | place: USA: Lake Mendota, Wisconsin...
GAGAAGTATCAGGGGCTGCTGCGTCGCGACAGTACGCGTCGTGGTGAGGACAACTTCACGTCCTCGGCCAACAAGACCTACGCAGCCAACCTTCGTGGCAAGCTGCTGCTGATGCACGGGGACATGGACGACAACGTGCATCCTGCCATGACGATCCAGGTGGTCGATGAGCTGATCAAGGCGAATCGCACCTTCGACCTGATCATGGCGCCCAACCGTGCGCACGGCCTCAACGAGGCGTACTTCATCCGTCGGCGCTGGGACTACTTCGTGGAGCATCTTGGCAAGGCCACGCCTCCCGACAACTACCGCATGACGCCGGCCGCCGGGCAGGGTGGCTTCAGTACCGACGACGGACCGGACTGGAATGATCTCTGGAATCGCGGTGCGTTCGACGAACTGCTGGTGCCGGTGATTACGCCGTAGCTGCTCGGTGCCGTGCGTTCATCCCGTCACGTTGCGCCGGCGCTACGCCGGCGCGACGCGATGAATGCGGTACCGACGAGACAGATCAGGGCACCCGCTACGAACGGGCCGGAAAGTCCCACGACCTTCGCCACGCCGCTGCCAATGACGGGACCGATGACCCGGCCCAGCGACGCCGCGCCCTGGTATGCCCCCAGCACTCCGCCACGCTCGTTGCTGGCAGCACTCGACGCGACGAGCCCGCTCATGCTGGGGTTGAAGAGCGCCGAGCCGATGCTGAACACCGACAATGTGGTGAGCAGAGAGACCAGATCGTGTGCGAGGGGCACGCCGGCGATCCCGATGGCCACGAGGATTGTGCCCCACCAGGCAAGTCGTCGGGCACCGAAGCGGGTGGTGAGACGACCGATGATCCCCACTTGCACGCTCACCGAGATGACGCCGGTGAAGCCGTAGACCCATCCCAGCGATCGTGGGCCCATGGCCAGCCGTTCGGCGGAGAAGAGCGCCAGCGTGCTTTGCATGAGCGATACCGCTGCCACCACGACGACCGTGGCGACGAGCAGCCCGCGCAGGACGGGGCGTTGCAGGTACACCGCCATCCTGGTGCGCGGCGCATGGCGTTGGCGCCGCTTGTCGGCGGGGAGCGACTCGGGGAGCCGCACCAGCGTGAGCACGAACGCCACCAGTGACATGATCGCGGCCGCGTATGCGACCTGGGCGAGCGAACTACCATCATCACCACCGGCCAGCAGGCCGCCGATGGCTGGGCCCAGAATGAACCCCATGCCGAACGCCGATCCCAGCAGCCCGAGGGCGCGCGGGCGGGTGGCGTCGGTCGTGATGTCCGTGGTGTAGGCGTAGGCCGCGGAAATGTTGCCCGCCGCCAGTCCGGCGATGAGTCGTGACACGGCCAGGGCGGCGCCGGTATCGGCGTGCGCCAGCATCCACGACGACGCGGCGTTGGCGAGCAAGGTGAGGAGAAGCACCGGCCGCCGTCCCACGCGGTCGGACAGGCTGCCCCAGAGCGGTGCCCCGACCAACTGACCGGCCGAGTACAGGCCGAGGAAGAAGATGACCGACGACGGCGACACCCCGAGCCGTTCGGCGTAGAAGGGGAAGACCGGGATGATCATCCCGAATCCGACCAGGTCGAGGAAGACGACGAGGAAAAGCGTGATCACGAGGGGTGGGCTGGCTGAGCGGCGTGCTGCGGCGAAGATTGAGGCATGGCTGACGCCTCACGAATTCTCGAAGATCTGCAGGATGCGGTAGAACGCATGCACGTGCTGTCTCGTTCACCGCGGGTGGTGGTGGCTCGCGGCCGCCGCGATGAGGGGGCCCGGCCCATGGCGTGGCAGGTGCTCTTCGAGCGCAGCCTCGGCGCCGAGCGTCCGTCGCTGCAATATCGCGGCGTGGGTGGGGTCCGGCTGCAGGCCGTGCTTGCCAACGGGTACGACAGCGACCCGACGCTCGCGCCGGGGTGGTCGCACCCCCGACTGGGGGAGGCGATGGCCACCGGGCCAGTGATTCAGGTGTTCCGCGCCGACCGCCTTCCCGACGACGTGAGCCGCGCGCTGGTGGGCGTGATCGTGTTCGAGGAAGACGGCCTCACGCTCGCGGGTGTGCGGGCGCTGACGGGTGAGCTGGGGTTGCGGTGAGGCCGTGATTGATGGCGCGGGGGTACGCGAAACGGTACCTTCCGCGCCATGTCACTGTTGGGACTCTTTGATCGGGCATTACTCGGGCGCGCGGCACAGCCAGCGCTCGAATTCGAAGGTGCTGCCGGACACGTTGAACGGTTCACCTTCGGTGACCTCGAGCGGCGCAGCAATCAGCTGGCGGCCACGTTGCGTGCCCGTGGCGTACAGCGTGGCGATCGCCTCGCGTTCTATCTCGCCAATCAGCCCGCCATCGTGGATCTGTGGCTGGCGTGCGTGAAGCTGGGTGTGATCGCGGTGCCGATCAATGTGCTCTATCGCGGTCGGGAGATCGCGCACATCGTGAGCGATGCCGAGCCGGTGGCCGTGGTCACCACGGCCGAGCAGGCCTCGATGCTCCCCGAGCACACCGTCTGGTGGGACGTGCAGGTGCTGGCCGGCGAGATGACGCAGGCGCCGTCGGTGCGCGGGAGTGAGCCCTGCGGAGCCGATACCCCGGCGGCGCTCGTGTACACGAGCGGGACGACTGGTGCCTCGAAGGGCGCGATCCTGACCCACGGCAACTTCGCCGCCAACGGCCTCGCGCTGGTGCAGGCCTGGGAGATCGGCGAGGCGGACCGTTACCTCGCCGTGCTTCCGCTCTTCCACGTGCACGGGCTGGGCAACGGCCTGCATGTGTGGCTGATGAGTGGCTGCCACATGAAGCTTGTGGAACGCTTCGAACACGAGCGCGCGCGCTCGTGGTTCCGCGACTATCGCCCTACGGTGTTTTTTGGCGTCCCCACGATCTATGTGCGGCTCCTCGAGCTGCCCGAGGTCGCGGCTCGCGAGATCGGCCGCGGCATGCGGCTGTTCGTCTCGGGATCGGCGCCCCTGCCCGCGCCGGTACTCACCGCCTTCGCCGAGCGTTTCGGGCACGTGATCCTCGAGCGATACGGGATGACGGAAACGCTCATGAACGTGAGCAATCCGTACCACGGGGAGCGACGGGCCGGCACGGTGGGGCTCCCGCTGCCGCTCACCGCGGTGCGCATCGTGGACGAGTCGTTGCAGGACGTTCCTGCCGGTACGAGCGGTGAGCTGCTGGTGCGTGGTGCCAACGTGTGTGCGGGGTACTGGAAGCGTCCCGACGCGGAGGGCGTCGCCTTCGTGAACGGCTGGTTCCGCACGGGAGACGTGGGGGTACGTGCGCCTGACGGGTACATCACGCTCGAAGGGCGGCGTAGTGACCTGATCATCTCCGGTGGCTTCAACATCTATCCGCGTGAGATCGAAGAGGTACTGACCGAGTTGCCCGGGGTCCGTGAGGCGGCGGTGGTGGGTGTGAAAGACGCAAAGCGTGGGGAGGTGCCCGTGGCGTACGTGGTATGCGACGACACGTGTGATCTCGAGGGTGTTGCGGCACAGGTCCGTGCGCAATTGGCGTCGTTCAAGGTGCCGCGCGGCTTCGTGCAGGTCGATGCGCTGCCCCGCACGGCGCTGGGCAAGGTGCAACGTCATCTGTTGCCGCCGTGGACGCCGTAACCGGCACAATGCTCACGTCGCCGGCGGTCTTGTCGCTGGTGGCACTGCTGCTGGTGGTGGCTGCGAGCCTGACGTCGCGGATCAACGTGGGTGTGCTAGCGGTGGTGCTGGCCTGGCTGGTGGGCGTGTTCGCCGCCGGGTGGAAGGTGGAGCAGGTGATGAACGCGTTTCCGTCGTCCCTCTTCCTCACGTTGCTGGGTGTCACGCTGCTCTTCGGCGTGGCTCAGGCCAACGGCACGATGGAGGCCATCACGCACACCGGTATCCGAGCACTGCGCGGCCACACCGCACGGTTGCCGCTGCTCCTCTTCGCGCTCGCGTGTGCGATTTCGAGTGCGGGGCCTGGGGCGATCGCCACCACCGCGCTGCTGGCACCGCTGGCCATGCGTCTCGCGCACGGTGCGCGCATGCCCATGCTGCTGGCGGCGTTGATGGTTGGCAACGGCGCGAATGCCGGGAATCTTTCACCGATCAGCGCGATCGGCGTGCTCGTGCTCGACCTGATGGACACGGCGGGGCTGGGTGGCCATGCACTCAACGTGTGGACCGCCAACTTCGCCGCGCACGCGCTGGCGGCGGCTGTGGCCTGGGCGCTCTTTGGCGGTCCCGCGATGCGCCAGACGCCGCCGATCGACACGGCGCTGGGCACGATCCGCCTCACGCGCGCACACACCATCACGATCGGCGTGCTGGCGGTGTGGGTCGCCGCGGTGGTGTTGCTATCACTGCCGCCGGGATTGGCGGCATTCGCGGCCGCTGCCGTGCTGGTGGTGGCGAAGGTGGGCGAAGACGGCGCGATGCTGAAGCAGGTGCCGTGGCCCGTGCTGGTGATGGTGTGTGGCGTGAGTGTGCTGATCGGTGTGCTCGACAAGACCGGCGGTATGGAGTTGTTCACTGATCTGTTGGCGCGCCTTGCCACGCCGTCTTCGGTGAACGGCGTGATGGCGGGTGTGACGGGGCTGCTGTCCACGTACAGCTCCACGTCTGGCGTGGTGTACCCCGCATTTCTTCCGGCGGTGCCGGGGCTTGTGGCAAAGCTCGGCGGGGGTGACGCGCTGCAGGTGGCGTTGAGTATCAACGTGGGTGCCGCGTTGGTGGACGTCTCGCCCCTCTCCACGATCGGCGCGTTGTGCATCGCGGCGGTACCCGCCGGTGAGGAGGGGCGCCCCGGTCAGCAGCGCGCACTGTTCCGTGCTCTGCTGTTGTGGGGGTTCGCCATGTGCGTGGCGGGCGCCCTGTTCTGTCAGCTGTTCATCCGCCTGTTTGCGTGGTAAGGCCGCGCCCGGTGCGATGATTGTCAGTCGGTTATCCTAGCTTCGGCCCATGTCTGCTTCCGACAAACTCCTTCGCTGGCTCGATGTGATTGCGTCGCTGCTTGGTCGCCGCTATCCGGTGGCGCTGTCTGATCTTCGTCGCGACGTGCCTGGCTACGACGATCCCACCGTGCAGGAGAACAGCATCCTTCGCATGTTCGAGCGTGACAAGGATGAACTGCGCGAGCTCGGCGTGGTAATCGATACGCTGCCCCCGGACAGTGAAGGGGTGGTGAAGTATCAACTTCGGAAGCACGACTTCTACCTGCCGTTCCTGTCAGTGTGCGAGACCATGTTGCCGGCGCAGACCGATGTGCGACAACAGCCGCGCACGGCTGGACCCGGAAGCAGCCGAGGCGTGGCCACGCTCGTGTTGACGCCCGACGCCTGCCATACGCTCCGACGCGCAGCGGCACGTGTGGCGGGCCTCGGTCATGAGGAGCTCGCGAACGACGCCACGGCCGCGTTGCGTAAGCTGCAGTTTGACATCGAGGACTTTGCGCAGAGCCTTCCTGCAGCGGCGGTCCTGCAGGTGGACGGCACGGCGTTTGATACCCTCACCGATGCGGTCGCGCTGCGCAAGCGCATTCACTTCACGTACCACAGCATGGCGCGCGATGAGCAGGCTGTGCGTACGGTCGATCCCTACGGGCTGATTTTTCTTACCGGCCACTGGTACCTCGTGGCGCACGACGTGGAGCGCGAGGCGCTCCGTCAGTTCCGCGTGAGTCGCATCCGCGACGCCGCCATGTCCAACAATCGGAAGCAGCACCCGGACTTCGACATCCCTGCCGGGTTCAACCTGTCGGCGTATGCGGCATCGCGTCAGGCGTGGGAGATCGGCAACGGTGGCGAGTGCCATGTGCTCGTGGTCTTCACGGGTGCGTCGGGCAATGGGATGCAAGGCCAGCAGCTCGGCGATCCAGTGGCACCGGACCACCCGGCACACGGTGCGCATGATGGTGCGCATGATGGTGTGCTGCGCGCGTTCCGTGTCCGCCGTCGCGACGTGTTCCTGCGCTGGGTGCTCTCGTTTGCCGGCGACGCGCGCCCCGTATCCCCACCGGAGGTGGTGGAGGAGTGGTACGCGCTGTTGCGCGACACACGCGCTGCACACGCCAGCATCGCGCCGGTAGCCGCGTTGGTAGACGAGCCCGGAGGTGTCCAGTGATTCGCGCCGACGATCGCCTCCAGCGGTTGCTGCTGGCCTTTCCGCTCATGGCCGACGAGCCCAATCTCACGCTCGACGACATCGCGCAGCGTATCGGTACGAGCACCAAGGTGCTCGCCAGGGACTTCGCCTCCCTCGAGCGGTACGACGTGCCCGCCGGTTGGGTCGACACCGTGCAGGTGGTGATCGATGACCAGGGGGCCTCGATGCGTTCGGCCAACTTCCATCGGCCGCAGCGACTCAATCGCCCGGAGATGCTCGCGCTCGAGCTGGGGCTGCGCATGTTGCAGCAGGAACTGCCGGTCGATGAACGTGAGGCGGTCGCGCAGGTGCGCACCCAGCTGCAGGCCATGAGCGTGCGGCGTGTGTCGAGTGTGACGGACCAGCGTGCTGGCGGCGAGCCCATCGTGGAGCGCCGGGAAGGTGCCACGGAAGTGGAAAGCGCCCCGGAAGCGCAGCTGGCGTCGCTCGCCACGCTGCATGTGGCGCTCGAGCGGCGCGAAGTGGTTGCGCTGGACTACCGCCGCCCGGATGAGGGGCAATCGTCGGTGCGGCGGGTCCGTCCGTACGCGCTGGTACGCGCCGATGCGCACGTATACATGGTGGCCTACTGCGAACGCGCCGACGCGCTGCGCATATTCCGGCTCGACCGCATGGTGGGTGTGTCACTTACCGGTGATGGATTCGACCCCCCGGTCGGGTTCAGCGTGCAGGACGTACTGCAGGGGGGGCGCGTATTCCGGCGCGACGAGCCGCCCGGGGATACGCTCGTGGTCCGTTATTCGTCCCGGGTGAGCCGGTGGATCGCCGAACGTGAGCACCGATCACTCGACGAGCAGGGAGAGCTGGTGGTGGAGTATCCTCTCGCCGACGAAGCGTGGGCGGTGCGCCACGTTCTGCAGTACGGGCCCGACGCCGTGATCCTGCAGCCGGTGGCGCTGCGTGACCGGGTGGCGGCGGTACTCGATGCGCTACTGCCGTGACCCGCTGCCAGCAGGACCCGTGGCAGCGGGGCACCAACCGGTCAGTCGTTGTCGTCTTCGCTCGGGATGAACATCCAGCTCAGCACCGTACTCACCAGGCTGACCAGTAGCGCGCCCAGGATGGCCGCGCCGAAGCTGTCCACATGAAAGGGAATGTCGAGCCGCTTGGCGAGCAGGCTGGTGATGAGCAGCATGGCGCCGTTGAGCACCAGCGTGAACAGCCCGAGCGTGAGAATCAGCACGGGGAGCGAAAAGAATGCGAGAATGGGACGAATGAGCGCGTTTGCCACGCCGAACAGCAGCGACAGGCCTACCAATCCCAACGTGCTTCCAGTGTACCGGATGCCATCGATGAAGGTGGCCGCACCCCAGAGGGCTACGGCCGTGATGAGTAGGCGCAGGAGCACAGTCATGCTGCAAGATGATTGATCCGCGCCTTCCCCGCGAGTTGCGGGCGTGGCGCGCCTGGGAGGTGGCGCGCCGTTTTCCCGATGGCGTCCGCGACCCGGCGTTCCGCGCGCTCGTGCAACGGGTGGACGGCGGGCCGGTCCACCGCTGTCCCCCGGTGGCACTGCTCACCGACGGTGAAGCCGCGTTCTCCCGCATGTTGTCGGCAATCGCCTCGGCACGGTTGGAGGTGCTGCTCGAGACGTACATCCTGCGCGACGACACGCTGGGGATCTCGGTTCAGCAGGCGCTGGTGGCGGCCGCGCAGCGGGGGGTGCGCGTTTGCGTGCTGGCCGATGCCGTGGGATCGCTGGCCACGCATGATGCCTTCTGGCGTACGCTCGAAGCCGGAGGCGTGACGGTTCGCCAGTTCCACCGCTTCTGGCACCATCCGTTTGAAGCGCTTCGTCGTGATCATCGCAAGTTGCTCGTGATCGATCGTGACGTGGCGTTCACCGGCGGCATGAACATCGGTGAGGAGTACGGCTCCAGTATCCGTCGGCGGCGCGATGCCTGGCGCGACACCTTCGTGGAGGTGCAGGGATCGGTGGCGCGCGAATTGGCCGCGGTGTTCGCCGAGGGGTGGGACCGCGCGCGCGGACCGGTGTTGCCGGGGCTCGAGTACGTGAGCTGGAGCGATGCGGTGGTGCGTCGCCCCGTGGCCGGAGGGTCCCTGTCCGGTGCGCGCGCACTGCAGGCCCGGGTGCAGTGGCAGCTGGCGCAGCAACTCGGCCGGCGGCGCGATCGTCGTCGTGGCCGGCGTGTACGTCGCGAGGCCACGACGGCTGGTGACGAGGCCCCGGGGGTAGTGGTCCTCGATCCGCGTCCCGGGCGTGCCCAGCGCGAAATGCTCGCCGTGCTGGCAGCGCTGGTGGGTGGCGCACGCGAACGGCTGTGGATCACCACCCCCTATTTCGCCCCTCCCACACGGGCCCTGCGTCTGCTTGCACGGGCGGCGCAGCGTGGGGTGGACGTGCGGCTGCTGCTCCCCAGCGAGCGCACCGATGTGCCGATCGTGCGACATGCGGCCCACGGCGCGTATCAGGACCTGCTTGCCCATGGTGTGCGCATTTGGGAGTACGAGCGCGCCACCTTGCACGCCAAAACGCTCGTGGTGGACGGCTACGTGGGGCTGGTGGGGTCGTCGAACCTCGACTTCCGCTCGTTCTGGCTGAATGCCGAGTGCAACGTGCTGCTCTTCGACGAGGCGTGCGGGCACTCACTCGAGGTGGCGTACCAGCATGATCTGTCGGGAAGTCGGGAGGTGACGATCGCGTCATGGGCACAGCGAACGCGCGGGCATCGGTGGCTCGACGCCACCGCCCGCGCGCTGCGCTGGGCGTTGTAGTCGGTGTGTCGGACGACGGCCGTGGCCTGGCCCTCGATGTGCGGGGTTCCCTGACCGTGCAGGGAGTCCTCCCCGATGGAGTCTGGAGCCTCCGAGTGCGACCGTCCTTCCCGTGTCGCGTGATGCGCCGTGTCGGATCCGATGTGGGAGGCCGGTGGCGTTGGCGCGAGAACCCGGGTGCTGTTCGACCGGAGGTCCCCCATCCATGTCCGCATTAGCCAACGTTCCATTGTCTGCACCGGGTCACGCTCCGTTGGTCGTCAGTGGCCCCGTCCTCGTGGCTACCGACGGGATGGCGGTGTCTCCAGATGCGTTGTTTAACGCGGGTCGTCTTGCCGCGGCGTCGTTTGGTGGCGCTGTGGAGCTCGTGGGCGTATGTGAGCCCATGCCCGGGGTGGCGGCGGGGATGGATGTGCTGCCGGTGCCGGCAGAGCTCGACGAGGCGCGTCGCGCCGCGATGTTCGACGATTTGCGTCGTTCGGTCAACGTGGCGGCGGCTGGTGACCCGGCGTGGCCCATCACGGTGCTGCTGGGATCACCGCCGCGCACCCTGGCCCGGGAGGCAGAGCGGCGGGGCGCGAGTGTGGTGGTCATGGGTATTGGTCGGCACAATCCGCTTGACCGGTTGTTCGGCACGGAAACCACCCTTGCCACGCTGCGCGAGTCGCGCGTGCCAGTGCTGGCCGTCGGCCCCAACTTTCCGGCGGCGCCGTCGCACGTGGTGGTGGGGCTCGACTTCAGCGTCGCCAGCGTGCAGGCGGCCCAGTTGGCGTTGCGGCTGCTGTCGCCAGACGGCCGGCTTACACTCGTGCACGTGCGTCCGCGCTTCGAGCACCCGAGCGCCGACTGGCAGGTCTGGGACGCCGACTACAGCCGTACGCTGCCGCCCCTGTTCGAACAGCTGGCGCAGCAGCTCGATGTGCCCGCCGGCATCACGGTGGACACTGTGACGGTGCGTGGTGATCCCGCGCCAGCGTTGCTGGCGTTCGCGCAGCAGTCCAACGCCGATCTCGTGGCGGTGGGCACGCAGCGCCACTCCTTCTTCGAGCGTCTGGTGGTGGGCTCGGTGGCCACGCGGGTGCTGCGCACGGCGCGCGTGGCCGTGCTGGCGGTGCCGGGACGGGGGTAGCGGGGCCGCCTGACGTACCGGGACCTCGCCATGTCCACCTCAAAACATGCGCATGTTGATATAGCGCTTGGGATGCTTCTTCACGTCACTCACGAGCGCGCGGAGTTCGCGCACGAGCGAGTCGCTCTGCTGATACAGCGCAGGATCGTTGAGTATCAGCCCGAGCGTGCCGCTTCGGCTATTGGCTTTCGCAAAGATGGAGTCGGCGCGCGCGACCGCCTGCGTGAGATTCGCCTCGGTGCGGTCGAGGCGAGCGGTGAGTTCGCGCAGCTGCTGCGCGGCGGTCACCATTTCACGCGCCGCCGTCTGCGAGTTGTTCACGATCATCTGGAGCTCACCGCGACTGGTGGCTGAGTCGACGCGGCTGGAGAACGTGCTCAAACGCGCCGCCGCATCGTTGATCGTTGCCAGCCCGGTCTGCACGTTGGCACTGATCTTGTCGAGATTTTTCGATTGCACGTTGACCGTGCGTGCCAGATCACCAGACAGCTGCGCGAAGTTGCGGATGCTTTCGCGCAATTCGCGCGCGGCGGCATCGTCAAACGCGATCTCCACCCGCTCGGCCACCTTGGCCACGTCGCCGCTGATGCGGCCGGCCA
>Ga0164293_10005702_pt1 | contig 10601 bp, 10 predicted proteins | sample GEODES118metaG_FD_111487 | JGI IMG/M metagenome (GOLD analysis project Ga0164293, IMG submission 111487) | Eutrophic lake water microbial communities from Lake Mendota, Wisconsin, USA - GEODES118 metaG | ecosystem: Environmental > Aquatic > Freshwater > Lake | place: USA: Lake Mendota...
AGCCCGGAGGGTCAATGGGGCCGCGAGTACGGCAGGTCGAACACGATGTCTTCCATGCGCTCGCAGGCGAGTTCTTCGCCGGGTTGGCTGGAGAGCACCATCAGCGCGACCCATTTCAGCTGGTCGACATCGAGTTCCGCAGATTCAAGGGCGAGCAGGCGCTCGATGACGATCTCGCGTTGTTGCGGCGAGAGGATGCCGGTGCGCTCGAGCGCCAACAGGTAGCCGCGACAGTCGACGGGCAGGTGCTGGAGTTCGTCCTGCGTGAAGACACGCATGGCGCGCGCGCCGGACGGGGAGAGTTCCGGGCGATGCCGCTCTCCGGCGAGATCCGCCAACCAGTCCAAGGCCCGCTCGACGGTCTCTCCCTCGAAGCCGGCCTTCTGGAGGTCCTCGGCGAGCTCTTCACGCTCGGGCACGTCCGGGTCGTCGACCAGCATGTAGCGGTCGAAGACATAGATAAGGATGTCGAGTACGTTGCCGTGGTCGGTCATGGTGCAGCGGTCGGGTGTGCGGACTTCAAGGCCTCTGCCGTGGGTCTGGGACGATGGTCGCGGTCGGCACGACGGGCAGCCGACGATAGCGGCCCGCAGCGTCGCAGGTGATGCGTCCCCCGAGTTCCAGAGCCAAGAGCAGGGACGCAAGGGAACTGCTGGAAAGGCCGGTGCTCGCGATCAGCGCATCAGCGCTGGTTGGCTCAAAGCCGACGGCATCTAACAGTATTTCGGCGGGGTTGTCCAACCGCGAGGCCCCGTGCGAGGGGGTGTTTGGCTCATCCAGAAGGTTCATAACCAATTGATCTGGAACGGATATCCCGAGTTCGTCAAAAATGTCTTGGGCGCATTCGACCAGCACCGCCCCCTGGCGCAGCAGTTGGTGGCAGCCGCGCGACTGGGTGGAGTGGATGGAGCCCGGAATGGCGAGGATCGCGCGACCTTGCTCGCCGGCGTAGCGCGCCGTGATGAGCGAGCCGCTTTTCAGGGCCGCTTCGACCACCAGCACGCCGAGCGAGAGACCGCTGATGATGCGATTTCGTTGCGGGAAATGATGGGGTAACGGCAGGGTGCCGGGTTGGAACTCGCTGACGAGCGCCCCACCGGCTTCGAGGATCCGCTCCGAAAGGGCGGTGTTGGCGGGTGGGTAGCAGAGGTCGAGACCCGTGGCGCAGACGCCGAGAGTGGGCGCCCCGCCGGCCAGCGCGCCTTCGTGGCTCGCGGCATCGATGCCGAGGGCGAGTCCGCTGGTGATGGCGAGGCCAGAGCGGCCCAGGCTGCAGGCGAACTCCCTTGCGGTGCTGCGGCCCAAGGCGGTCGGGCGACGGCTGCCGACGATGGCGATCTGGGGTGCCGCCAGCACGGCTGGGTGGCCGCGGACGAACAACAGCCCTGGCATCCCGGCGAGCGGCAGCAACTGCGGTGGATAACGCGGATCGATGGCGCTCAGCAGCTGCAGGTCGAGGCGTTCTACGGCGCGCGCCGTCGCTTCGACGGACGCGGGGGCGTGATGGATGAGGAGGCGCGCCGTCGAGGGCCGCCAACCGAGTGCGATGAGATCGGGTTCGCGGAGCTCGGTCACGGACTGCAGGCTGCCGGCCGCCGCCACCGCCGCCCGCAATTCCTCGGCGGTGATCGTCGGCGCCTGCGCCAGGGTGCAGAGGGCGAGCAAGTCCTCGGTCGGCATGACGCGAATCATAGAAAGTGCGCTGGCTGCGGCCACGCTGCATTACGGGTGCGTTCGTATCGATTTGCGAGGGTCCCGAGGGACCAGCGTGTATACTTTTAGCAACGAATTACCTTGCCACTGAGGTGCGCCTGATGGCCCTGCTCGAGATCCTCGAATTCCCAGACCCCCGGCTGCGCAACCGCGCGCTGCCGGTCGCGACCTTCGATGCCGCGTTGCTGAAGTGGGTCGACGACATGTTCGAGACCATGTACGCCGCGCCTGGCATCGGGCTGGCGGCGCCGCAGGTCGACCGTCATGTGCGGCTGCTCATCATGGACCTCTCGCGCGATCGCAGCGAACCCCTGGTGTTCGCGAACCCGGAGATCCTCGCGCGCGATGAGATCGGCGTGATGGAAGAGGGGTGCCTGTCGGTCCCGGGCTTCTTCGATGAGGTCGAACGCGCGCAGCGCGTGCGTGTGCGTGCGCAGGACCGTCATGGGCAGACCTTCGAGATGGAATTGACCGGTCTGCATGCGGTCTGCCTACAACACGAGATGGACCATCTCGATGGCAAGCTGTTCGTCGACTACCTCTCGACGCTGAAGCGCGACCGCATCCGGCGCAAGCTCGAGAAGGAGCGTCGTGAGCGCGTAGCGGGCGGTCGTACCCCTGCCGGAGCTGCGCTCGGTCGTTGAGTCCCGGCTGACGCCCCTCGGCGTGCCGGCACCATCGCCCCGCTCCTGCCCATGCGCATCGCCTTCGCCGGAACCCCGGAGTTCGCCGTGCCGCCGCTCGCGGCGCTCGTGGCCTCGCACCACGAGATCGTCGGTGTCCTGACGCAGCCCGATCGCCCGGCGGGGCGTGGGCGGCGTGTCGAGCCGGGTGCGGTCAAAGAATTCGCACTGGCGCATGGGCTACCGCTCGCGCAGCCGACCAGCTTGCGTACGCCGGAAGGACGCGCTGCGCTCGCGGCGTGGCGGCCGGATCTGTTGGTGGTGGTGGCCTACGGGCTCATCTTGCCGCCGGAGGCGCTCGCCATCCCGCTGCGCGGTTGCCTCAACATCCATGGTTCCTTGTTGCCGCGTTGGCGCGGCGCAGCGCCGATCCAGCGCGCGTTGTTGGCAGGTGATACCGAGACGGGTGTCACGATCATGCAGATGGATGCCGGGCTCGACACCGGCCCGGTGTTGCTCGAGAAGCGTCTCGCCATCCAGCCGGAGGACGATGCGGCGAGTCTGCACGCGACGCTGGCTGCGCTCGGGGCGCAGGCGTTGCTGGAGGCATTGACCGGTCTCGAAGCAGGTCGGCTCGTGCCGCGCCCGCAAGCAGTCGAGGGTGTCACCTACGCGGCAAAGATCGAGAAGACCGAGGCGCGCATCGACTGGCAAGACGATGCGGTAGCGATCGCGCGTCGGGTGCGGGCGTTCCAGCCTTGGCCGGTCGCAGAGACGAGTTGGCGTGGCGAGCAGTTGCGGGTGCACCGCGCGCGCGCCTTGGCGGGGGAGCCCGCGACGACGGCGGTCGCCACGACCGCCCCATCCGCGACGCCTGGTCTGCTGCTCGGCCTGTGCGATGACATGTTGGTGGTGGCGTGCGGCCGCGGTCGGCTCGGCATCCTCGAATTGCAACGCGCCGGTCGGCGCAGTCTCGGAGCGCGCGAGTTCGCGCATGGTCTGCAGACGACAGACGAGGTGTTCATATGAGTGGTGATGGATCTGCCGAACGCTCCGGACTTGCGCCGGGTGCCGCGACGCTGGCCGCGGCGGTACAGGCGGTGAGCGCCGTGGCGCACGAGGGCCGGTCCGCTGATGTGGCGCTGCTCGCGGCCGAACCGCGAGCCGATCGCGCGGCGGTGCGCGCCATCGCGTTGGGTACGCTGCGTTGGTACCTGCGCCTGGCCCCTGCGGTGGCGCAGGTCGTCGCGCGCAACGCGGAGGATCTCGTGCCGTTGCTGCGTGCGCTGCTGGTCACGGCCGCGCACCAGGTCGAGCACTCGCGCGGCGCACCTGAGGTGAGCGTGCATCTCGCCGTGGATGCGGCGCGTGCGCTCGGGCTCGGTCGTGCGGCGGGGCTCGTCAACGCGGCGATGCGCCGCTTCGTGCGCGAGCGGGAGACCCTGTTCGCCGCGCTGGATGCCGATCTCGCGGTGCGCACGGCGCATCCGTCGTGGTTGGTGGATCATCTGCAGCAGGCTTGGGGCGATCGTACCGTCGCACTGCTCGAGGCGCTCGATGAGCATCCGCCCGTGGTGTTGCGGGTGGCGGGCGATCGCGATGCGTATCTGGCCGCTTTGGCGGCAGAGGGCCGTGCGGCGACCGCGAGCCCGTGGGCGCCCGATGCGGTGATCCTCGAGCGGTCGGTGGCGGTCGCGACCCTGCCCGGTTTCACCGCGGGTGCGGTCTCCGTACAGGATGCCGGCGCGCAGCTCGCGGCGCGCTTGCTGGCGGCGGGTCCGGGACAACGGGTGCTCGATGCCTGCGCAGCGCCGGGCGGCAAGACGGCGCACATCCTGCAAAGCGCGGCACCGCCCATCGACCTGTTGGCCATCGATATAGAGCCGCAGCGGCTCGCGCTCGTCGCCGGGACGCTGCAGCGGATCGGGCTGGCGGCGCGGTTGCGCGCGGTCGATCTGGCGGCCTTCGGCGTACTCGATGCCGAGGCGCCGTTCGATCGGATCTTGCTCGATGCACCCTGCTCGGCGACCGGCGTGATCCGTCGGCATCCGGACATCAAACTGTTGCGCCGACCGGAGGATATCGCGGCTTTTGCGCGCCTTCAGGGTGTGCTGCTCGATCGCTGCTTCGCGAAGCTCGCGCCCGCCGGCCGCATGGTCTATGCGACCTGCTCGGTGTTGCCGCAGGAGAACGAGGTGGTGGTGCAGGCGTTCCTCGACCGGACCCCCGCAGCGCGATCGGCGGACTGGCCAGCGGATGTGGAGCCGCCACCGGGGTCGGTACGCGGGGCTTGCGGCGTGCAGTTGCTGCCCGGCGCCGGTGCCGGTACGGATGGATTTTATTATGCTTGCCTCGGCAGGAGAGAGCACGCATGAGCGGTCATGTACGGCAGGGACAGACGGTGCAGGCCGGTCGGCTGATCGGCTGGTTGGCGGCGCTCGTCGTTCTCTGGTCGCCGGCCACCGCACGGGCTGAGACGCTCGCCGGTACGCCTGAGGTGCGTGCGGCTTTCGTCTCTTTGGTGTCGGGTGTGTACCAGCTGAACGCCGAGATCGGCTACTCCGCCAACGACGAGACAGCCGCCGCGCTGCGCGATGGTGTCAAGCTCTCCTACGACATCGAGGTCAGCGTCACTCAAGGCCGTCGTTTCTGGCTCGATGCCCAAGTGGTCGCCGTGAACCTGAACCGGGAGCTCAGCTACCACTCGGTGAGCGAGCGGTTCGTGGTGAGCGATCCACTGAACGAGGGCGATCCGCAGTCGTTCGCCTCGTTGGCGGAGGCACTGCAAGCGATCGGTCGTGTAAAGGATTGGCCGATCCTCGTCGCCGCCCAGGTGCCCGCTGAGGAATGCTCGGTCAACCTGCGCTCGAGCGTGCGCCGTGGGCGCCTCACCGGCAGCTTGCGCGTGCTCATGTTCTGGTCGGACGATTGGCTGCTCCGGAGCGAGTGGTATTCGTGGTCGCTGCCACGATAACCACGAGGCGCACCGTCGGCTTGCTGGCGCTCGGTGCGCTGGCCGTGATCTTTGCGCTCGTCGGCTTGTCCGTATCGGCGGAGAACTCTGCGCAGTTCGAACGCCTGCAACCCTGGATGTTGCTCGGCAGCGCGTTGGCGGTGTTGCTGCTCGCGGTGCTGATCGCGCGCAAGGTCTTCCAGCTCGCGGCGGCACGACGCCGTGGTGCGCCAGGCTCGCGCCTCACGATCCGTACGGTGACGGTGTTCGGCTTGCTGGTGGCGTTGCCGCTCGTGACGGTCTATCTGTTCTCGCTCGGCTTCCTCAACCGCGGCATCGACAGCTGGTTCCGTGTCGAGGTCAAGCAGAGCCTCAATGATTCGGCGTCTCTGTCGCGCGGGATGCGCGACCTGCTGTTGCGCGAGCATGGCTCGATGGCCGAGTCTTTCGCGCGCCGCCTCGCGGTGCTGCCTTCGGGCGAGATGTTGGTGGCGCTCGATGACGAGCTCGAGTTCAGCGGCGCCAAAGAGATCGTCGTCTACGGACAGTACGAGCGCATCTTGGGTGCCGCCAGCCGTTCGGTGCCGGATTCGCTGCCCTCGAGGCCGCCTGCGGAACTGGTGCGACGGGTGACCGATGGCGGTACCTTCGTCAGCTTCGAGCCGCTCGGCGGCGATAACTTCGTGATCCGTGCCGCCGCGCCGGTGTCGATGGCGGCACCCGGGCCGCTCGATGCGCGTTTCGTGGTCGCGACCTATGATCCGCCGAGCCGCTTCGCCGAACTGACCGAGGCGATCGACCGCTCGCGATCCACCTACGCCGACGTCGAGGCCTTACGCGAACCCCTCAAATACAGCTTCCGGGTGACGCTCACCTTGGTGCTGCTCATCACCATGCTGGCGGCCATCTACGGCGCGATCCACGCTGCGGAAGTGCTGTTCCGGCCGGTGCAAGACCTCATGGCAGGCACTCGGGCGGTGGCGCAGGGCGATCTGGTGACCCGCGTTCCGCTCACCTCGAGCGACGAGATGGGCTTCCTCGTGCAGGCGTTCAACGACATGACCCGCAAGCTACGGCTGGCGAGCGAGGAGAATGCGGCGAGCCGGATGGTCGCCGAGCGGGAGCGCGAGCGGCTGGCGGTGATCCTGGCGCGTCTGTCCTCGGGTGTGCTCGCCGTCGACCAGTCGTTGGTGCTGCAACTGGCCAACGAAGCGGCGGGCCTGATCCTCGGCGCGGATCTCTCCGCGCAGACCGGTCGGCCGCTCGGCGAAGTCGTGGCGGGGGATGATCGGCCGCGGCAGTTCGCGGCGCTGTTGGCCGAACGATTCGCTGGCGGCGCCACCGAGTGGCGTGGACAGATCGAGCTCGTGGGCGATGGCAGCACGCAGTCGCGTGTGCTCGCCTGCGCCTGCGTGCCGCTGCCGCAGGATGGGCAGCCCGTGTTCGTGATCGTGTTCGAGGACATCACGCGTCTGTTGCAGGCCCAGCGCGATGCGGCATGGGGTGAGGTGGCGAGGCGGCTCGCGCACGAGATCCGCAACCCGCTCACGCCCATCCAGCTGTCGGCGGAGCGCATGCGGCGGCGTCTGTTGCCGTCGCTGCGTGGGCCGGACGCCGAGATGTTGGACCGTTCGACCCACACCATCGTGCAGCAGGTCGAATCGATGAAGCAGATGGTCAACGATTTCAGCGAGTATGCGCGGGCGCCCGCGTTGCGTTCAGCGCCGTTCGATCTCAACCAGCTGGTGATCGAGGTCGCCGACCTCTACCGCGCGCAGGAGCCCGCCATCCCGGTGGAGACCGTGCTCGATCCGCAGCTCATCGGGCTCTCGGCCGACCGTGGACGGGTGCGGCAGGTGCTCAACAACCTGTTGACCAACGCACTCGAAGCCTTGGACGGGCATCGACCTGCGGCGATCGAGGTGCGCACCTCGATCATCGATACGGGTGGCGTGGAACGGGCGCAGATCACGGTGTCGGACAACGGCCCAGGCTTCCCGCCCGAGCTCCTCGGCCGCGTCTTCGACCCGTATGTCACCAGCAAGCCGAAGGGCACCGGCCTCGGTTTGGCTATTGTCAAAAAGATCGTCGATGATCATGGTGGCAGCATCGAGGCGGAGAACCGACCTGAGGGCGGCGCCCGTGTCCGTGTTATGTTGCCGTTTAACCCTGACGGCCGAGAACAGGCTGCAGGTGAGCGGCGGTCCGAGGTGCGGAGGGAGCGGGCATGACTGCAGCACATATATTGGTGGTGGACGACGAAGCCGACATCCGCGGCTTGGTCAGCGAGATCCTGTCCGAGGAAGGCTACGAAGTGGAGGTGGCGGCTGACGCCGCGCAGGCGCGCGCCATGCGTGCCCGTCGCGAGCCCGACCTCGTGCTGCTCGACATCTGGATGCCGCAGGTCGACGGCATCACCTTGCTGCGTGAATGGTCGGCGAGCATCGCCGAAGGTTGTCCGGTGGTGATGATGTCCGGGCACGGTACCGTCGAAACCGCGGTCGAGGCGACGCGCCTCGGTGCCTTCGATTTCGTCGAGAAGCCGTTGTCGCTCGCCACCTTGTTGCGGACCGTCGAGCGCGCGCTCGAAAGCGGGCGCGAGCGGCTCGTGATGAGCCGTCGGGTGTCCGTGATGATGGCAGCGCCAGCGGGCAAGAGCCGAGCGATGCAACAGGCGCGTGCCGATCTCGCCCGCGCCGCCTCAGGCAGGGACCCGGTGCTGCTGGTCGGTGAGCACGGCACTGGCCGAGAGGCGTTCGCGCGCTACCTGCACGGTCAAGGGCCGCGTTCCGACCGACCTTTCGTCATGATGGTGGCGAGTGCGCTGCGCGACACCGACGCAGAAGCGGTGCTGTTCGGCCGCGCCGGGTGAGGGCGGCGCCGGACTCATCGAACAGGCGGCACAGGGCACGCTCTTCGTCAGCGAACTCGGCGACCTGCCCGCCGCTGCCCAGCGCCTGTTGCTCGGGGTGCTCGAGAGCGGTCATTGGTCGCGGCTCGGCGATCCCCGGCAACATGCTTTGGAGGCCCGCCTCGTCGCGGCGGTGCAGCCCGATGTCGAGCATCCGGCAGCGGCCGGTGCCTCCGCATCGCCGGTGCGGCGCGATCTGTTCGCGCGGATGGGCGGCGTCGTGGTGCGGGTCCCGCCGCTTCGCGAATACGCGGAGGATGTCCCGGATCTGCTGCGTCAGACCGTCGACCGGTTGGTCGATGCCGAGGGTCTGGAGTTCCGCCGCTTCGGTGTCGCCGCGCAGAATCGGCTCCGCAACTACCCATGGCCCGGCAATGTGCAGGAACTGCGCGGCATGGTGCGTCGAGTCCTGATGCGCGGGGGTACCGAGGAGGTCTCGCTGGAGGAGACCGAGCGGGAGATCGCGCAATCGATGCCGCCCAGTGAGATGCTGGTCAAGCAGGACCTCTTGTCGCTCGGCTTGCGCGAGGCGCGCGAGCACTTCGAGCGCGCGTATCTGCAGCAGCAACTGCTGCTGTGTCAGGGCAAGGTCGGCCAGCTCGCCAAGCGGGTCGGCATGGAACGCACCCACCTCTACCGCAAACTGCGCTCGCTCGGCATCGATTTCCGCGGCGTCCCCGAAGAACCGGAGAGCTGAGAGACCGTCGATCAGTCGCCGACGCGGATGGCCTCGGCCGTGATGTCTGCGTTGCTCAGTGCCATGCGTATGCGGTTCAGCTCATCGAGTTTGCTGAACGGGCCGACCTGCACGCGGTGGAAGTCGACGGAATCGATGGTCACACGTTGCTGGGACGCGGTGATGCCGAGACGCGCGACCTTGGCGCGGGTCCGATCGGCGTCGGCCACGTCGCGCCAGTTCCCGAGCTCGATCACATAGGTGCCTGGGCGTTCGATCAGCGAGGTCGGCAGATCCGGTCCGGTATCTTTGACCGGATCCGGGACCACCACTTCGAGGTTCTTCAAGCGGTCGTAGAACTCGTATTGCGCGGCGGCATCGACGGCCGATTCAACCTCACCGGGATCCGTCGTCGCTTCCCTGTCGGAAGGGAGAACGGCGCCCGGTCCGCGTGCAGCGCCGCGATCCCCATCGGCCACCGCTGCTTCGCTGCGTAACCGCGACTGCGCCCAGGACAGCGCGACCATCGTCAGGATCAACCCGAGCGTGAGGCCGACACCGAAGCCTTGCCAGTGCTCCCGCGTCAGCCGTTGGCTGAGACCGGTGCGGGCGTTGCTGCGTTTGAAGTCACGGCCGATGGGTGTGTTCATGTCACGAGGCTCACATGCTTTCGGGTGCGGACGCGCCGAGGACAGCCAGGCCGTTGCGCAGCACCTGCTGCACCGCGAGCAGCGCGTAGATGCGCGCCTCGCGCTGTGCCTCATCCGGTACCAGCACCCGTTCGGCGTTGTAGAAGGCGTGCAGGGTGGTGGCGAGCTCGCGCAGATAGTGCACGAGTGCGTGAGGTGCACGCTGGGCGGCGGCGTGCCGGATGACCTCCGGGTAGCGTGACAGGGCGGACAACATCGCCTCTGCGTGGGCGCCGGAGAGCAGTTCCGCGCCGTGTGCCAGCACGGTGGCTTGCGCGCGTGCTGAATCCCAGCCGATCCCACGCGCCGCGAGCTCTTTCATGACGCTCGCGACCCGCGCGTGGGCGTACTGCACATAGAACACCGGGTTCTCGTTGGATTTCGACTTGGCGAGCTCGAGGTCGAAATCGAGCGATTGGTCGTTGCTGCGCATCAGGAAGAAGATCCGGCAAGCGTCGTTACCGACCTCTTCGCGGAGCTGGCGCAGCGTGACGAAGTTCGCCTCGCGCTTGCCCATCGAGACTTTCACGCCGTTGCGGAAAAGGGCGACCAGCTGGATGAGCGGTGCCTCGAGGCAATCCCCGGGGTGCCCGAAGGCCTGGAGGCCGCCGCGCACGCGCGTGACATAGCCGTGGTGGTCGGCACCGAGCACATCGATGAGCTGGTCGTGGCCGCGTTCGCGTTTGTCGAGGTGGTAGGCGATGTCGGAGGCGAAGTAGGTCTTCACGCCGTTGTCGCGCACCACGACGCGGTCCTCGTCGTCGCCGAACTGTGTGGCACGGAACCATTCGGCGCCGTCCTTGGTGTAGAGCAGCCCACGATCGCGCAGCCGGCCGAGCGCGCGGTCGATGGCGCCGCTCTCGGCGAACGCGCGTTCGGAGACCCAGTGGTCGAAGCGCACGCCGAACGCCGCGAGGTCGTCGCGGATCTCGTCCATCATCGCATCGATGCTGCTGCGCAGCAGATCCTGCCACGCGGCCTCGCCGATGAGCGCGCGGCAGCGGGCGATCAGCGCATCGATGTACGCTTCCTTGTC
>Ga0164293_10005704_pt1 | contig 10601 bp, 7 predicted proteins | sample GEODES118metaG_FD_111487 | JGI IMG/M metagenome (GOLD analysis project Ga0164293, IMG submission 111487) | Eutrophic lake water microbial communities from Lake Mendota, Wisconsin, USA - GEODES118 metaG | ecosystem: Environmental > Aquatic > Freshwater > Lake | place: USA: Lake Mendota, Wisconsin...
TCATCGCATTTATCTTATTGTTTGTTGGCATAGGACCTTCTTTAAAGTCCTATGATTTGCCAACCACCAATCCCAATCAATCTATTAGGTTTGCTTATTTAGAACCAAAAATCCCTATTATTGAAAACTTAGGTGTGTTTAACGGTAGAAGAGAAATTACTGCCGGTAAACGGTTTTTACATGCAATGTATACAAGTTCATTTGGAGAAGGTGCAATTATTTCTGGTTTCCCAGAAGTGTTGGTGGATGATGTTGACCACCCATCCTTTGCAGGTATTACTGAATTGACGGTTGTTGTTGACTCATATAAATACACAAATTACATCGTTAGTTACATGCCACCAACCTACTTTGCTGACTTAGACGCAGGCCGAGATCCTCTCGCTGCAGTTACCGTCACTCTGAGCAAACAGCAATTTGATGTTTATCTTGCGAGTAATTACGTTATCGACATAATTTCTATTGTGGAAATTCCAAATACAATTAACCCAGACGAACCATTCTATAACTATAAAGTTCGAGTCAATCAATTTATGTTTTCTTTAGGGACTCAACCAGAAGATACTTATTTTTGGTTTGGAACTACGCGCGCTGGACAAGACTTATTCTCAGAAATCTGGAGAGGTGCAAGAATTTCTCTACTAATGGCACTTCTTGTTGTTATTATCAACGCAGTCATTGGTTTAACGATTGGTTCTGTTGTTGGTTATTATGGCGGACTTTTGGATCTATTGTTTGATCGGTTTGTTGAAATCGTCGCATCGATTCCATTCCTGTCAGTGTTAACGTTAGTTACGTTAAGGTTCGGCAACGAGCTTTGGGTTATCATTTTTGCTTTTACTGCAACCGGGTGGTTAGGGTCTTACGGAACCGGTCGATTACAGTTTTATCGTTTTAAAAACCGTGAATATGTCTTAGCAGCAAGAACACTTGGAGCTTCCGATGCACGAATCATGTTCAAACACATCCTTCCAAATACGTTAGGACTCATTGTGACCTCTTATGCATTGGCAATACCGGCCTTCGTCTTTACAGAAGCTTCATTCTCTTTCTTAGGGATTATTAATTACCGAAATGCATTGAGTATTGGCTTGTTAATTGATCAAGGTCAGCAACAGATGCAGAACTATCCTTATTTATTGCTATTCCCAGCGCTTTATATCGCTATCTTGATGATTGCCTTCAATTTATTTGGAAACGGTCTGCGTGATGCATTTAACCCATCTTTAAGAGGGGTGGAATAAAGCCATGGCAGAAAAAATATTAGAAGTTAAAGATTTAGCCATTTCTTTTAAAACCCAATACGGCATCTTACAAGCCATTCGCGGTGTATCTTTTGATCTATTCAGAGGTGAAACGTTAGCGATTGTTGGTGAATCTGGATCTGGTAAAAGTGTTACTTCACGTGCAATTATTGGTTTATTGGCAGGTAATTCCATTTATGAAAATGGTGAAATCATTTACCAAAATCGAGACTTAACCAAATTACCAGAAGAGCTTTTCCATGAAATTCGAGGATCAAGAATATCAATGATCTTCCAAGATCCTATGAGTTCCTTAAATCCAATTCAACCCGTTGGCCAGCAAATTGCTGAATCACTTATTTTCAAAAGCGGGATGCCTAAAGACCTTGCAAAAAAACGCGCGATTGAACTCATGGCTCAAGTGGGAATCACCGATGCGGAAAAACGATATTTCCAATTTCCTTTCCAATTCTCTGGTGGGATGAGACAACGGATTGTCATCTCGATTGCATTGGCGAACAATGCAGAAATCTTAATTTGTGATGAACCCACCACTGCATTAGATGTGACGATTCAAGGACAAATTTTAGAATTAATTAACCAACTAAAAATTGATAGAAAATTATCTGTTATTTTTATCACTCATGACTTAGGCGTTGTTGCCAATATGGCTGATCGAATTGCAGTGATGTACGCGGGTAAAATTGTTGAAATTGGTAAAGCTGAAGAAGTTTTTTACAACCCAAAACACCCCTATACATGGGCATTATTGTCTTCCATGCCGAATTTAGCAACCTCCAATCGACTCGATGCAATTTCTGGAACACCTCCCAATATGATTTTTCCACCGAAAGGTGATGCTTTTGCCGAACGCAACAAGTTTGCAATGGCAATTGATTTTGAACAACAACCACCTCTCTTTAAAGTTTCAGATACTCACTATGCTGCCACTTGGTTACTACACCCTGATGCACCTAAAGTGACTCTCCCTGAAGCAGTGGTAACGTTGCAAAAAAACCGAGGGAAGATTAAGTAATTATGGCGAATATGATCGATTACAAAGAAAAAGTACTCCAAGTTAAAAACTTAAAGAAGTATTTTCGGGTTGGCTCAGGAAAAAGAAAACTAAATATTCCTGCTGTCGATGGCGTTACTTTTGATATTTATAAACGAGAAGTTTTTGGTGTGGTTGGTGAATCTGGTTCTGGAAAAACCACATTAGGTAGAACCATTATTAAGCTTTATCAACCTACAGACGGAACAGTAACACTCAATAATATAGCAATTTCAGCGGGAATTTTAAGCTACCAAGAAGAAATCGAACGCATCAAGAAACAATTAGCGGATGACATCACCTCATTAGATCCTTTAAAAATAAAAGCGATTGATCTTCGTCGCAAAAAAGAACTTGTGATTTCCGGTTTAAAAAAAGAATTGATTAATCTTGAAAAAGATAAATTAATCGAAGTTACCGCCTCCACCAAACAATACGATCAATTTAGAGCAGATCAATACCGTACCAAAGCGCTAATGACCATTGATTTGCAAAAAGTCATTTTTGACTACAACCAACAAGTCATGAAAACCAACCAACGATTACAAAACGAATCGTTACTCAAGTATAAAAATGAAGTAAAAATCGCGACATTAAAGCGCGATAACAAACTTGAAGGCTTGCAAGATTCAGCTGCGTTAGAAAAAGAAACCATTAAGCAACGTATTGAAGTCCTTAATAAGGACCACCAATTTTTCCTTCTTAAATTAAAGGAAACGTATCAACCACAAATTGATGCAGATGCGAAAAATGTTTTAACCAAGCAACAAGTTAACACATTGATTTTGGGTTTTGCAAAAGATAAAAATCAAAAGGTAATGGCAATCAAAGCTGATTATCAAAAACAACTTAAAAATTTAGTCGAACCTGATAAAACCTCCTACACCAAAGAAAAACAAAAAACAGAACAAAAATTTGCAATTCTAAAAAAAGAAATTGAACAAAAAATCGTAGATGCGAACAAATCATTAAATTTAGAAATTTCTAAACTTCCAAAATCAACCACCTCAAACCTCAAAAATCCAGAAATACAAGCAAAAATCACTCAATTAAAGACAAGTGCCAATCTAAAAATACGCGAATTAAAGGCAAAGTTGTCAGACGCCAAACGGGTTAATCAATCTGGAGATACTTTAAAAGAATCTCAAAAAATGCAAATGATTTTCCAAGATCCTATTTCTTCTTTGAATCCTCGTATGACAGTCAAAGAAATTATTGGTGAAGGATTAATCATTCAAGGCAAACTCTCAAAGAAAGAAATTGAAAAAAAAGTTGCTCAGTCACTAGAACTCGTTGGTTTATCACCGGAATATGCCTCAAGATATCCTCATGAATTCTCGGGTGGTCAACGACAACGTATTGGTGTTGCTCGTGCGCTGATCATGGATCCCAATGTCATCATCGCTGATGAACCTATTTCTTCTTTGGATGTATCAATTCGGGCTCAAGTGATTAATTTATTATTTGCACTACGTGAAAAATTAGGTTTAACCATTCTCTTTATAGCCCACGATTTATCTGTGGTTCGGTTCTTTTGTGACCGTATCGCTGTCATGTATAACGGAAAAGTTGTAGAAATGGCACCTTCAGAAGAATTATTTAAAAACCCAATGCATCCTTATACCGTGTCTTTGTTATCTGCCATCCCTCAACCAGATCCTGATTATGAAAAGAATCGTCAACGGATCCACTACAACCCTCGCCAACATCAATACTTAACGGATTTACCAACACTTCAAGAAATTGGACCTAACCATCATGTTTATGCCAATAAAGCCGAATTTGAACTCATGAAGAAACAATATGAATCTGTTTCTAAATCTACAGAAAAGAAAGGCAAGGTAAAAGCATAATGTTTAAAGCCAAATTATTGACATTTGCTCTTGCAAGCGGATTGTTTTTGTCTTCATGTAATGGGGCTAGCATCGTTGAACCAGAATTTAATGTTTATTTCTTTACTGCAAATGTAAACGCAACCAATGTTGATACGATTTTCAATCAAGAACCAGGAACTTTTATCGAAGAACCAGAAGATCCAACTCGCTCAGGGTTTGATTTTGTTGGTTGGTACCTTAATATCGGACTAACCAATGATTGGGATTTTTCCACAGACCTGATGCCTGAAGCGTCGATTGTATTGTACGCAAAATGGGAAGTTGGCATTAAAACGATTGTTTATAACCTAAATGGTGGTGAAATGACCACAGAAAACTATCAAGTTGAGTTTTCTCCTGGCGATAATGTTGTGTTACCTCAAGCAAGACGGTTAGGCTACAACTTTAAGGGTTGGTTTGATTATGATCAAGATTTCGTTTTATACCCAAACTCAGAAGGAACCAAGCCTGGAGATAAACCGATTATCACCATCACTGCGTCTGCATTCGAAAATATTGTGATTTACGCTCACTGGGCTGTCATTCAAGCCAACGTGTCGTTTAGAGCAAACCATCCAGGTGGCACAACCGTGGTTGCCAACCCAGGCACCATTCGTTTCCCATATGGTTCTACGATTAATTTTGGTACGAACTTCCCGCAAGATTTCGGTACCGTTGCCGGATTTAGATTCTTGGGATGGAATTCAAAAGCTGATGGAACTGGAGATAGTTATAACAACAACACGGTTTTCTTAAGAACAAGTCCAATCACGCTATTTGGTCAATGGCAACCCGTCGCCTAGACATGTCCTCTTATAAGATTTATTTAAATAAAAGAAATTGGATTCTTATCACTGTAGTTTTTGGTTTTTTCTTACTTCTCGGTCTTGGTTTCTTTGCTTATTTTGTTGAATCTACTCTTCAAGATTTCTTCCAAGCGATGGTGTTTATTCTCGGGGTTGCTTACCTGATTGGCTTGTTAGTCGCAAAGCAGATGATGTTTACGATTTCCATGTATACCCATTATTATCGAATGATAGAAGAAGACATGCCTACGTTCGATGTTGATATTCACCCATACATGGCTACATTTTCTCAACAACTTATCCATTATCAATTTATCTTAGGTGTGGATCGACCCTTATACGAAATCTATTATCGAATATTTCCTAGATTACCATATGTGAAAAGGACTGGGTTATCCATCATTTGGTTTGTTATCACCAAGGATGAGATTGACTCTTATGACTCTAGAATTGAAGATGACGTTATTTACATTAAATCAAAAATACCCCAAGCTGAAAAACTTCAAAATGAACTGACGTTTATTTTTCATGAAACTCAAGCATGGCGTGATTCAAAAAAAACCGATGCACAAAAAATTGTCAATTTTCATATTCAAAATCGAGCGATGATTTCAATTCCTTGTTTGGTGATCACATCCAAAAAACAAGTGTATGCGTTGAGGCCCAACAAACAATTTCCTAACAAATATTATTACGTTGCGATACAATTTTTAAAAGAAATCACTGCTGCAAAAATTACCTAGCATGAATAAGAATCAACCCAACAACCTCCCTTCCAAGCATTATCGATCCACCAAGCAATTGCTAGGTTTTACTCTTTTTAACGTTGTCTTCTTGCTATTAACGATGGCTTTCATCCTCTGGTGGCAAAACGATGCTTCTCTTCTCGCTTTTGCAGATGGTCTTTGGTTTGTATTTGCTTTACAACTGACTCTATCTTGGTCAATTTTTGTTTATAACATGAACATTTTCACTCCTCTTGTCCATGGCGTTAAAACATTCTTTTTAATTTTCGTCGGTAGAAAACCCAAGGAAGATTTTTATACTTATTATTCCAAAATTAAAGACAATCCAATTGCGTATGGTTACATATGGATTGCCTTTTCTTTTACCTTGATATTATTAGTGGTATCTATTTTATTGACACTTTGGGCCTATTAATTAATCTAATCTTTCCCCAAATCGTTTTATTGGGCTTTAATTTGCTAAAATTAAATCAATGAATGACTTAAAAAAACAACCAAGTCAAAATTTTAAGTGGCAGTTGATTGCTGTCATGATTTCCATGTTGCTCATGGTCGCTGGTTCATTAACCTCCTCTTGGACTGGCAATGCCTGGTTTTGGGCTGGTGCTTTTGCGATTGGTGGTTTCTCCAAGGCTGTTGAGGGTGTGACAAAAACCATTGAAGAAAAAGCTCTCAATGTAGAATTCTTAATGATTGCCGCTTCCCTTGCCGCTTTTTTTACAGGCGAATATGCAGAAGGGGCTGTGCTTATCTTTATTTTTGCGGTCAGTGGCGTGTTGGAAGAATATGCAACATCACAAACAGAAAAAGCCTTAACTAGCTTATTAAAATTAGCGCCGAAAACCGCGATGATGATTCGCGATGAACAAGAAGTGGTTGTTTCTATCTCAGAACTCAAGATTCATGATGTGGTGATTGTTAAACCAGGTCAACAAGTTCCGGCTGATGGCGTCGTTATCCTTGGGGGTGCTTCGCTTGATCAATCATCGATTACTGGAGAGTTTAATCCAGTTGGAAAACTCATTGGAGACTCTGTTTTTGCAGGTTCGATTGTCATTGATTCCGCCATCCGTGTCAAAGTAAGCAAAGATCCTTCACAATCGATTGTCTCGAAAATGATTGCCTTGGTCAAACGCGCCCAAGAAGAAAAAACAAAATCAGAAAAACGAATCTCTACCTTTGAAAAGATTTATGTTTACGTTGTTCTTTCTCTATCCTTATTTGTCATCTTTGCCACCCCGATGCTTGGATGGTTACCAGAAGATGAAGCCTTTCGCCGCGGCATCATTGTCCTGGTGGTTGCTTCACCTTGTGCATTGGTTGCCTCGATCACCCCTGCCTTGTTATCTAGCCTTTCTCATGCGGCTAAAAAAGGGATTCTCATCAAAAGTGGAAAATACATTGAAGGCTTAAGAACCATTGATGTGGTTGCCTTTGATAAGACTGGGACGTTGACCACCGGAAAACCTCGCGTGACGGATGTTGTTTTTGAAAACAAATCAGATGAAACAACTTGTCTACCATTGGTGGTGAATGCCGAACGAAGTTCAAATCACCCACTTGCCAAGGCCATTTCAAAGCATTTTGCCTCGATGAAGGATATATCACTCTCTATCAAAGAAATCCCTGGGCGAGGACTTGAATTGACTGACAAAGGTGTGAATTTGCAAGTTGGCAAGTTTCCTTACACGGTATCTGATGTCTTTAAATTCATTTACGACCAAGCAACGCATGCGGGAAAAACCACGGTCAATATTATTCGTGAGAAAAAACTCATTGGATTTATTGCTCTCCAAGACACCGTAAGACCAGAAGTGGTCGACGCGGTCAAAGCGTTAATTGGCCTTGGGGTTGAACCCGTCATGATTACTGGGGATAAAGAAGAAACTGCGCGCGCGATTGCCCAACAAATGAAAATACCTACTGTCCACGCCAACTGCTTGCCTGAAGAAAAAGTAGACGTCATCGAAAAGTACCGTAAACAAGGAAAACATGTCTTGATGATTGGGGATGGGATTAATGATGCCCCATCACTTGCCACTGCTTCTATTGGTGTGTCAATGGGTGATGGCACCGATGTATCGTTAGAAACCGCTGACATCGTCATGATGAACAACAATTTAGCCAATATTCCATATTTGTTAATGTTATCCAAACGTACTCAGGCGATCATCTTACAAAACGTCATCTTCTCAATTTCTGTGATTTTGCTCCTTCTCTTATCTAACATTGCTGGACTTATTGTCTTAAGATTGGGTGTTCTTAGTCATGAGCTTTCGACCATTTTGGTTATTTTAAATAGTTTAAGATTATTAAGAATCAAAACAAATAAGAGGAGTTAACTTTGTGGAACCTATCAATCCATACCCTGGCCAACGTCAAGACCGTCGAGATGTTTTCTTGCGGCGAGAAAAAGACTGGCGAATGGGTGGCATCGTCTATCAAATCTTTGTGGATCGGTTTGCCCCATCTCTGAGTTTAGAAACCAAGAAACACCTATATAAGGCACCAAGAACCTTACAGTCATGGAACGAATTACCTAAACGAGGGGTTAAAGACCCACAAACCCGTTATTGGTCTCACGAACTTGCCTTTTGGGGTGGAGATTTGATGAGTATTCTATCAAAAATCAATTATTTGAAGCAATTAGGGGTGGATACCATCTACCTAAACCCAATTTTTGAGGCAATGTCTAATCATAAGTACGACACCTATGATTATGAACGAATTTCCTCTGAATATGGATCCATGAAGGAGTTTAAGCAATTCATCAAAGTTCTTAAGGAAAATAACCTCAAGTTAATCTTGGATGGTGTCTTCAATCATATGGCCATCGGTTCCCCCAAGTTTAAAGAAGCTAACCAAAGTCCAACAAGTGAGTATCGCTCATGGTTTGTGTTTGGTAACCAATTTCCAACCGGGGTTAGGTTATGGCATAACGCACCAAGCCTACCAGAGCTTAACCTAAAGAACAGTAAGGTGAGAGAGTACCTATTTAACGCTACCAACTCGATTGTGAAACGCTACATTGCCTTAGGCGTTGATGGATGGAGACTTGATACTGCCATTGAGTTAGGTTTTGATTACCTTTATGAATTAACCATTGCAGCTCATCAAGCAAATCCAAATTCAATTGTGATTGGTGAGTTAAACAACTATCCTCAAGGTTGGGCACCAGCGATGGATGCAACGATGCTCCTGCCCTTAAGAGACTTCATCATTCAAGCAATCAAAGGTGGTATTTCTGCTAAGGTTTTTTCAAATGTGGTTGAGAAAATGATAGCAGAAACTGGCATCGACACTATCCTAAAATCATGGGTTTTGCTAGAAAATCATGATACCAGTCGAATTGTGAATGATTTGCCATCACTTGCAGATTATCAGCTTGCAAAAACATTGCAATTCACACTTCCAGGCACCATCAATCTTTACATGGGTGAGGAGATTGGCACCCCAGGTGGCGATGATCCTCTCAACCGCGCGCCGATGAACTGGCAGGCCGTTGAAAAGGGTAACGCATATAGTAAGTTGCACCAGCAACTGATTCAGTTAAGAAAGCAATATCGAGCCTTAAGAATTGGTGACATTAAGTTTTTGGAATCTGACCAACTTATTGCTTATATTCGAACCACTGACCGATATGATGAAGTTGTTGTCATTGTGGTCAATCCTACCCATCAACCAGTCCAAGAGATGATCATGATTACCGACCCCTTGCTTAAAAGTCATAATAAATTCATCAATTTACTCACAGGTGAGGTCGTGACCACCTCGTACGGTATTTTGTTACCAATAACCATCCCTGCTAAATCCAGTTACATCCTCAAACCGGACTTGTCACCCATCCACGGTTACACTCCATATAAAAACATCCAAGAAGATTGATTCTGGTGTTGACCGCTGAATGAAGTATTTACTCAAGGATGAATGTTGTAAAAGGTGGAATCGTTAAGTCACTTGCTGTCACTGACCCTTTTTCAAGGGTGGGATATATACCTTCAAGTAAGGTCCAACCTTCACTATTGCCGACCGTTATTGTTGTACCAGTGATATTGGTGATGATGGTTAACTCACCCGCATCCGTGGCATATGTCAGCGTGTAAAGCCGCGGATCGATGTTGGTCGCCGTTAACCTGGCGGTTTCAATGAAATCATTGTATTTATTTCGAACAGAAATCACCTTTTTATAATGATTCCATAAACTATCTGGGATCGCTTGTAAATCATCCACGCCCTTGGTGACTTGAAGTGTCATGTTGTAATCTGCCGCGCTGGCGGGGTTGGTTTGCCCAGTTTTATCGGCTTCTGACCAAATGAGCGGGAGCCGTTTATTTTCATCGCGCCCTGAGCCCCTCATCCCTATTTCTTCCCCATAATACATGAATGGTTTTCCAGGCATCAACAAATAGATAGACGCAAGTAGCTTGTGGTTTAAATCATTGTTTTCGACAAATAAAATGCCAGCAAGGCGACTTAGATCGTGGTTACTTAAAAATGGTGTATCGATTGCATCAGGACGTATCGCATAGAGATTTTGATTAAATAAAGCAGTGACCCGTGCCAAATCATATCCTTGTTGTAAACGAACCCGGTCAACAATTCGATTTCCTATTACAGAGACGGGAAAATTAAAGAATGAATCAATTCGCGCTGGGTAATATTGTAATAAACCAGAGGATGTCATCGACCAAGGTCCTTCGGCGACAATAAAGCTATCTGGTTTGATGGCTTTGGCTGTATCCCCTAACCAACTTAAAAATTCAATATTCTTATTCGCGTTCCCAGTAAAGAATGAAGTCACCGCGTCTAAACGGAAACCATCCACACCTAAGTCAAACCAATACGCCATAATATCTTCAATTTCTTGTTTAACATAA
>Ga0164293_10005705_pt1 | contig 10601 bp, 8 predicted proteins | sample GEODES118metaG_FD_111487 | JGI IMG/M metagenome (GOLD analysis project Ga0164293, IMG submission 111487) | Eutrophic lake water microbial communities from Lake Mendota, Wisconsin, USA - GEODES118 metaG | ecosystem: Environmental > Aquatic > Freshwater > Lake | place: USA: Lake Mendota, Wisconsin...
CGCTCAAAGCATCGATAGGGGCGTCCTCTCCGAAGCCATCTTCGGCAGCGCCGCCCGCTACTACCAGATCGCGCCACTCGTTCGCCGCGTGGTAAACAACAAACGATGGACGAGGAGATAGCAGCGAGTAGCGAACAGCGAGTAGCGAACTATTAGCAGCGAGCAGCGAGCAGCAAGCAGCAAGCAGCGAACCAGTAGCAGCAAGCAGCAAGCAGCGAGCAGCAAGCAGCGAACCATTAGCAGCGAGCAGCGAGTAACCAGTAACCAGTAACCGGAGTTTTCTATGAACCAGCACATCATTCATCTCGTCAGCACTATTATCATTTGTGTGTCTTTTGGACTCGCTACTCGCTGCTCGGTGCTCGCTGCTCCGTCTGCGGGACTCGCTACTCGCTGCTCGCTGTTCGCTGCTCCGTCTCCGGGACTCGCTGCTCGCTGTTCGCTGCTCGCTGCTTCTTCTGATGATTCCGAACTCCGCAAGATCATCAAGGATCGTTCACTCAAGCAGCTTACGCCTGATGCGCTGAATAACATCAACGAGGATAACCTCAAGCAGAATCTTGATCGGTACTCAACGGTGTATGATCAGGCAGTGGGCAGGTATCGTAGGGCGGAGATCGATGGGAACGAGCCATTTGGCATGGACGCCGACAAGTACCCAACGTACTATCCCGTTACGATCTCGGAGATCTTGGTCAACGGCACGGCATACATCGATGGCCTTGCGGTGGGTGATGAGATCATCGCGGTTAATGGCGATGCCGTAACGAGCTCGTGGGACATGTTCGAGCATCAGGCTATGAACACAGAGCGCAAGCTGGACGTCACGATCAAGCGGGCAAAGGTGGAATACACGGTAACGCTCTATCCGCGCGGACGCCGCTTCCGAAGCGTTGTGGGGATGATGAGCAACGGCATTGGCTACGTCAACGTGGGTGGCTTTACATCTGGCAGTGCGGAGGCAATGCGCACGCTGTTTACAGCATTCAAAGAGCAGGGGGCTACGCGCTACATCATCGATCTGCGCGGGACACCTGGCGGACGAATGGACGAGTGTCTGGAAATGCTCGAATTGTTTTCGCGCAAGGGAGATACACTCGTCATCATCGACAATGCGGCCGGCGAGGAGCGGGTCTTTCTCTCACATACCACAGGCCCCTTCTATGGAGAAAGCGTTGATATCCTTATAGACCACAAGAGCGTCTCTGCAAGCGAGATGTTTGCCCTGGTTGCTCAGGACAACTCCTTTGGACGCATCATCGGCACAGTCACAGAGGGCAAGGGGCGCTACAACATCATGGAAGAACTCTCTGACGGACGCGTAGTGCAGCTCACTACTGGACGCTACTACTCACGCAAGCATCGGTCTATCGACTACGAATACGGCTCTGACGGCGTGCAGCCTGATGCCGAACATCGGTGGACATCACGTCGATACCTATGGATTCAGCGTCAGGGCAACGCACTTGGCATCACACCTAAAGACATGCGCGCACTTCGGACGGTCTACCCCGAGCCCAACGCAGCCGCACTCGACTCACTGCTTGGCGTCTATCGCATAGACTCCACACCAGACAACCGCAACTACTACGCAGTTGTGGTATGGGGCAGACTCGGCATGGCTATAGAAGCATTCAACTACTATGCTGCAAAAACAGAACAACCAGTACCTCCTGCACCGTCACGGTCAAGAAAGGGCAAGCGATTGTAAGCATCAGCTTCCTCGGCACTAGGTGCCTGGGAAAGTAATTCTCCCGCATCAGCTTCCCCGGCACTACGTGCCTCGGAAAGTAATCCTCCCGCATCAGCTTCCTCGGCACTACGTGCCTCGGAATGACGCCCACACGCAGAGATCCCTCGGCACTACGTGCCTTGGAATGAAATTCTCCCGCATTAGCTTCCTCGGCACTACGTGCCTCGGAATGACGCCCACACGCAGAGCTCCCTCGGCACTACGTGCCTCGGGATGACGCCCACACGTTGCTTTTTAAGTAGGCGCAGCGCACCTTCGGTGCGCTGCGCCATCTAGTTATCTCGTGCAGCGGCGTCATTCCGAGCGAAGCGAGGAACCCTGAGCGTCATTCCGAGCGAAGCGAGGGCCGGCCGGGTGCATGCACTACCCCTCAGGAACTACATCTGTATCCACCCACTTAAGGATCTCTGCATTCGAGAACGCAGCGATTCGGGCCATAAGGCTAAGGGGCGGGTCAGCACAAAAGTGGATCAGCTCGTCTAGCTCTGCTTCACTGATGTTAACGAGTTGTGCAAACTCCTGCTTGGAAATCTTGCGCTCTTCCATGATCTGACACAGCCGTGTGGACAGTGAAAACTGCCAATCAAAAAACACACGTTCGTCCATGGGAAGGTTATCGATGTATTGATTGACGATGCTCATGGTAGCCTTTCATCATTAATAGAGCTTCTAAATGCAACACGATCAGCGTACGATAGCTGTAGCGAACATACAAACTACACCTGAGCCTCACCAACCGAGGAACAACGCGCACAATGTCCTGCATTGAGAACTCAGCTTTGGGACCGAACACAAAATGAACAACACTGAAGCAGAATTGAAAAAATGTGAAAGAAGTTGGTTGTCAGTCCACGCCGCCAATGAGGCCACAGCTTCAGGTAATAAATACAAAGTAGTTTATATGCTTATGTTGCAGCATATCACTTTCTGAATAAGTTGACATGGAAACAGCACTTCTTAGCTTCTACGAATCAATATTGAAGCCGTTTATTTCGCAGTTGGCGACTGGTACTTTAAACACTAGCAACTATCCAAAGTCCTACAAAGGACTTAAAGTACAAGTCAGCTTTGGTAAGGGTAATCTGGCTAGAATACCCTGGATAGCATTGCTTGGTGACGGTGATACAGTGCAAACGGGCATTTATCCAGTTCTGCTGTATTACACGAAAGTAAAAATCCTTGTCTTAGCGTATGGTATCAGCGAGACCAATAAGCCAAATAGGGACTGGCCAGTATCTGGAGTGCAGACGATAGCTGAGTACTTCGCACAGCTATCTCTCGATAAACCGGACAGGTATGGTCAATCGTTAGTTTATCAAGTGTATCACGACGTCGACAAACTAGACAGAAGCGTCGTCGATAAGGACATTGACGACCTGTGTTCAGTCTATCGCACCACGCTGAATCCCAAAGCTATGAGGGTCTACTCGCTAGATGTAACTAGTTTCATTAAGGACAAGAAGCAAACAGGCGTTATAATGCCCACTGCCCTGTCAGTCCGATTTGTGGCATCCTTGCTAGCGAAGCCCTTTGTTATTCTAACTGGTCTATCTGGATCCGGCAAAACATTGCTTGCTCATTCGTTCGTAAAGTGGATTTCTGAACATGAAAGCCAATACCGTCTCGTTTCGGTGGGTGCTGATTGGACAAATAGAGAGCCGCTATTGGGCTTTCCGAACGCACTTGACGAGAGCAGCTATGTCAAGCCTGATAATGGGGTCATTGATTTGCTATTGTCAGCACAGCAAAATCCTACTAAACCCCACTTCTTGATCCTTGATGAAATGAACCTCAGCCATGTTGAAAGATATTTTGCTGATTTCTTGAGTGTTATGGAGTCGGGTGATACAATCAAGCTTCATTCTGGCCATGAAATGAAAAGTGGCGTTCCTCCAAAAGTCGCTATTCCGAAGAATCTATATGTAATAGGTACCGTGAACATCGATGAGACCACGTATATGTTCAGCCCTAAGGTACTGGATAGAGCTAACGTCATTGAATTCAGAATCGAATATGATGATATGAAGGCCTATTTAAGCAAGGCAGGGGCTATCGCACTGGCTGACATCGAAGGAAAGGGGAGTCAGTTTGCAGCGTCCTTTGTAATGATATCGAACGAGCTTGATGCTCGTGATCAGCGCACTGACTCGGTTGCGCAGATAATGTTGTTGTTTTTTGACCAACTGAAAGTTCTTGGCGCTGAGTATGGTTATCGCACAGCTGCAGAGATATTCAGATTTGCTTCGGCAGTATCCAAACTTGATGATGGGTTCACAGCAAATCAGATCGCGGATATGGCAATAGTACAAAAGCTACTGCCAAAGGTTCATGGTTCACGGAGAAAGGTTACTGGGCCGCTTACAACGTTGAAAAAACTCTGCGAGGAAAATGAGCTGCCCCTATCATTAGAGAAGATTACTCGCATGATTAGGAATTCAGAAGATAATGGCTTTACAAGCTTCGCTGAGTCGTGAGTATGGAAATCCCCATTGAGCTCAAAGAAAAAATTGTCCCAGACCTTCACGTCACGGTCACCGCACTTAGTACAGAGTGGGGAATCTATGATAGGCCAGAGTCGTTTTATGAGTGTGAGGCGAGATATCAAGTGTTTGAAGGCGCTCGATATCACTTCGCTTTATCGAAGGAGGGTTGTGTTTTAAGCACAGACCCGTTATCTGTGGTAACGTCTGGTATCATTACCAATTTTCCAGGGCGTCGTTGTGATGGGCTTATAGAACCCAACATTTATGTTGGGACGCTGCAACTTTTTGTCCTAGATGCGCGCGTGGAGGGACCATCGAGAATTCTGGGAGAGTTTTCTCTTGAAGTACAATCTGTTAAAACAAATTATCGTAGCGACTATCGCCAGATGATTCGAGATATCGCAGAGTATTCGGCCGATCTATTAATGCGGCACACCTCGCCAGTTAAACAGATGTTTGAAGTTGATTATGAGCACGACAGTCGTTCGATGTATCAACAGTTTGCTTTTGTCAAGGGCTTTATCGATTCACACGAGTTTGATGAGGCAATTCATAGGGTGTTGTCGACACCTGTGACAAGATGGAAAACAGTCGAGGTGTCGCGAGATCTACGATCAGTCAAGCGGATCGGACGGAAAGTTCTTCAACAATTTGCAAGCTCAGCTAATCAATCACCATTTCCAGCACGGAACAATGTCAAAACATCATTACAGTCTGTGCCTTCCAGAGTCTACACTGCAGATAAGACGGAGAGTGTGGATTCACCAGCAAACCAGTTCGTAAAGTATGCCTTGAAGTCCTTTAGCAATGTATGCCGCCATATTCTGTCTGATCACAACTTCGGGGGACGTCTACATCGTGAAGCTAGTAGCCTAGACGAGAAGTTGGAGTTGTACATCAATGATGCAGCATTCGATGAAGTAAGTGATCTATCAGTGCTCCCACTTAATAATCCAGTTTTGTTGCGAAAAGAGGGATATCGGGAGATACTTCGAACTTGGTTGGCAATGAACCAAGCAGCTGCATTGACATGGGCAGGCGGTGATCACGTATATGGGGCGAACAAGAAAGATGTTGCAACACTCTATGAGTATTGGGTGTTTTTTATGCTCCTCGAAGCAGTCCAGGAGCACTTTAAGCTTGAGTATCAAGGAATTGAAGAGTTAATCAATGTTTCGAACGGAGTTCATCATCTCAACCTAGAGAAGGGGAAGGCACTCACAGTGCGAGGCGTACTTACTGGTGCGTGCCGTAGTTTCCAAGTTAAGTTCTGCTACAACAGATCATTTGTAAGTGCTAAGATCTATCCAGAGGGAGGCAGTTGGACGCAAACGATGAGGCCAGACTATACGGTTAGCATATGGCCAGATGGAATTGACGAACAAAATGCTGAGAACATGGAGTCGATAGTTCATGTTCATTTCGATGCCAAATACAAGGTCGATCTGAGTAAGTTCCATGAAGAAGTGGATTTAGATACTGAACATATCGAGCAAAGAAAGGGTATTTATCGCAGGGCTGATCTGTTGAAAATGCATGCATACAAGGACGCGATCAGACGGACAGCAGGTGCCTATGTTATCTATCCGGGCCAAGCCGGCAATCCTTATCTTAGACGAGGTTTTCACGAGATAGTGCCGGGATTAGGCGCATTCCCATTGAGTCCAACAGCAAATCAAAGTGAAACGGGTCTCCTCAGCATCAAGAGTTTCATTGGGGAAATTATCGTGCATCTGCAGTCCAAGTTGTCTCAGCGTGAAAGGTTAGCACAATGGACATATTTCATACATAAAGACCGCCCTATCAGTTAGCAGCTATCATGTTATAGAAAGTTCTGAATAAACATAGCCGCGGAAGGAATCTGCATAGTGAGTGGTTACTGATTGATGTACTTTACAAATCAGCTTCTTAAATAGTATACATGCATGTAGCAGACACATGCTGTTCTAATCAAACCTAAATACGGACGAAACTTGAGCAGATGACGTGTCCCAATTCTCTTGCCGATAAGTAGGCTGCTAGGCGTATCTAGTGTTCACTTGAATCATGAGTAATCGAAGTAGCTCGATAGCTGACTATTGACCAACATCTTCACAACCCCTAGCGGACAACTCGTTAGGTATGGGCTGACGCTAGAGGTTGCGACTTCCATTTGCTTTATCTAACTCTTCGCTTGAATACACCACCATAGCCGTTCGAAAACACTGCCCAGATATCACCGTCGTGTGAAACAACTCCCACAACCTGTTCATCGCCCACATTCGGGGCATTGTTTGCGTAGGTCGTTGTTACGGCCGTACCAACATAAAACGCAGTTATCGCTACGAGTGTGAATGCAACGGCAAGTGAGAATTTCTTGCGCATGAGAGCCTCGAAATGAATGTTTAAGATTAACCGAAAATGTTAAGCACATTAATTGTAAAAAATGTGAGAATCATGCTATTCAGTTTCTGAACATTGGAGTTTAGATAGTACCTGAAATCAATAACCAGCATCATGGAGAAGTTTTACGCATTCATCATATTCAATGTAGATATCGGGATTCTTCTCAACCCTTCTGCGATGCAGAATGTATGGTTGCATTCTCTTGTGAAACCGAACAAACATGTGTCCTATATAACGCTCTATGACATCGAGTTCATAGACACCAATGTTCGCGCCGATGCTAATGTCTTCAAAAAATCTAAGTTGCTTAGTTATGTTGGATCGCAAAGTATCATTGTTCTTGATACTGTCGAGCAGAGCTGTCGGAGCAATATCACGATGTACACGACTGTAGATGTACTTGAGTAATGTTCTATCGCGCTGCTCTAGGGCTTCAACCGTAGCAACCTTTCGTTGCCATTCGTCTTGATGTCGCTGTGATGTTACCGCCCAAATGATGCTAAACACAACGCTGAGGCTAGCGAGCACCTCAGCGACTGTCTTTACGTGATGTCTTTCCAGCATATTGCCTGCGTTAAGTAGTTCAATCAACTTAATGCACACAATGAATACTGTTGCTATCTCAGAAGCGCCAATTCAATGTGAGATTCATGCGAGTTATCGATCGCTACTCGCTACTCGCTGTTCGGCACTCGCTACTCGGCACTCTCCTGCCTAGATTCATGCGATACCACACCCATCCATCAATGCGGTGGGCTATTTTGCGCGTGATAGTAACAAACGCAGTATCAGGTGTTAGGCAGAGATAGTGTATTGGCTGTGTATCATAACGATTCTTACAATGTATGTGGGTGCCTCTGCTCAGCAGGTGCGGTTTCGCCGCGTCGGACTCGAGCAGGGGCTGCCGCAATCGTACGTGAACCAGATAGAGCAGGATGTGCAGGGATATCTGTGGCTGGGCACGCAGGATGGCCTTGCGCGTTTTGATGGACGGATGATGAGGGTGTATAGGAACGTTCCAGGTAACGCTGCGTCGATTGTGGGGAATAATGTCCACGAACTTGTCATCGGACGCGACTCGTTGGTCTATGCTACCACGGGCGATGGACGGTGTCGGTTTGATCCACTGCGCAATGCCTGGACCCGCGTGCCTGCTTCTCGCGTCATTACGCCCCTTCGCACAAATGCCTGTGTTCAGGTGCATAGTGCAGATGTGAACGTGAGGTATACGGACAAGCGTGGACGTGTTTGGACAGCTACCGTGCGCGATGGTCTGATTGTGAAAGACCCACAATCGCAGATGACGTATGTGTATGGTCCGACGCAAAAGGGCGACCGATTCCTACCTGTGCATGACGTCTGGGCTTTGCACGAAGACTCCCGCGGACGTATGTGGGTTGGTATGAATGGGGGCGGACTTGCCATTCTTGAGAATATGAAGGTCGTTGCCCGATTCCGACATGATCCGGCTGATCCTACCTCGATCAGTAGCGACCTCGTACGCACCCTGTTTGAGGACAACATCGGCACAATGTGGATCGGCACGCATGGCGGCGGACTGTGTCAGTATGATCCCTACGCACACATATTGCCACTTCTCAAGCCAACACAGCTGGGCTTGGGTCTTAGAGATGATTTCGTTCGTGGCATCACAACGGATGCATCAAGCACGGTGTACGTGGGCCTACGTACAGGTGTGATCAAATGCGATACAACGCTTGGTAATGCTTCGATAGTAACGTCGTGGAGTTCTTCCTATACAACGAAGGGGGCTGCTCGCGCGCTTTTTGTAGATGCTCTTGGAACGCTGTGGATAGGCACGGAGCGGGGTGGTCTTGCCAAGATGCGCAAGGGGTCGGCTGCGGTTTCATGGGTCTCTGGAACTGACTGGACACGTGAGTATCGGAAGACGATATCGTGCATTACTGCATATGACGATGAGCATATTCTCGTTGGCACCGACGAGGGTTTTGCCGTTGTTAACATTCGTTCCAACAAAGCAACATGGATGACCGGGCCCACGAGCCCCATGCAAAACGACAAGCGTGCAAGCATCAATGCTCTCGTGCGATTGAATGATAGCACCGTGCTGGTTGGCACGGAGTACGGACTCTACACTTCTGTACGTGGCAAGCTCGGACCCAAGATGCTGTGTCCAGATACAGGTGTTGTCCGCCCGAACATCGACATCATACGTTCCATCGATCTGCACGGCAATGTAGCATACGTTGCCACATGGGGTGGCGGCGTGCGGTGCATAGATCTTGCAACGCGCAGAGAAACGGTGATCGACTCTCGTATGGGACTGCCGAATAACACGGTGTATGCGGTGTATTGCATTGGTGGCGGACGCGACGCAAAGCTTGTTGCGTCGACTAATGCAGGTATTGTTGTCTGGAACCTGCGCACAAAGAATCTCGAGCGGGTCCTTACACCTGTGCACGGCGCACAGAGTTACGAGTACAACAGCTGGTCCCATGCGCGACTGTCAGATGCGTCAATGCTTTTTGGTGGCGTAGGCGGACTCAACATTCTGCGCAGCGGCTCGCTGTCTGCGCCGCCACCTCCAAGCGTAGTTATCGAGCGCGATACTTCCGCCGGCGCCGAAGTTCGTGTTACGTTTTCGGCTATTGCTCTCTCCGGCTCAGAGCCACTAGCGTATCGGTACACGTTTGATGCATCCGATACGCTCTGGACAGAGACATCAAGTAGGGAACTGGTACTCTCTACCATGGCACCTGGCACACATGTGCTGCGGGTGCAAGCGCGGTATGGACGCGGAAGCTACGGCGAGGCTGCAAGCATTATGCTCACGATTCCCACGCCTGTGTGGATGTCTTGGTGGTTCTATGGGGCTATTGCACTAACAGGTGGACTCGTTACATGGCGCACGTCAGCTCGTGTTGCGCGTAAAAAGTCAGAGCAAAAGCTGGAGGCAGAGCGCATCGTGAACGAAGAGCGTATACGCATTGCTCGAGACCTACATGATGATGTGGGCACGGGGCTTGCCAAGATTGTGATCATGGCAGAGAATGCGGTTGCTTCCAACGATGCAGAAGCCGTGCGCACCATTGCCGATACGGCACAGGAAGTCATCGACAGCGTCCGCTCGATTGTCTGGGTTATGAAGTCCAGCGACGACCGTCTGGCATCTGCCATAGGCTACGTGCGCGACAAAATTCAAGACCTCTTGTCTGATAAAGGAATTGAGTTTCTGTATGAAGAGTCGCTTACGCAAGACCACACAGCAGATGCCATCATGATGCGCAGCATTGTGCTCTCGGTAAAAGAAATTGCCACAAACATTGTGCGCCACAGCCAAGCCTCGAGTGTTGAGATGCACGTGCGCGATTCCTATAACCAGCTCACGATAGACATATGCGACAACGGCATCGGATTTGATCAGACCAAGCACCGCCATGGCAACGGACTTAGCCACCTGCGCGAGCGCATGGCCGAGATTGGCGGACGAGTTGATGTTACGTCGAGTCCAACTGCCGGAACCCGAGTAATTCTCTCCATGCCCCTTAACCACATCAGCGAACAGCAATGAGCACAACCATCAACGTAGCTATCGTAGAAGACGAAGAAATTCTTCGCAAGGGGCTGGCACAGCGCATCGGCTCGGACGAGCGCTTTACCTGCACAGACGTGGTGGGCTCTGCAGAAGACCTGCTTGCAAGTCCAAACCTGACGAGCATCAACGTCTTTCTCATCGACATCGGACTTCCTGGTATGTCTGGCATAGAGCTCATCGAGCGTCTGCGCGCCAGCGATGTGCCGGGTCAGATCCTGATGCTCACCAACTTTGATGATGACGAACACGTCCGCGCAGCAGTTCTTGCAGGTGCCAAAGGCTACCTCCTCAAGACCACACCACAAGCCCGACTCAATAACGCCATCGAAGAGATCCACGTGGGCGGTGCGCCCCTTACCAGCAACGTTGCCCGCATCCTGCTGGACTATTTATCGAACCTGCC
>Ga0164293_10005707_pt1 | contig 10597 bp, 13 predicted proteins | sample GEODES118metaG_FD_111487 | JGI IMG/M metagenome (GOLD analysis project Ga0164293, IMG submission 111487) | Eutrophic lake water microbial communities from Lake Mendota, Wisconsin, USA - GEODES118 metaG | ecosystem: Environmental > Aquatic > Freshwater > Lake | place: USA: Lake Mendota...
AGTCCTGTTCCTGAAGAAAGTGGTGCATCAGGAGTAAGATAACAAACACCTGCCCAATCAGTTGTAGAATCGGCATGAATCCATGATCTATCAGTTGCCACAGTATATTGATATGAACCTGTATATTGATCTTCACTCCAATAAGTAACATTTCCAGCGTGAGGACCTACGATTGCTTGAATTGTTTGCTTAAGACTATCATTTAAAAATGAAACAGTTCTTTGTCCTGGGTAATTACCTCTAACCGCAAATTCTTGTCTTAATGCAAATTCTCTTACTTCCCAAGGGTTAATATAAAAGTCGTCAACTGTGATTGAATTGATTCTCATGATTCTTTTTTTTTTAAATATAATTTGAAAAAAGACATTTTCAAATAGACTTTTGGTTAAAAGTATTATATTTCTTATAAAAAAGTTTATGGAAATTAAAGAGATTGTTTCGTATTCTGTTTTACCTTCTGCAAATATTTTGGAAGTGGCATTCAGAACGATTGATGATAGTGATGAAGAAATTAGAAATGTTGAAATTGAATATAGTGAAGTTTCAGAATATGGTTTTGAATTAGAGACTGAGAGCTTAGATTTATTCTTTGATGACGATGATGAAGACATCAAAAATACAAATGAAGATTCAGTAGAACTTGACGAAGAAGAACTCGTTAACTTCTTGAATGAATATTTCTTAGTTAATCCAAGCAAATTACCTGAATCTTCAATATTTTAAGGTCCAACTCTTGTAAGGTTGATAATCATTATTTTCTTTTCACCAAATTTGTAAGAGGGCCACTTACCGCTACTTACTAACTCCAAACTTTCAAAGTTATCATCTGTGATTTGAAAAGTACAAGATTGTCTTGCATTGGTTTTGATTGGATCAGTATATGAAAATTGAAGATATCCTTCTTGCCATTGGTTATTACCCCATATGGTATACCATGTTTGATATCGACTGTCCCACATGTCAGTACCGAATTGATTTACACCTGTGTAACGTAAATTTATTAGAGTGTTGTCGAAATGCCAAAAAGTATAACCAACACGAATCCTGTCGAAAGGAATCGGAGTGAACCGACTTGTATCAAGAAAAACATCTCCTGTTCTGAAAGTCGAATCACCTGTAGTTTTCTGATCTACAGACTTGATTGTGATTCTTGTAATAAGATATTTTCCACTCAATGATAGAGTTGTGCCTGAGACATATTTTTGACAACCTGTAAAGAATGTCAAAAAAATAACGGATAAAAATATTATTAGTTTTTTCATATTGCAAAAGTATGGATTTATTCCTCACAATACAAATATTTATTTTTATGACGTTTGATGTAGATAGAATAATTTCTTTCATGGAAAAATTCATGAATGTTACAAAGGGAGATATTGGAGAACAAGAATCAACCGATTCAAGTGCACCAAGTACAGGTGGAGGAACAACATCTTCTTCTTCACCGACAATGAAAAAATGGGAATCAGGAAGAACTTTTGGAAAGACTTATATGAATGATCCAAAGTATAAATGGGAGTCGGGAAGAACTTTAGGTAAGACCTATATGAACGACCCAAAATATAAATGGGAGACAGGACTTACAAGAGGACATGGAAATCCGGTTCCTTAAGATATTTATAACTAAAAAATAGAATAATGTATAAAGTAAAACTTAGCCCTGAAGAGGCCTTAGAGACTATAAAACTTCGAATGAAGTATGATTCTTCAAAAACCTTGACTGAAAATGTTGGTATTATTACGGAATTAGGTGGTGGTGTTATTACTCAACAAAAAGGTGATACAAGTTGTGTTACATTCCCTTCCGGCAAAAATTTTGTAGATGTTAAAACTAAATCAAAGTATTCATTAAGATTATTTAACGACGGTACATTAGAACAAATTTCTGATAAAGAGAAGGGTACTTGGAGTTGTGCCGGTAACTGTGAAATTAAGTTTCTAATGAATAAAGGACAGTCCTCAAATGTTTCTATGAGTTTTACTGAAACAGTTTTAGGTTGTTCAAGTGGAAAAATTGTTGGACAAGGAGAAGGTTCAAAAACAACTACATTACCAACAGAATTGAAAGACGTTAAAGCTTTCCAAACTTGGTTAGATACAAATAAACCAGGATGGCATGATAAATATAATACGTTAGGAACTGACCCAGCTAAGGGATATGGTAAATTTGGTCCAAGAACTACTAAAGCATGGGCAACATATAAAGATGAGTATTTAAAAGGTACTAATACACCAACAGTAACTCCAACACCTGCTAAAAGTGAAGAAGAAGAAGCTGAGGCGGTATATGGGGATAATCCATCAGATATAATTGCAAACAATTAATATGAAAAAACTAATAATAGACAGCAAACAAAAGGAAGATATCCTTAGAATGCACGGATTTATAAAAGAGCAAGCTTCAGGATTAGGAGTTGACGATATTATGCCAGGATTACCTGGATCGGGATATAATGATGACGGGAGTCCTAAAACAGAAACACCTTCAGTTACACCAACGGCAACGGATAAAAAAATTCAAATACCCACAGTAGAAGGAAAAGTTTTTATTGATGCAATTGCATCAGGTTGTTTGCCAGGACCGAAAACTAAAATCAAAAAGACAAAGAAAGGAACATATGTTTATGTTGAGAAGGCAAAAAGTGGAAAGATAATTTATTTTTATGATAATTTAACTTGGAAATTAAGTGATGGTTCTGGATCAGGTAAGTGGGCTTGTCCTGAATTGACAAATACTACGACAACAACACCTTCAGTTACACAATCAGCATCTACAACAACATCGACGACAACGACATTATCACCACAGGGTTCATCACCTGTCTTACCTAAAACTAATATAGAAAAGAAATTGGAGGCGATGTCAGCTCAAGAATTGGCACAATCAGCAAAAAACGTAAATCAGACCTTAAGTGATGATTTGTCTTTCAATGGATGTACTCAACTTGTTGACACCTATTTCGAGTTAGCTAAAAAAGGACAACCAAATAAAGATATCGAGACTTTCAAGAAAAAAGTTTATGCTTGTAACGACAATCATAGATCAAGTTGGAAAGAAGATACTAAAGATAAATTGAGATGGTTAAGAGGTAATGAAGAAGAGGCTAAAAAGATATTTGGTCTATTCAAGAAGTATCCAAGAACAGGTAACATCAGAGACACTGAAGGTAGAAAAGTGTACAGACTAAACCAATTACCAGAAGTTAATTAATTATGAACACATTAAAAAAACAAATAAGAAAAAATCTTATTGAAACAAAAAAACAAAAAGAAAACAGATTAGTTGAAGCAAAAATAGTTCAATCAAGATTGAAAGCTATTTTAGAATCAACACCTGATTTTAAAAAGTTTAAAAAATTATCATTTGAAAGACAATGGGAAATTGGAGTACCATTGATGCAAGAAATTGCATATCTGAAAGAATTAGGTGTTGAAGATGATAGTTTGATTACTGAGGCGGGTATTTTAGACGTTTTAGGAACTATTTTCGGAACAGGTCTTTCTGCAGGAACAGAAACAATATTTGAAGCAATGTTATCATCATTATTGAGAAAGTTAGGATTTACAGGATTCTTGGCGGATGCAGTCACATACTTCTTTGTGAGACATCCTGGCAAAATTTGGGAATCATTCAAAGATTGTAGAGCACTATCGAAGAATATAGGTCAGGCAATTATGGAAGCATATATTGTCAAATTACAAAGAGAATATAATGTTACAGGTGGTGGTATGGATTTTATAAGAAACGCCCTAATGGAAACATTAGAAAACAGTGACTTCGGAACTAAACTTGCAGATCAATTTGCACAATTTATTTGTGGATTTTTCGACATAGTTAGAGGTAAAGGTAAAGATGTGATTAGTGCAATCAATCCATCAAAAGGACCATCCGCGGTACCTGCAACGTAGTATCATCGAGGTAAAACTCATGGTTATAAATGGGTAAATTAAGGGAGGTATTTCAGATCTTAAGGAGAGGGTGTAACACACCCTTTCTTTATTTATAAAAAAAAGGTTCTTACGAACCTTTTTTTGTTTTAACAATCTCATCAATTATACCATAATCTAAAGCTTCTTGACTATCCAACCATAAATCTCTCGATGCGTCAAGTTTAACTTGTTCTGATGGTTTATCACAATATTCACCCAAAAGATCGAATAAGATATCGTTGATTTTTTCCCACTCTTTGAAAGTAACTCTTGCGTCTTGAATGTTTCCACCAGCACCACCTGAAGATTGGTGTAACATAGTTCTTGAGAACTTCAAAGATTTTCTTTTACCCTTAGTTCCTGCACCTAACAATACAGATCCCATTGAAGCCGCCATACCTGTGTTAACAGTTATGATATCACAGGCAATGTAGTTCATAACATCTACCATAGAAAGACCTGATTTAACAGATCCACCAGGACTATCAATATGCATCGTGATATCTGACTTATCGGAATTGTCCAAGAACATTAATTGAGCCTGAACGATAGTCGACATATTATCGTTAACTTCTCCTGCAACCCAGAGTAATCTATCTCTCATTAATCTCGAGAAGATATCAATTTGAGTTGCCCTCATTTCCCTTTCCTCCAAGATATATGGTGTCATTGAAGATTCAATTTGTTTCGAGTAGTAATCCAAGTTGGAACTACTTTTACCTAAATGTTTAACGTAATACTTTCCGAAATCGTTGTAATTCATATTTTATAATTTTTTCAAAGGTAATGAAAATGTTTGTAACAAAAAAACTAATTTTTTCTTTTTGTGATAAAGTAGTTTCCAATAACTAAAACGTCTAAGTTTCTGTCAACAAAGGTATTGAGTGCATCATATGGGGACTCAACAATTGGTTCAGATGGTCCATTGAAACTTGTGTTCATTAATACAGGTATTCCAGTAATATCTTTGAATTTGGATAATAGAGAGTAGAACTTAGGATTGGTTTGAGGTGTAACTGTTTGGTATCTCGATGTGTGATCAATGTGAGTAACAGCGGGTATTTTAGATCTCCACTCTTCTTTGACTTTAGTTGTTACCAACATGTAAGGTGAGAAGTAATCCAAATCGAAAATTTCTGATTGATATTCAGATAAGACAGCAGGTGCGAATGGACGATACCATTCCCTACCTTTCAAATGATTGACATTCTTCTCCATCCAAGGTTGAGTTGGAGATGCTAAAATTGATCTATTACCTAAAGCTCGAGGACCAATTTCGGATCCACCTTGCATCCATCCAATTACTTTATTTTCAGATAATCTTTGAGCAACCAATTCCAATAAATCATCTGTTTTTTCAAAATAAGTAAACTCACATTCGGGAAATTTATCAAGTTCAATCTTAATTTCACCTTTCAAATATGTTTTACCCAAATATGGAGATAAGAAGGTGGTTTTTTCCATCTTATTCATACTTTGATAACCATACCAAGCACAACCTAAAGGTATCCCAGAATCGTCTGCAGGTGGTACAAAATAACAATTATCGTAAAGACCTGATTTTATGATAAGTTCGTTGGAATTACAATTCAGAAATGATCCTCCTGCAACACATATGTTTTTAGAGTCAGTCAATTTCTTGGCTAACTTTGCTAATATCAAAGAAGATTGTTCTTGTTCCCTTTGATATAAACCAGCAACATTTGCTCTTGTATTGAAGTCATCATAGAACTTAACTTCAGGCAAAAAAGGTTTTAATTTTATCGAGATACCATTGTCTAATTCTTTGACAGACAATTCATGTGATTTAACAAATGATGGATCTGCATATGATGCAATTCCCATCAGTTTACCTGCTGGCCATTCGTTTTTCACGTTATCATAAATGAGTTGCATTGCGCCCATACCATATAATGTACCTAAGGATCCTTCATTGTCAGTATCCCATGGATGAGGGAACATTTGCCACTTCTTATAAACTTCATTGTATTCGTTTAGTTTGAAATGGTAGATGCTGACAGATTCTCCCCAAGTAGTATCTTCAGGTGTCTCAGGTAAATTAGCATTAGGATACCAATTTTCAGTCCTACGTCCGAAAGAATTAGTTTCCTCTATTAAGTTACCCATGGCATCCGCAACAACAACTGCAGCTTCAGAGAATCCCGAAGAATAAAATGAAGAGAAGGCGTGTGCTAAATGATGTGGAATGAATTTAAGTTTCGATAGGGGTTGGTTCAAATGTTTCTCAAATTGATCCTCCATAGAGTCAAATGATTCTGTTGAAGAATAAACATACAAATCCACATCATCATAAGACAATCCATAATGTTCAAGACAATAGTTTATGGATAACAAAGGTATACCTTCTCCACCTGATCGGTGTTTACCACCATCACCTTTTATACGTGATAATCTTGATTGAGTTATTCCGATAAGAATTTGACCGTCTTTGATTAAAACAGCACCACGGTCGTGACCTGCTGACATTCCTAATACTATCATGTATTAAAGATAATAAAATTTTACAAAATAAGAAATGTGCCCCATAAGAGACTCGAACTCTTACATCTCACGATACTAGATCCTAAGTCTAGCGCGTCTACCAATTTCGCCAACGGGGCAATTTGAACGTACCTGGGGCGGGAATCGAACCCGCACGGACACTTCTGTCCACAAGATTTTAAGTCTTGCGTGGCTACCGATTACACCACCCAGGTATTTTCTATTCGGTTTTACTATAGAGGAAATCCTCAAATTCCTTAGCGGCTTTAGGATTGGTTTCCTTTAAATTCTCTAAAGTTATTTCATATCGACCCTTCATGACTGAAGAAATGAAATATTCTTCGTATAAACTGTCTTTAAGACATTGAACACTATCTAAAGAGACATTTAGACTATCTATAGTATTTTTTTGTACTTTAATAGTGGAGATATCATTAGTCCACATTAAGATACTCCACAATAATACTAAAATAGTTAATACCAGTCCACCCCTTAACTTAGTTTCTGTTGTCATAATTTATTTTTTTTTTATGTAATACCGAATGATTTCTGATAGTCATTCCACACCTTATTTAATATACCATTTTCATTGACCAATGTTGGTGCATATGGTTTGTGTTTCATTGACATCTTAGCCTCTTCAGGTGTTTTATTACCTTTTCTCAAATTACATTTGAAACAAGATGTAACCAAATTTGTCCAATCATTACCACCACCTTTAGACTTAGGTATTACGTGATCCAATGTTAAATCTTTCTTTGATCCACAATAAACACATTCGTGATTATCTCTCTTATAGATACGATTCCTGTTTGCTCTAAGACCCCTTGCGTGATATTTGATATAATTTAATAATCGAATGATTAATGGGCGAACGTATTCTCTATACCCTGAAACAATAGGAGATGCATCTGATTTTACAATCTCAGCTTTACCCTTGTCAACAAGGACAAACCCCCTCCGAATGCTTGTAACATTAAGTGGGGTATAGTCATAATTTAAAACTAATACGTTACTCATTACAGTTATTTTTACAAAAATAGGTGTTTATCATTAATAAAACAAAAAAGGGGTCAATATTACTCGACCCCTTTTGATATATTACAAATTTAGCAATAGTTTATGGTTCGAGATTTTCCATTTCTCAACGTTACCGAGTTCTCATATAAACTTAGTGATCCCAAAAGACTCATTATGTTTTGTCCTATAATCATACAAATAAATATCATCAAAAATTTTGTGATGTCAAATAAATCGTTATCTTTGTGAAAATTTAAAAAATACAACTATGAAAAAAATTACGTCATTTTTACTTTTGGGAATTCTATTCTTGGCTTCTTGTACCAAGCAAGATCTTCCCGTACCACAACAAGAAACATTATCTAACCAGGTTGCAACAACTTCTGTTCAATCCAACTCAGTTGTTGAAGGTCCTTACGCTTATGTCTTCATCGAACCAAAATCAAAAAATGTTTTGGTTAGTAATACAATGAAAACAGTAAATTCTGCGGTATTGGGATTCAGAGGATTTAACAACGGAATTGCAATATCTACAGCAAACAGGAATGATTTGTTGGGTTATTTGAATATGAATCTTTGGACAAGTGGACAATTACCAACCATTATGTCAACACCTATTCCAACAGTAACGGGAGGTACAGATTCATTTGCATTGAGAACTTATACACCAACTGTTGGAAAATTCAAAAAAATTAGAATTACAAAGTCTGTTGTGAATGAATGGGCTTGGGTTACTGTAGTTGTTCCAACCCAATATGCTTTAGTTGGTAATAAAATCGGATTCGTAGGGGTAAAAGGCAATAAAATTGTTACAAGTACAAATAATACTACAAATGGTGTTACAACATGGACAATGAACCCAATTGTATCATCATATACTTTCAATTATACAGGTAATAAAATTCCACAAGGATCTTATAAGGTTTATACAACATTTACATCTTCTCACATGAATATACCTTTTCAAAATTTTGATTATATTGAGTTAAGAGGATTATAATAAAAACGTCTATATTTATTAACAACATGAAACATTTGAATTTAGATATCAATCACGGGTTCACGCCGACAACACCTAATGGTGATGCGGGCACCTTATGCTTAAGTTCAGAAGCTAGTGGATGGTAATAAACAACAAAGCCAAATATTAAAACCCTGAACTCTTTGACGTTCGGGGTTTTTTTGTTAGTTTTGTTAACAATTCGGGAGGTAGTTCAGTCCGGTAGAATACATGGTTTGGGACCATGGGGTCGCAGGTTCGAATCCTGTCCTCCCGACAAATTGAAGAGTTATGTACGAGAAAATAGACTATGGAAAAACATATGGGTATAAAGATTTTATAACCGAAGAAACTCGAGTTCATTTACTTGAATATGCTCGTAAGTTCGAAAGTATCATGTCTGTGAATGGACCCAAAAAAATGTTTCAGTTAGAAAATACACCTGAATTCTCTAAGGACATGATATATGAATTCAGAAAAAAAATTGTTGAATTAGAAGGACTTGTTGACTACAAAGAACCTACTTTAACAAAAAATTTTTTCGCAGAATACGGAAAAGATTCTGAATGTAATGTCCATATGGATCCGACTCGTGAAGATGATTACATACACATCCGTTATAATATAATGTTATCCAAACCTGATAGAGGAGGACAAACAATATACGGAGATGATTTTTTGGATATTGATGAGAGAGTTTTATGGAAATGTAATTCGGAACATTATCAACATGGATCGGACACAGTGTTGAGTAACAAACCAAGGTCGATTATTTCAATGGGATTTTTGATACATAAAGACGAAATTTAGTCTCCTTAGCTCAGCGGTAGAGCATCTCGCTGTTAACGAGAGGGTCCAAGGTTCGAAACCTTGAGGGGACGCAAAAGGATTGGTAGTTCAGTTGGTTAGAATGCTGCCCTGTCACGGCAGAGGTCGCGGGTTCGAGTCCCGTCCAATCCGCAAAGTGGATAAAACGTGTAGTAACCACAGGTGTGATATCCACCACTACACTCCAGCGGAAGTAGCTCATTCGGTAGAGCACAACCTTGCCAAGGTTGGGGTGGCCAGTTCGAGCCTGGTCTTCCGCTCAACTGGATACTAATGTGTAAGACAGAAGAGTATCATCGGTTGGAAACTTACATTTCACGAACCGAGGTGTGGGGACTGACCCATCAGTTGGAATACCGCAAAGTTCCAACATTTGCTTCCTTAGCTCAGCAGGCCAGAGCAACTGATTTGTAATCAGTAGGTCGTCAGTTCGATTCTGACAGGAAGCTCAAAAATTTTTATTTATGAGTATTTTTATTGGATACTACCTTGTATGTGTAGTGTATTGTTTTTATCAGTTATTCAAAAACCTTAGTAAAAGGTATTGTGATGACCCAACAGGAGGTTCACCTGAATTGGACACTATTATGGTTATGATGATGGCTTGGGTCCTCGCACCTATTGACGTATCTTTGACTTGGATTAGATGGTACAAAGAGGCTGAAATTGTTAGAAGAAGGCAAACAAAAATTTTTTAATGAATTATTCAGATTCTTTGAAAATTAATTGGGTAACTCCAACAAGAACAGGAACTAGAAGTTGTATAAAAGTTCAGAATTTTTATAATTTTAATATTTCTGGAACTCACGATATAAATTTAGCCGAATCTAGAAAAGATTACCAATTAATTTTTAATATTAGGAATCCGTATTCAAGAATTGTTTCACTTTATCATCTTTGGTTAATTCATAATCCAACAAAAAATTCTGTGAATTTTGAAACGTGGATTAATGTTGCGTTGGATGATTTACATAAAAATTCAAATTATTACACCATTTTTTTGGATAAAATAATTAATCAATTACCAAAAATTCCAGATTATTATCTTAGAATAGAGTTTTTGGAGAAAGATTTAAGAAATTTATGGTTTATTGATAATGGCTCTATTGAATTAAATGAAGTTATTGAGGATAGTATCAAAAAAAATAACTTTGTTTCTTCTGATATTCCATGGCAATCATTTTACAACCAACAACTGGCTGATTTTGTTTATTCAAGAACAGAAGAACAATTTGAATTATTCAATTATAATAAAAACTATTGGAAAGATGGCACACCCTAATTTACATGCAAAATCATCCGCCAAAAAATTTGGTG
>Ga0164293_10005708_pt1 | contig 10597 bp, 12 predicted proteins | sample GEODES118metaG_FD_111487 | JGI IMG/M metagenome (GOLD analysis project Ga0164293, IMG submission 111487) | Eutrophic lake water microbial communities from Lake Mendota, Wisconsin, USA - GEODES118 metaG | ecosystem: Environmental > Aquatic > Freshwater > Lake | place: USA: Lake Mendota...
GGGTATTTTCTTCATGGGAATAAGTGAATACACCCAGCCGGTCAAATTGCTGCTCCTGTACAAAATCACATAACGCTTCAAATTCAGCTTCGGTTTCACCCGGATGGCCTAGTAAAAGGGTTGTTCTAAGGGCTATACCCGGTATATCGCTGCGCAAACGCCCCAATAATTCCTCGGTACGTTTGCGGGTAATACCCCTTCTCATTATTTTAAGCATATTGTCTGTAGCATGCTGAACAGGAATATCCAGGTATTTACAGATGTTAGGCCGTTCTGCCATGACAGGTATCACATCCATGGGAAACTGCGACGGAAATGCATAGTGCAATCGAATCCATTCCAATCCTTCAATATCGCTTACATGTTTCATCAAATCAGCCAGTTTTCTTTCACCATACAAATCAAGTCCGTAATAGGTGGAATCCTGAGCAATGAGCATAATCTCTTTGGTTCCATTCCTGACCAGCCCTTTAATTTCGGTAACCAGCTGCTCTATGGGCTTGCTCACGTGCTTACCCCGCATAAGTGGAATGGCACAGAAAGAGCATGGACGATTGCAACCTTCACTGATTTTAACATAAGCATAATGTTTGGGAGTGGTAGTAAGGCGCTCTCCTATCAATTCATGCCGGTAATCTGCGCCCACACTTTTTAGCAAATTGGGAAGCTCAAGGGTTCCAAACCAGGCATCTACTTCCGGAATTTCTGACTGCAATTCGTCTTTGTAGCGATGCGATAAACATCCGGTAACAATCAGTTTTTCGAGATTCCCCTCTGCTTTTTCCTGCGCGTATCTTAATATGGTATCTATACTTTCCTGCTTGGCATTTTCAATAAAACCGCAAGTATTGATGATAACAATGTCAGCCGGCTGACTTTCGGATTCATGGGAAACCTGAAAATTACCGGCTTTCAGCTGACCCATCATAACTTCTGAATCTACCAGGTTTTTACTGCAACCCAGGGTAATTACATTCACCTTTGGCTGTTTATGACTGCGGGCTTTCATGATTGAAACAAGGATTGCACAAATAATTTTTTATCAAACAACTTGAGATCTTCGGCTTTTTCACCCAATCCAATGTACTTAACCGGAATATTGAATTGCTCGCTTACACCAATTACAACACCTCCGCGGGCAGTGCCATCCAGCTTAGTAACAGCGAGGGCATTCACCTGGGTTGCCGCGGTAAAATTCCGTGCTTGCTCATAGGCATTTTGACCGGTAGTTGCATCAATAACCAACACAACCTCATGTGGGGCATCCGGCTGAAATTTCTGCACAACCCGCTTCATCTTGGCCAGTTCATTCATGAGACTAACCTTGTTGTGTAAACGGCCCGCAGTGTCAATGATGACAACATCTGCAGCATTTTCCACACCATACTTTACTGCATCAAAGGCAACCGAGGATGGATCTGTATTCATTCCATGGCTTATGATTTCTGCTCCGGTTCTTTCCTTCCAGATACCCAGCTGATCTACCGCTGCGGCCCGAAATGTATCTCCGGCACCCAATACCACTTTTTTACCGGTGGCCGCATATTGCCATGCCATTTTTCCAATGGTTGTGGTCTTCCCTACTCCATTTACTCCAACAACCAGCACTATGTAGGGTTTGGATGCTGTGGCCAGGGAAAAATCACTTTGAACCGGCTCCTGTATATCAGGCATTAAACCTGCAATAACTTCTGAAATTCGGTCATTCAGCTCCTGTTGTCCCAAATATTTATCTCTGGAAATATTTTCGGTAAGGGTGTCAATTACCTTAACAGTGGTTTCAACTCCCACGTCGGAAGTAATCAGTATTTCTTCCAGCTGATCCAGAAAATCGTCATCCAGTGAAGATTTGCCTGCAAACGCCCTGCCGATTCGAGCAAAGAAATGCTCGCGTTTTTGCCCCAGCACTTCACGCGTTTCCTGTTTATCTTCTTCAGGACCCTTTTTCTTTGAAAATATATTAAAAATGGACATTATTAAATAAAAAGAGCTCCTAAAAGGAGCTCAAATTTAGGATAATTCTTTCGATTAAGGTTTGCTGAAGAAATCTTTTATGTTGTCCTGATGAACTATTTCTTCACGGAAGGTATAGTGGCCTGATTTGATCGATTTTACAGCCTTGATAACTTTAACGTATTCGTTACCACCTTCTTTTTTGAGCGTTGCTACTACTTTCTTTGCCATTATTTAATCTCCTTATGAACTGTCATTTTTCTGAGATATGAATTGTATTTCTTCAATTCAATACGCTCAGGGGTGTTCTTTTTGTTCTTGGTGGTAATGTAGCGGCTCATACCTGCTACACCAGAGCCCTTGTGTTCAGTGCATTCCAGAATTACCTGAATGCGGTTTCCTTTTTTTGCCATGACTTAGATCTTTCCTTTTTTAAACAGGTTATTGATACAGGCCGAAATGCCCTTTTTATCGATGGTCTTCATGGTGCTGGCTGCTACTTTAAGGGTAATCCATTCTCCGGTTTCAGGAATGAAAAACTTTTTAGTTTGCAGGTTAGGGTAGAAACGACGCTTCGTTTTCTTGTTTGAATGAGAAACATTGTTACCCTTCAGAGCCTTTTTGCCGGTTAAATCACAAACGCGAGACATAGTTTTTGGGGCTGCAAAGATAGCAAAATAAATTGATTATTGAAAATGTTGTTTCTTTTTTTCTGCAAAAAACACCCAAAAGAGGGCTAATGCAAAAACAGCTGCTCCTGACTGCCTCTCAAGATAACTCTCAAAAAGCATAGAAATACTGAGTGCAATGATGACAGACAAACCTGTATAATTGCCTTGTCTGAAATTAACACGTATCATCCATAGTAAGCATACAATCAACAAAATCGGGGTGACAACACCGGATTGCATCGCCAGCTGCAAATACTGATTGTGCGGCTGAATGCGGTCTGTGACATGCAAATACGTTTGTTTATGCTCGAATTCATTGTGAACCGCTTTTTCCACACCGGAAAACCCCACACCTGTCAAGGGATGTTTTTTTATCACTTCCACAGAAATTTTCCAGGATTCCCAGCGCCTGCCGAAACTTTTATCTCCCAGGTTTTGATTTTCCTTTACTGCAGTTAAATCCTCTACTGTATTGATCAAGCGGTTTCTGAGTGATGGAACCGAAATCAGCAGCAACAAGGGAATGGTCAATAGCCACCATCTGTTTCTACCCTTTAATCCTATCGGCAATTCTACAGAACCCAGTAAGAATGGAACCCCCACCCAAAAAGCGAGTATACCGGTCCGTGCAGATAAAACATGCAGCGAAACCATATTAACAGCCAATGTGCCTATCAAAAGACTGCGTTGCCAACCCACATTAGCAAGCCGCAAGTACGATAACTGAAACAAAATTACCACAGCCATAATGAGACTGAATTCTATGTGATAAACTGCAGAAAAAAGCGGCAACGGCTTACTTTCCAGCACCATCTGATTTAAAAACCGATAATGCGCAAGATAATTGAGAACCGATGCACCTCCAATCCAGGCATGGAAAAGCCCCATGACCAATATACCGATAAATATGGAGCGGTTCGGCAATCCGGGCTTTAAGCACCAAACCACAGGCAATAGCAACAATGGAATTCTCAATATTATGGTACGCAATGATTCTGAATCAAAACCAAAAGTAACCTGATTCACAAGTTGCCAGATACTCCAGACTGCGGTGAGGATAATAATGGGCCAATTTTTTGCAAAACTTTCTTTACGCGCTAATAAAAAAAGAGTCAAAAAAAATGCTGCAAGCGAAATCGAGGCCAAGGCAGGCGAAAAGTGCAGGGCACAAAGACACAAAGCCGCAGTGGCTGCTGCGGCTTTGAAAATATTTTCGCTGGATAAGACTTTAATCAAAATGCGTTGCAAATTTAAGGCGCAGCATACTTGATTTTTACAGAAGCCATATTTCCATTAATTCCAATTTTATCGGCAACGGCAGGCGTCATGATTAATCCGGATCCTTCATACTGTCTGGGAGTATAATTATCCACCACTTTGCAATAAGCCATTCTTCCCGATTGCGGATTGAGCACAACAATGATGTTACCTTTTGGCAAGGTAGGATGCATCACATGGGTGCGCGTATCTTCCATTTTTTGGCTCATTACTTTGGCAACAGCCACCTCCTCTTTCTCTGTAACAAAGTCGTTCATCACAGAAACTGTTTTCTCCGGCATACCCGGATTTACATCTGCACCGCCTCTTGGTCCCGGGGGGGTAGGAGACTTTTTCACTACCGTATCACGCGGCCTGGAAACGTTACCAATCGGCTCTGAATCCGGTTTGGTTACTGCGCGCTCCGGATGGGTTTCTACCGGTTGTTGTTGGGCAGGAACTTTTATTTTCTGGCCAATTTTCAATTGATCACCTGACATGTTATTGATTTTCTTCACATTGTCAATGGTTATTCCATACCGAATGGCAATTTTATTTAAGGTCTCACCCTTTGAAACGGTATGAACCTGATAGGCATTTTCATACAAATCTTTTTTGGCAATTGATTTAACCGGAATTTTTATTGTTTCTCCCAATTTCAACACGGTTTTGTTATCATTGGCTTTTTGAATATCCTCAGCACTGCAATTGAATTTCTTGGATAATTTATAATAATTGTCACCCTTAGCAACTTTGTAGAGTTGATATTCGCTCGTTTGCTGAGCCATTAATGAAACTGCGGGGCAGAATAACGCCACAATTACTATGCTTCTCAATATTGCCTTCATCATTTCAACAAAACTAGATACATAAGGGCCTGCCAAGGGAAAAAGAAATGCGTAAGCTATCCACCCCTGTCATATTTGTCTATTTAAACAAACACTACACCAAAAGACCATTCCTGAATGCATAGCCCATTAAACCTGCTGTATTTTTGGCATTGGCCCTTTGCATCAGGTTCACCCTGTGATTGTCAACAGTTCTTTTGGCGAGGCAAAGTTTATCCGCTATTTCTTCATTGGTGTACTCACGGGCTATCAATTGTAAAATTTCAAGTTCGCGATTAGAAAATAACGGTTTAGTGCTTTTTTCCGGAGTTACCCCTTCCTCCTTTGGATTTTTTATGCTAAAAAGCTGATTGAATTTTTCAATGATTATTGAATTATCCGACGACATATCAATGATTGTCATTTCCAACTTTTGATCACCAAACAACGATTTAGCGAGATTAGCAATATCAAATGCCTCTTTTTCTTCTGAAACAGTCACCATCAGCACCGGAATTTCAACCTGGTCTGCCCATACGAAAATCCTTTTTTCTGGTTTAAAAAAGGTTTTTTTCTTCGAATTCGCTGATTGTAATCTACTCATAAACAAATATTAACTACGATTTTAATCGTTTTTTATCAAATATGCAAATAAAATACAATAATTATTCGTACAGACCCTCAGAAGTACAAACTCCATTTTCCAGTTTGATATAACGGTGACAGAGATATTGGGCTGCATCCGGGTTATGAGTAATAAACAAATAAATCACCCCCGTTTCCTCCTGAATGCGCTTAAGTAAATCTAGTATCTGCTTTTGGACCAATGGATCCAGGGCTGCTACAGCTTCATCCAATACCAGCACCTGCGGATCAACGGCTAATGCACGCGCGATGCACAGACGCTGTCTTTGACCACCACTTAACTGATGCGGAAAACGATCCAGTAAACTTTCGTCAAGTCCGACCTGAAAAAATAGATTTTTTATATGCGTAGCGGCTATATGTCCCTTTATGCCTCTCAAGCTTAATACTTCCAGCAGGGTATTTCGGTTACTGATTTCCGTATTAAGGGATGAGAACGGATCCTGAAATACCATTCGCACTCCCGTGGTTTTTTTACTAAGCAGAGATTCTCCGTTAAATAGCACACTGCCGTCATCAGCGGTTTCCAGACCGGTCAGAATTTTCGCTAGGGTTGTTTTTCCCGAACCCGAGTAGCCCAAAATGGCAAGACCCTCTCCTTTTCTCAGATTAAACGAAATGCCCTCCAGGGCTCGGAATGTTTTTTTTTCGGTGAGATAATTTTTACTAAGGTTAATGGCATTAAAAATTTCGGGGGCCGAGGGCAGTACGTCTCTTTTACCTTTTGGCAAGGCATCTTGGAGGGCTTTTACATAAGGGTGTATTTTCCCATCAGAAAACAGTTCGGACGCATTTCCTGAAACCACCACATGTCCATGCTGCATCACCGTGATATGGTTACAATGCTTCATCACCAGCGGTAAATCGTGGCTCACCAGAATGAGACTGCTGCCGATATTACGGCAAACCAGCACCAAAGTTTCAAGTACTTTTTCCGCAGTTTCCGGGTCCAGTGCCGTTGTGGGCTCATCCGCCAGAACGAGGGATGGCTTGTGAATGGTGGCCATGGCAATCATCACCCGTTGACGCTGTCCACCGCTAATCTGGTGGGGATATGCATTAAATATTCGTTCGGGCTGTTCAATTCCTACCTCTTTAAGGGCATTGAGGCAAATTTCTTTGCCTTTTTGCTTGTCCATCTGTTGGTGAACCTCTAAGGCCTCCAGAAGCTGCCATCCACATTTTCGCTGAGGATTCAGCGCACTTAGTGGCTCCTGAAAAACCATGCCTATAGATTTCCCCCTAAGGTTTCTCAATGACTCAGCGTCGCATTCCAATAAGGATAATAATCCATCTGATGATTTAAATTCAAGCCCCCCCTTAACGCTTAGCTCTTTGGGCAACAATCCCATAACAGACAGTAGAAATAGGGATTTTCCGCTTCCACTCTCACCAATAATGCCGTATGTTTTTCCTTTTTCAATCTGTAAATCAGGGATTGAGGACAACATCTTCTTATCGCGGCTAATGGACAGAGATTGAATATGAAGCATGGGAGTATTCAATACATTCAAAACAACAATAATACCGTGAAATCGCCTCCAAAAATTACCCACAAAAGAAAAGCCCCGTTTCCGGGGCTTTTCTTTATTTTTATTGAAGTGTAAGTCTGATAGGCAATGTTCTCCAAGCAGTGGTGAATTTGCCGTTGTTTTGAGCAGGAATCCATGGTGGACATTTTTGAAGCACGCGTATGGCTTCTTTATCGAATTCCGGACAACCCGGTGTGGGCTGAACAATCTGAATTCTGGAAATTCTGCCATTCACATCCACTACAAATTTGAGTTGCACATATCCCTCAATACCCTCATCGCGGCAACGTTCAGGATATTCAAAATTGGCCACAATAAAGCGTTTGAACGCCTCATCTCCACCCGGGAATTTTGCTTCTATCTGTACCTTACCCACGGGTTCATTGCTTCCTTCAAAAGGGCTACCACCGCCGGTATTGGTGGAACCGTCAAAAGGATCATCAGAACCTTGCTGGGTTTTGGTACTTGCGTTACTGATCGTAGAAACCGGTTCTGCTTCAAACTCTTCTGTGGTGTTTTCATTGATGGTCGGGGCAACATAGGCCTGTGTTGCAACCGGCTCCGGCTCCTCCATTTTGGGCGGTTCTTTGGGCTTTTCCTCCTCCTCTTCCTCAGGGGCTTTTACATCCTCCAAGTTGGTAATCACAATTTTTACCTTATTTCCATCCTCTTTACCTCCAATTTTTTCCAGAATCAATGGAATAGATGCCGCAAGCAAAACAAAAGAACAGGCGACAGCTGTGGCAATCACTTTGGATCTACGGTAAATACTTCTTACGTAATAAGCACCATAATCTTTAAATCTGTCTTCAAAAACCATGGCAAGGCGGTCTGCCGATTCCGGCTGATCCCAAGCGTTGAAAATGTCGTTTGCCATATCTCCTCCTTTATTTACCTTGTTTTTTTATCAAATCTACCTCAAGTTTTGCCATGCCTTCATCAATTACGTAATACTTGGCAATCTGGGTAATCATAAACTCATCCATCACATCTATCATATTTCGATAGGTAGCGCCTTCATCGTTTTTGACCAATACAATTTGCTTAGAAGCTTTCTGCGCATTAAGTACCTCTTCATCCAATTTTCTTTTGGCTGCCGTATCCTTGTCATCAAGTTTATTCATCCGCTTTTGAATATCTTGCAACTTCACAAGCATATCTGCATTGTAATCCACCAGTACTTTCCTCAAACCTGTGCGGGTATAATCAATGGGGATGAGCTCAGTATTGGGTTTCAATGAACCTCTGTAATAATAAATTTTATCATTGGCTGTAAGCAACAGCGTGATACCATCCTTTACCTCAGGTGCTTTTTGATCTTTCACGTTTTCATCTAGTTTCTCCGGAAAAATCATACGGAGCACTTTGGGTTTGCTGAAAGTGGAGGTAAGAACGAAAAACGTAAGCAAAAGAAATGCAAGGTCCACCATGGGCGTCATGTCCACATGGGTACTTTGTTTTTTGGCTCTTTTTTTATCGCCTTTACCGTGGCCACCACCACCATTATCCTGAATTTGTGCCATTTGTCTTTTCCTTTCTTATTTCAATGATGGTTCTGACTCTAGACCTGTTATCATCTGGAATTGCTTCACTTTGGCATCCCTGAAAACCTGTATTACATTTTTTACCGCGTCATACTTGGCATCAGATGCGGCTTTTACGGCAAATTGAATGTAATTGGATTTATCAAATGGGAGCTTGCGAGTTTTGGCTTCTTCCTCACGCGCCTTAAAATCAGCATGTGCCTCAAGTCGTGTGTAATAAGCCCACCAGTATAATTCACTTTTTTTACCGGTTGTGTCATACGGCACACCGGTCTGATTCACCTTGGTTCTTTCATTTGCCTCCAGTTCCAGGTATTGCGGTATAGCAGTTATTTTCAGACCGATGGCTCCTGACCCTGCAAATTTTTTGACGGTCATAGAATCGACTTTAATACCTGATTGGTTGCAAACCTTTTCAAAAACCCTCGATTTCACGGCAGGATTCGTAAGATCTATGAATGCCCTGCCCTGATTGTCAATCGTAATCATGAATACCTGTTTGGGTATTTCGGTTTTCGTAGTACTGGTGGGGGGATCTACCACCACCGGCTCCGGGGTTCTGAAACTGGAAGTGAGCATGAAAAAGGTTACCAGCAGAAACGCCAAATCCACCATGGGCGTCATGTCCAGGGATGGATTTGAGCGGGGCATTTTCACCTTTGGCATGGTCTTGTTTTATGGTTTATACGAACAAACTTAAAAAGGTAAATGAAAATTAAGCGTGACTTGCGTTGAACTCAGATACAATGCTATATCCGGCTTCGTCCATGCTGTAAGTCATGCTGTCAATACGATTGGTGAAGTAATTATAGAATATGATAGCCAACGTAGAAGCGATGATACCAAATGCTGTATTTACCAGGGCCTCGGAAATACCGGTTGCCAGTGCAGCTGTATCGGGAGCGCCTGTATTTGCCAGTGCAGCAAATGCACGGATCATACCAAATACTGTACCTATAAGACCAATCAGCGTACCAATAGAAGCGCAAGTAGAAATAATCACAAGATTGCGGGAAAGCATGGGAAGCTCGAGTCCGGTTGCTTCTTCCAGTTCTTTTTCAATGGCCGCTTTTTTCTCGTCACTGCTAAGTTTTGAGTCTTTGGTTACCAGCTGGTAACGCACCAATCCGCTACGAACCACATTGGCAAGTGAACCTTTTTGTTCGTCACAGGCAGCAATTGCAGCATCAAACTGGTTTTTACCCAGCATCTGGCGAATTCCTCTAACGAAAGCAGCGGCATTACCCTTGCCTGTAGCTGCACCTAGGGTAATGAATCTTTCTACCACTACCAAAATTACGGTTACGTTTACCGCAATCAGCAGAGGCACAATGAAACCACCACGGTGGATAATACCCAAAATGTTTTTGGGATGACCTTTTAAAACATCATTGTTTTCAAAGTTGGAAGCGTTACCCATGACAAACATGTAAATAAGTACACCTACCAAAAGCGCAAAAACAATTGCGCCACCTGCAAACCATCCCATAAGGGCATTGTTTCCTGTTGATTGTTTTGTGTTATTCATACGGATTTATGTATTTTCTGTTAAAGCTGCAATATTACTCACAGTGGGCGTTAATTGCAAATAACCTTATTGTTAAGAATGGCATTATAGCTGAAAAACGACAATTGCTTTTGCCGTATTATCAGTTTTTCGCCATTTTTAATAATTCTTTCTGGAACCACGGCATTTATCACTGCAATATTTTACCTCACTCCAGCATCTTTCCCATTTTTTTCTCCATTCAAATGGCCTCTGACAAACAATGCAGATTTTGGGTTCAATTCTTTTTTTGAGGGGTATTCCTGCCATTTAGTGAATCACGGTTACTGTGCCTTTTGTTTTATAGGTTTTGTTGTCCCATCCGTCAAAAATCACATACCAGGCATAGACACCGTCGGGAGCAGTTTTTCCATTAATAGTGCCATCCCATTGACGTTTTTTATCATTGCTTTCCCAAATTTTCCCTCCCCATCTGTCATACACCCGCATATGATAATTTTTTACAAACAGTGGGACTGTCCCCCAAACATCATTAATACGGTCTTCATTCTCTGTAAATGCATTGGGAACCCAAAGTTCAGGCGGCTGATACAGGTAAATCCAGTTACTATGGCTTCTATATGCACTGCGATTCATACCCACTGCAAATTCATGGGCAGTA
>Ga0164293_10005709_pt1 | contig 10596 bp, 10 predicted proteins | sample GEODES118metaG_FD_111487 | JGI IMG/M metagenome (GOLD analysis project Ga0164293, IMG submission 111487) | Eutrophic lake water microbial communities from Lake Mendota, Wisconsin, USA - GEODES118 metaG | ecosystem: Environmental > Aquatic > Freshwater > Lake | place: USA: Lake Mendota...
CGCTTGAGTCGTGTGGGAGATCGCGATGAATCCCGACCAATTTCAGGAACACCTTCGAACCGAGGGCTATCAGGTGATCACCACGGTGGCACAACCCGTCGGCTACGCCATGGATGAGCATGTCCATGCCTTCGACGCCTGTGCCCTTATCCTGAGCGGCGACTTCACCATCACGGTGGACGGGCAGGCCCGTCATTACGCCACTGGCGAAATTTTTCGGCTGCCGGCCGGCACGGTGCACAGCGAGCACGCCGGTGCGCAGGGCGTCCAATACTTGGCGGGGCGCCGCAGCAAGGAGGCAGCATGAGCGCGGGATTATCAGCACGTCCGTTCAAGGTTCTGGGCATACAGCAGATCGCCATCGGCGGCCCCAGCAAGCAGCGTCTGCGCACCCTGTGGGTGGACATGCTGGGCCTGGAAGTCACCGGCAACTTCGTCAGCGAGCGCGAGAACGTGGACGAGGACATTTGTGCCATGGGCACGGGCGCCTTCAAGGTCGAGGTCGACCTGATGCAGCCGCTCGACCCCGATAAAAAGCCCGCCGTCCACACCACCCCGCTCAACCATGTGGGCCTGTGGATTGACGACCTGCCCAAGGCGGTCGATTGGCTCACGGCTCAGGGGGTGCGCTTTGCGCCCGGCGGCATCCGCAAGGGCGCGGCCGGCTTTGACATCTGCTTTTTGCACCCCAAGGGCAATGAAGAATTTCCGATTTCTGGCGAGGGCGTGCTGATCGAGTTGGTGCAGGCCCCCCCGGAGGTGGTCAGCGCCTTCGCGGCCTTGGCAGCGGCGCCTGCCTGAAGACACCTCCGCCGCAAACGGCGTTCTACCTCAGCAGGTCCGGATCTACCCAGCGCCCTTGCGGCGATGGCGGGCTTGTTCAAGAGCGGCCTGGATCACTGACTTTTTGCGCTCGAGCTCGGCGGTGTCGGTGATCTGGCTGTGGGCGCCTAAATCGGCCAGCTTGGCCTGCACCTTGGCCTGCCGTTCGCTCTCCCGCTTTTCCTCACTGTGGCGCTGGCGCTCCTGGTGGGCGGCATAGCGGCTGCGCGCTTGCAGGGCCTGCGCCCCTGTCCAGGCCTGCCAGCCTGTGGTCTCGGTCACCACCTCCATGCGTATGCAGTCGACCGGACAGACGGGCAGGCACAACTCGCAGCCGGTGCAGTGCCCTTCCATCACGGTGTGCATGAGCTTGTGGCCGCCAACGATGGCATCGGTCGGGCAGACCGGCTGGCACAGGGTGCAGCCTATGCACCAGTCCTCGTCGATCACCGCGACCGCGCGCGGTGCTTCCTGGCCATGGACGGGATTGAGCGCAAGCTCGGGCAGCCCGGTAATGGCGGCCAGGCGGGCGATGCCTTCCTGGCCGCCCGGCGGGCACTGGTTGATCTGGGCCTGCCCTTGGGCCAGGGCCTGGGCATAGGCGCGGCAGTCGGGATAGCCGCAGCGGGTGCACTGGGTTTGCGGCAGCGCATCGAGTATGCGCTCAAGCAGGAGAGGGCTGGGCTGTGTCACGACGAGCGATTGTCCACGGCTTGCGGAGCCCACATGCAGCCGCCCCTGGCGCAGCGGGCTTTAACTGCTGCGTGCGGCCCGTTTGCGCGCCACCGGCTTGCTGCTCTTGCGGCCGGGCTGGCTGGCGTTGCTCTTCGTGCTTGTCGTGCGGGTCGTCGCCTTGGCCGTAGCTTGGGCGGGCGCACGCTGCGGTTTCACGCGGCTTTGCCCCTCAAGTATGAAAGCCTTGACCTGTGGGTAGACCACATCGCGCCAGCGGCGGCCGCTGAAGATGCCGTAATGGCCTGCGCCAGGCACTTCCAGGTGCTGCTTCATGGCTTTGCTGACGCCTTTACACAGCTCATGGGCGGCCGCGGTTTGGCCTGAGCCCGAGATGTCGTCGAGCTCGCCTTCGACCGTCATCAAGGCAGTGCTGCTGATGTCCTGGGGGCGCACCAGCTCCGGCTGGCCCTCCAGATTGAGCACCTCCCAAGTGCCATGAACCAGCTTGAACTCCTGGAACACCGTGCGGATGGTCTCCAGGTAGTAGTGCGCGTCCATATCGAGCACTGCGTTGTACTCGTCGTAGAACTTGCGGTGGGCCTCGGCACTGGCGTCGTCACCCTTGATCAAGTCCTTGAAGTAGTCGTAATGGCTGCTGGCATGGCGGTCGGGGTTCATCGCCACAAAGCCTGCATGCTGCATGAAGCCGGGGTAGACCCTACGGCCCGCGCCCGGGAAGTTGCCAGGCACCCGGAAGATCACGTTGTTCTCGAACCAGCTGTGGCTCTTGTTGATGGCCAGGTTGTTGACCGCCGTCGGCGACTTGCGTGCATCGATCGGCCCGCCCATCATGGTCATGGTCAGCGGCGTTTGTTCACCGCGGCTGGCCATCAGGGACACGGCAGCGAGCACAGGCACCGTGGGCTGACACACGCTGATCACATGGCAGTTGCCGTAGCGACCCTGCAGGTGGCGTATGAATTCCTGGACGTAGTTGACATAGTCGTCCAGGTGGAAGTCGCCCTGATCCATGGGCACCATGCGCGCGTTGCGCCAGTCTGTGATGTAGACCTTGTGGTCCTTGAGCATGTTCTTGACCGTGTCACGCAGCAAGGTGGCATAGTGGCCCGATAGCGGGGCGACGATCAGGACCACAGGCTGGGTCTTGAGCTTGGCCAGGGTCGGTACGTCGTCGCTCAGGCGCTTGAAGCGACGCAGCTCGCAAAAGGGCTTGTCAATCTCCACCCGCTCCTGGATGGCCACCGGAACACCGCCGACCTCCACCGTGGTGATGCCAAAGGCTGGCTTTTCGTAGTCTTTGCCCAGCCGGTACATCAAGCTGTAGGCAGCTGAGACCCGCTGTGCCCAGGGGTGCGAACCTGCGGGCGAGTGCGGGTTGCTGAACAGCTTGGCCGCCGCCTGCGCGAAGTCCACGAAAGGCTCCATGACGGTGCGCTGGGTTTCATAGACTTGGTAAAGCATGAGGGGCCTCCTGGTGTCGGCGAGCACGTTTGTTGCAGTGCAGCAATATATCAGTTGTTGAGCTTGAAAAAGTGGGAGCGGACTCTAAAGTTGTGACCGTCTGTCACCTCCTTGTCACTCCCACGCAAGCTGGCTCCTGCCCATTGAGCCTCGCCAGTGGCAGGCGTCACTCCCGCAGGCTTACACCACTTTTGCAATGGAGGCGCAGACGTGGGCGATGTTCTGGCTGTTGAGCGCAGCCACGCACATGCGGCCGGTGTCGGTGCCGTAGACCCCGAATTCATTGCGCAGCCGCACCATCTGCTCCTTGTTCAGGCCGGAGTAGCTGAACATGCCGATCTGGCTGGTGATAAAGCTCATGTCCTGCTTGACGCCGGCGGCTTTGAGGCCATCGACCAGTTGCTGGCGCATGGCCTTGATGCGCACCCGCATCTCGCCCAGCTCCTGCTCCCACTGGGCGCGCAGCTCGGGCGTGCCCAGTACGGTGGCGACGATGGCACCGCCGTGGGTGGGCGGGTTGGAGTAATTGGTACGGATGGCGATCTTGAGCTGGCTGAGCACCCGGCCGGCTTCTTCCTTGCTCTCGCACAGCACACTCAGTGCACCGACCCGCTCGCCATAGAGGCTAAAGCTCTTGGAAAACGAGGTGGAGACAAACATCGACAGGCCAGCAGCCACAAATTGAGCGATGACCGCGCCGTCTTCGGCAATGCCGTGGCCGAAGCCCTGGTAGGCCATGTCCAGGAAGGGCACCAGATTTTTCGACTTGACGGCAGCAATTACCTGGCTCCATTGGTCGGCGCTGATGTCGTAGCCGGTCGGGTTGTGGCAGCAGGCATGCAGCACGACCACGGTGCCGGCCGCTGCAGCATTGAGGGCGGCCAGCATGCCATCGAAGTCCACGCCGCGCTTGGCTGCGTCGTAATAGGGGTAGCTCTCAACCACAAAGCCGGCGTTGGTAAACAGGGCGCGATGGTTTTCCCAGCTGGGGTCGCTGATCATCACCTTGGCATGGGGGTTCAGGCGCTTGAGGAAGTCGGCGCCGACCTTCAGGCCGCCGGTACCGCCGATGGCCTGAATGGTGGCCACCCGGCCCGAGCGCACCGGTTCGCTGTCCTGGCCGAAGACCAGGTCCTTGACCGCACTGTCGTAGGCGGCAATGCCGTCGATGGGCAGGTAGCCGCGCGGGGTGGGCTTTTCGGCCATGCGTTTTTCGGCCGCCTGCACGCAATGGAGCAGCGGCAGTTTGCCCTTATCGTCGTAATACACGCCGACGCCCAGATTGACCTTGTTGGCATGCTGGTCAGCAGCGAACTGCTCGTTCAGGCCCAGAATCGGGTCGCGAGGGGCCATTTCGACGGCGGTGAACAAAGACATGAAATTCCTTAAGCGATGAATGAAATGGGTTGGGCAAGAGGCAGGCCAGCGCGCTGGAAACGATCCGGGCCGGCCAAGGTCGCAAATCGGCTCAGGATCGCGTATCCTGCTCGGTTGCCCGAATTTTAACGGGCCAGGATGAGTTCGATGCCCCCAAGTCCGGCCACCCCCCTTGCCATTGTTGAAGAAGAGTCCCCGCCGACCGGGGAATTCGTCCGCTTCGAAGGCTCGCCCTTTGAATTGTTCATGCCCTATCCGCCGGCGGGCGATCAGCCTGCGGCGATTGCGCAATTGGTCGAGGGCGTGGAAGATGCAGAAGCTTTCCAGACCCTGCTGGGCGTCACCGGCTCGGGCAAGACCTTCACCATGGCCAACGTCATCGCGCGCCTGGGGCGGCCGGCCATCGTGTTTGCGCCCAACAAGACGCTGGCGGCCCAGCTCTACAGCGAGTTTCGGGAGTTCTTTCCCAAGAACGCTGTGGAGTATTTCGTCAGCTACTACGACTACTACCAGCCCGAGGCCTACGTGCCGCAGCGCGATCTCTTCATTGAGAAGGACTCGGCCATCAATGAACACATCGAGCAGATGCGGCTATCGGCCACCAAAAGCGTGCTTGAGCGGCGTGATGTGATCATTGTGGCAACGGTCAGCGCGATTTATGGCATCGGCGCGCCCGAGGACTACACCGAGATGCGTTTCATCGTGCGCCAGGGCGACCGCATGGGCCAGCGCGACGTCATCGCCAGGCTGATTCGCATGCAATACAGCCGCAACGATGTTGAATTCGGACGCGGCTGCTTTCGGGTGCGCGGCGATGTGATCGACGTCTTCCCGGCCGAACATTCCGAACTGGCCATCCGGCTGGAGTTGTTCGACGACGAGATCGAGTCGCTGCAGCTGTTTGACCCCCTGACCGGCCGCGTCCGGCAAAAGATCCCGCGCTTCGTCATTTACCCGAAGAGCCACTACGTCACCCCCCGGGACAAAGTGCTGGCCGCCGTCGAGAGCATCAAGATGGAGCTGTCAGAACGGTCGGCCGAATTGGTGGGCATGGGGAAATTGGTCGAGGCGCAGCGCCTGGAGCAGCGCACCCGCTTCGACCTGGAGATGCTCAGTGAAGTGGGCCACTGCAAAGGCATCGAGAACTACACCCGCCATTTGAGCGGTGCGCCGCCTGGCTCGCCGCCGGCCACCTTGTGCGACTACATGCCCAAGGACGCGCTGATGTTCCTGGACGAAAGCCACGTCATGATCGGCCAGCTCAACGCCATGTACAACGGCGACCGCTCGCGCAAGGTCACCCTGGTCGACTACGGCTTTCGGCTGCCGAGCGCGCTCGACAACCGGCCGCTCAAGTTTGAGGAATTCGAGTCCAAGGTCAGGCAGGCTATCTTTGTGTCGGCCACGCCGGCGGCCTATGAGCAGCAGCGCGCCAGCAAGGTGGTCGAGCAGGTGGTGCGCCCCACCGGCCTGGTCGACCCCGAGGTGGAAGTGCGTCCGGCCACCCACCAGGTCGACGATGTGTTAGGTGAAATCCGCATCCGGGTCGACAAGAACGAGCGGGTGCTGATCACCACCCTGACCAAGCGCATGGCCGAGCAGCTCACCGACTACCTGTCAGACAACGGGGTCAAGGTGCGCTATCTGCACAGCGATGTGGATACGGTCGAAAGGGTGGAGATATTGCGCGACCTGCGCCTGGGCGCCTTCGACGTGCTGGTGGGCATCAACCTGCTGCGCGAGGGCCTGGACATCCCCGAGGTCTCCCTGGTGGCGATTCTCGACGCTGACAAGGAAGGCTTTTTACGCGCCGAGCGCAGCCTGATACAGACCATAGGCCGGGCCGCCCGCAACCTCAACGGCCGGGCCATCTTGTACGCCGATCGCATTACCGACTCCATGCGCAAGGCCATGGGCGAGACCGAGCGGCGCCGGCGCAAGCAGATCGCCTTCAACGAGGAACACGGCATCATTCCGCGCGGGGTGGTCAAGCGGGTGCGCGATCTGATCGACGGTGTTTACAGCGAGAAGTCCGGTCAGGACGAAAGCCGGCTCGACCAGCAAGCCATGGCGGTCGACGACATGAGCGAAAAAGACCTGGCCCGTGAGGTCAAGCGCCTGGAAAAAGCCATGCTCGAGCATGCCAAGAACCTAGAGTTTGAAAAAGCCGCCCGGGTGCGCGACCAACTGGCTCGCCTGAAGAAGCAGGTGCTCGGCGCCGCCGGAACCGACGCCTTGCCGAACGTTGCCTGAATTTTTTTGCATCCCCTTGCGCAAAACCCGATAAAAACGGTAAAGTTCATTCCGCGACTGATTGGTATCGGTGTCCCATTAATTTAGTGGGATTTTGCTGATATACTTGATGAAAACGCTCAACAAAGAAAAGTGACAGGGCAGTCCGCAAAGTCGCCGGAACAAAAGGCGCGGGGAGGGTGGAAATCGTACCGGCCGCTCAGGTGGTCGGCGGACTTAACGTCAGTCAAGCAACATTGAAGGAGCTTGAAAATGCGTCTCACAACTAAAGGCCGCTTTGCGGTCACTGCCATGATCGACCTGGCCCTGCGCCAGAACAACGGCCCTGTCACCCTGGCCGCCATCAGCCAACGTCAGCAAATCTCGCTGTCGTATTTGGAACAACTCTTCGGGAAACTGCGGCGGCATGAGCTGGTCGAGTCCACCCGTGGACCTGGCGGTGGCTACACCCTGGGTCGCAAGGCCAGCGACATCACCGTGGCCGACATCATCGTCTCGGTCGACGAGCCCCTGGATGCCACCAACTGCGGCGGCAAGGAAAACTGCCACGGCGAAGGCGGCCGCTGCATGACCCACGAGCTCTGGGCTTCCTTGAACAGCCGCATGGTCGAATTTCTGGACTCTGTTAGCCTGCAAAAGCTGGTGGACGACCAGCTGGCCAAAGGCGTGGTTATCGAGAACACCCCGCCGGTCAAGAAGGCCGTCTTTGCCGCTCCGGCGGTCAAGCCGGTTCGCATCAATGCACCTAATTCAGTCTTCGCTTTAGGGGCAGCCTTCTCCAAGACCTGAGTCTGCAGGCCGGTGCGGCCCTGATTTCAGTGGCTGCGGCCTCCGGTGGGGGCTGCAGCATCCGAACCTCTCCAGAGTTCATATGCAAACACCTCACTTTCCAATCTACCTGGATTACAGCGCCACCAACCCCTGCGATCCGCGGGTGGTCGACGCCATGATTCCTTGGTTGCGCGAGCATTTTGGCAATCCGGCTTCGCGCAGCCACGCTTGGGGCTGGGAAGCTGAGGCGGCGGTGGAAAAAGCCCGTGAGCAGGTGGCCGAGCTGATCGGCGCCGACCCGCGTGAGATCGTCTGGACCAGCGGCGCCACCGAATCCAACAACCTGGCCCTTAAGGGGGCTGCCCACTTTTACAAAGGCAAGGGCAAGCACATCATCACCGTCAAGACCGAGCACAAGGCGGTGCTCGATACCTGCCGCGAACTGGAGCGCCAGGGTTTTGAGGTGACTTACCTCGACGTGCAGGCCGACGGCATGCTCGATCTTGAGGTGTTCAAGGCCGCCATCCGGCCCGACACCATCCTGGCTTCGGTGATGTTCGTCAACAACGAAATCGGCGTGGTGCAAGACATTCCCGCCATCGGCGCGATCTGCCGGGCCAAGGGCGTGATTTTCCATGTCGATGCCGCCCAGGCCACCGGCCGGATCGACATTGACATGACCCAACTGCCGGTCGATCTGATGAGCCTGACCTCGCACAAGACCTATGGCCCCAAGGGCATAGGCGCCCTGTTTGTGCGCCGCAAGCCCCGGATCCGCATCGAGGCGCAGATTCACGGCGGCGGCCATGAGCGTGGCATGCGCTCAGGCACCTTGCCCACCCACCAGATCGTGGGCATGGGCGAGGCCTACCGCATCGCCAAAGCCGAGATGCATGCTGAGAACGAGCGCATCCGCGCGCTGCAGCAGCGCCTGCTTAAAGGCCTGTCGGACATGGAGGAAGTTTTCCTCAACGGCCACCCTGAGAAGCGGGTGCCGCACAACCTGAACATGAGCTTCAACTTTGTTGAGGGCGAGTCGCTGATCATGGGCATCAAGGGTGTGGCCGTCTCCAGCGGCTCGGCCTGTACCTCGGCCAGCCTGGAGCCCAGCTATGTGCTGCGCGCCCTGGGCCGCAGCGACGAGTTGGCCCACAGCAGCCTGCGCATGACCATCGGGCGCTGGACCACCGAAGAAGAAATTGATTACGCGGTGCAAACCATCCGCGAGAACGTGGCCCGCCTGCGCGAGCTGTCTCCCCTGTGGGAGATGCACAAGGACGGCATCGACCTCAATTCGATCCAGTGGGCGGCGCATTAAAACGACTTTTCGGGCGCATGCAGCGCCTGCATTCAGAGGGACTTGAACATGGCTTACAGCGACAAAGTGGTTGACCACTATGAAAACCCCCGCAACGTCGGCTCCTTCGAAAAGGGTGACGACTCGGTTGGCACCGGCATGGTCGGCGCGCCCGCCTGCGGCGACGTGATGAAGCTGCAGATCAAGGTCAATGCGCAGACCGGCGTGATCGAAGATGCACGCTTCAAAACCTATGGTTGTGGCTCGGCGATTGCTTCGAGCTCGCTGGTGACCGAGTGGGTCAAGGGCAAGACGCTCGACGAGGCCGCATCCATTAAAAACAGCGCCATCGCCGAGGAGCTGGCCTTGCCGCCGGTCAAGATCCACTGCTCCATCCTGGCCGAAGACGCCATCAAGGCGGCGGTCAGCGATTACAAGCAGCGCCACGGCCAGACGCAGGCGGCCTGAGTTTTGCCATCCACCGAGTCGACCACCATGTCTGTAACCTTGACCGACGCAGCAGCCCGCCATGTCACCCGCTACATGGCCAAGCGCGGTAAGGGCGTGGGCATACGCCTGGGCGTCAAGACCACCGGCTGCTCTGGCCTGGCCTACAAGCTGGAGTATGCGGACGACTTCGCCGAAGAGGACGTCATCTTTGAAGACCACGGCGTCAAGGTGCTGGTCGACCCCAAGAGCCTGGCCTACATCGAAGGCACCCAACTGGACTTCGTGCGCGAGGGGCTCAATGAGGGCTTCAAGTTCATCAATCCGAACGAGAGAGACCGCTGCGGCTGTGGCGAGTCCTTCCGCGTGTGAACCTGCAATCAGACGACTTCGAGCTCTTCGGTCTGCCAGCGCGCTTCGCCCAAGACACTGCCGCCATTGATGCGCGCTGGAAGCAGTTGCAGCGCCAGGCCCACCCCGACCGCTTCGCCGACCAGGGTCAGGCCGCGCAGCGCCTGGCCATGCAGTGGTCGGTGCGCATCAATGAAGCCCACCAGCGCCTGAAGAACCCTCTCAAGCGCGCAGCCTACCTGTGCGAGTTGCGCGGCTCGCCGATCCGGGCGCATGACAACACCGCCATGCCCGCCGAGTTTTTGATGCAGCAGATCCAGCACCGAGAAGCGCTGGAAGAGGCCGACAGCCCTGCTGCCTTGCAGTCGCTGGCCGATGAAATTCAGGCGCAAAAAGCACAACTGCTCCAGCAGTTGGAAGCCAGCCTAGACCAGCAGGCCGATGCGGCTCAGGCCGCCCAGCAGGTCAGGGCGCTGATGTTCGTCGAGCGATTTGCCCAGGAGATCGATGCCCGCATCGACCAGATCTGCGCCTGAGCGGCCAGCCCCGGCCGCGCCGTGCGGCCGACATGCTTTTGCACCTTCTTACAACGAATCTCAGCCTATTTACGCATGGCCCTTCTGCAGATCTCCGAGCCCGGTCAGGCGCCCGATCCTCATGCCCGCCGCATTGGCATAGGCATAGACCTGGGAACCACCCATTCGCTGGTGGCTGCGGTGCGCCACGGCCTGGCCGAGTGCCTGCCCGATGAGGCTGGGCAGGTGATCCTGCCCAGCGTGGTGCGCTACCTTGAAGGCGGCGGCCGCCAGATCGGCCAGACAGCCCTGGCCGCGCAGGTCGCCGACCCGCGCAACACCATCGCTTCGGTCAAACGCCTGATGGGCCGGCGGCTGGCCGACATCAAGTCACTGCCGCCCTATGAGCTGATCGACCAACCCGGCATGGTGGCCATCAGCACCGTCGTCGGCCAAAAAAGCCCGGTCGAAGTCAGTGCCGAAATCCTCGCCACGCTGCGCTACCGGGCCGAGGACAGCTTTAACGCCGACATCGACGGTGCCGTCATCACCGTGCCAGCCTATTTTGACGACGCGCAGCGCCAAGCCACCAAAGACGCCGCGCAA
>Ga0164293_10005711_pt1 | contig 10591 bp, 3 predicted proteins | sample GEODES118metaG_FD_111487 | JGI IMG/M metagenome (GOLD analysis project Ga0164293, IMG submission 111487) | Eutrophic lake water microbial communities from Lake Mendota, Wisconsin, USA - GEODES118 metaG | ecosystem: Environmental > Aquatic > Freshwater > Lake | place: USA: Lake Mendota, Wisconsin...
CACCACGGCGCCAAGCCCGCCGCGGTGGTGGGGCAGTCGCTGGGGGAGGCGGCCGCGGCCTACTTCGCCGGTGGGTTGTCGCTGGCCGATGCCACCCGAACCATTTGCGCCCGAGCCCATTTGATGGGCGAGGGTGAAGCGATGCTGTTCGGCGAGTACATCCGACTGATGGCGCTGGTGGAGTACTCCGCCGACGAGATCAGCGAGGTGTTCTCCGATTTCCCGGACCTGGAGGTGTGCGTCTACGCCGCACCGACCCAGACCGTGATCGGCGGCCCGCCCGCCCAGGTCGATGCGATCATCGAGCGCTGCGAGAAAGAGGGCAAATTCGCCCGCAAGTTCCAGACCAAAGGCGCCAGCCACACCCAGCAGATGGATCCACTGCTCGGCGAGTTGGCCGCCGAACTGCAGGGCATCGAGGCCCGTCCGCTCAAGATCGGTTACTTCTCCACCGTGCACGAGGGCGGCTACATCCGCCCCGGCGAGGTGATCCACGACGTCGACTACTGGAAGAAGGGGCTGCGGCACAGCGTCTACTTCACCCACGGGATCCGCAACGCCGTGGACAACGGCCACACCACATTCCTGGAGCTGGCACCGAATCCGGTGGCACTCATGCAAGTTGGCCTGACCACAGCGTCAGCCGGGCTGCACGACGGTCAGCTGATCGCGACCCTGGCCCGCAAGCAGGACGAAGTCGACTCCATGGTCGCGGCGATGGCCCAGCTGTACGTCTACGGCCACGACCTGGATTTCCGGACGCTGTTCACCCCGGCTTCCGATCCGGAAGACTATGCCGACATCCCGCCGACCCGGTTCAAGCGCAAGGAGCACTGGCTCAATGCCCGGTTCTCCGCAGACGGATCGGCGCTGATCCCCGGCACCCACGTGGCCATGCCGGACGGCCGGCATGTCTGGGAGTACGGTGGCGACGGCGCGACCGATCTGGCTGCGCTGGTGAAAGCCGCTGCCGTGCAAGTGATTCCGGATTCCGCCCTGACCGCGTCCGAGCAACGCGCCGTCCCAGGCGACGGTGCACGGCTGGTGACCACCCTGACCCGTCATCCCGGCGGGGCGTCGGTGCAGGTGCATGCCCGTATCGACGAGTCGTTCACCCTGGTCTATGACGCTATCGTCACCCGTTCGGGTGCTGCCGCCGCGTACAGCGGCAATCTGGCCGGAGTGGCACTGCCGGCCGCAGTCGCCACCGGAATTGCTGTCGCACAGCCCGTCTCGGCTGATGTGGCGGCGGTCGAAGAAGATCCGGATGCCGCCATCCTGCACGACAACCTCGCCGCCGGCGCGGGCGTCGGCGCGGATCTGGGCAAGTGGTCCCCCGGCGGCGCGGAGACCGTGCACGATCGGCTCGGGTTGATCGTTGGCAGCGCAATGGGATACGAGCCCGAGGACCTGCCGTGGGAGGTTCCGCTGATCGAGCTGGGCCTGGACTCGCTGATGGCGGTGCGGATCAAGAACCGGGTCGAGTACGACTTCGATCTGCCGCCCATCCAGCTGACCGCGGTGCGTGATGCGAACCTCTACGCCGTCGAGCAGTTGATCGTCTACGCGATCGAGAACCGCGAGCAGGTCGCCGAATTGGCCGAGCATCAGAAGACCATGACGGCCGACGAGATCGCCGCGGAGCAAGCGAAACTGGCGGCCGGGGAGATCCCGGAGGCGTTGGCGGAGAAACTCGCCGCCAAACACCCGGAGGCCCACGCGCCGGTCGCCGACATCCCGCCGCCGCCCACTGATCCGTCCGGACCCGGGATCCCGCCCCCGCCGACCAACCCGGCGGGCCCCGACGTGCCGCCGTCGACCACCGCCGCCGGTGCGGCCGCGAAAGTCCTCACCCAGCAGGCTGTTATCGACGCCCTGGGCACCGACGTCCCACCGCGGGAGGCCGCCGAACGCATCACCTTCGCCACCTGGGCGATCGTGACCGGCAAGTCGCCAGGCGGCATTTTCAACGAGCTGCCGAAAGTCGATGACGACACCGCGGCCAAGATCGCCGCGCGGCTCACCGAACGGTGTGAAGGCACCATCACGACCGAGGAAGTCAAGGCGGCGGGCACCATTGAGGAGCTTGCCAGCACGGTGCGGGAGTATTTGGAATCCGGTGAACTCGACGGGTTCGTTCGCACGCTGCGGGCCCGGCCGGAAGGGTCCGCCAAGGTCCCGGTGTTTGTCTTCCACCCGGCCGGCGGCTCGACGGTGGTCTACGAACCGCTGCTCAAGAGGCTGCCCGCGGACACCCCGATGTACGGGCTGGAACGGGTCGAGGGCTCCATCGAAGAGCGCGCAGCCGAATACGTACCCAAGCTGATGGAGATGGGCGGTGACGGTCCGTTCATCCTGGCCGGCTGGTCCCTGGGCGGGGTGCTGGCCTACGCCTGTGCCATCGGCCTGAAGAAGGCAGGCGCCGACGTGGAGTACGTCGGGCTGATCGACACCGTCCGCGCCGGTGAGGACATCCCGCAGACCCCCGAAGAGATCCGGGCCCGCTGGGACCGCTACGCCCTGTTCGCACAGCGCACCTTCAACGTCGAAATCCCGGCGATCCCGTACGAGCAACTCGAGGTTCTCGATGACGACGGGCAGGTGCGGTTCGTCCTCGACGCGGTCAAGCAGAGCGGCGTCAACATCCCCGGCGGGGTCATCGAACACCAGCGCACGTCATATCTGGACAACCGCGCCATCGACACCGCCAAGATCGAGCCGTACGACGGGCACGTGACGCTGTACATGGCCGACCGCTACCACGACGACGCCATCATGTTCGAGCCGCGCTACGGCACCCGCAAGCCCGACGGCGGATGGGGCCAGTTCGTGTCCGACCTGGAGGTGGTGCCGATCGGGGGCGAGCACATCCAGGCCATCGACGAGCCGTACATTGCCAAGGTGGGTGCGCACATGAGCGAAGCGATCAATCGCATTCAGAGTGAGGCCATCAAGTGACAAACAGGTCCACCGCCGAACTGCTGGCCGAACTGCGCGAAAAGCTGGAAATGGCCAAGGAACCCGGCGGTGAGGCCGCCGCCGCCAAGCGCGACAAGCGCGGCATCCCCAGTGCCCGCGCCCGGATCCACGAACTACTCGACCCGGGTAGCTTCCTGGAGATCGGCGCACTGGCCCGCACCCCCGGTGACCCGAACGCCCTCTACGGTGACGGCGTGGTCTGCGGCCACGGCACCATCAACGTCCGGCCGATCGGGGTGTTCTCCCACGACCAGACGGTGTTCGGCGGTTCGGTGGGAGAGATGTTCGGCCGCAAGGTCGCCAAGCTGATGGAGTGGGTTGCGATGGTGGGCTGCCCCATCGTCGGCATCAACGACTCCGGCGGCGCCCGGATCCAAGACGCGGTCACCTCGCTGGCCTGGTACGCCGAACTCGGCCGCCGCCACGAACTGCTCTCCGGTATGGTGCCGCAGATCTCGATCATCCTGGGCAAGTGCGCCGGTGGCGCGGTGTACTCGCCGATCCAGACCGACCTGGTGGTCGCGGTGCGCGATCAGGGCTACATGTTCGTCACCGGCCCCGACGTCATCAAGGACGTCACCGGTGAGGACGTCAGCCTCGATGAACTCGGCGGCGCGGACTACCAGGCCCGGTACGGCAACATCCACCAGGTTGTCGACTCGGAGAAGGCTGCCTTCCAGTACGTGCGCGAATTCCTGGATTTCCTGCCGCCCAACATGTTTGACGACGCTCCGGTGGTCAACCCCGGCCTGGAGCCGGAGATCACCCCGCACGATCTGGAACTGGACAGCATCGTGCCGGACGCCGACAATACGGCCTACGACATGCACGAGATCCTGATCCGGATCTTCGATGACGGCGACTTCCTCGACGTCGCCGCCCAAGCCGGGCAGGCCATCATCACCGGCTTCGCCCGCGTCGACGGCCGCCCGGTCGGGGTGGTGGCCAACCAGCCGATGCACATGTCCGGCGCGATCGACAACGAGGCCTCCGATAAGGCCGCCCGGTTCGTCCGGTTCTGCGACGCCTTCAACACGCCACTGGTGTTCGTCGTCGACACCCCCGGCTTCCTGCCCGGTGTGGAACAGGAGAAGAACGGGATCATCAAGCGCGGTGGCCGTTTCCTCTACGCGGTCGTGGAGGCCGACGTGCCGAAGGTGACGCTGACCATCCGCAAGTCCTACGGCGGGGCGTACGCGGTGATGGGCTCCAAGCAGTTGACCGCGGATTTGAACTTCGCCTGGCCCACCGCACGGATTGCCGTGATCGGCGCCGAGGGTGCCGCCCAGTTGCTGGTCAAGCGGTTCCCGGACCCCACCGCGCCGGAGGTGCAAAAGATCCGGGCCGACTTCATCGAGGGGTACAACCTCAACATGGCGATTCCCTACATCGCCGCCGAGCGGGGCTTCATCGACGCCGTCGTCGAACCGCACCAGACCCGACTGCTGCTACGCAAGTCCATGCGGTTGTTGCGGGACAAGCAAATTCAGCGTGTTCAGCGCAAGCACGGCCTGATCCCGATCTGATGCCGCCGGACGCGCGCAACCCCGTCAAGCCCAGGCTTTTCGTGTTCCCGCACACCGGTGGATCGGCGAAGTTCTACGTGCCGTTCGCCAAGGCTTTCACCGACGGCATGACCTGCGTTGCGGTTCAGTACCCCGGCAAGCGGGCCGGCAAGGATCTTTCGCAGTACACCAGCATCCCGGACATGGCCGACCGCCTGTGCGCGATGTTCAAGCCCGACGACCCGCAACCGGGGCCGGTGGCGTTCTTCGGTCACAGCATGGGAGCGCTGCTGGCCTTCGAAGTCGCACTGCGCTTCGAACGGGCCGGAAATCCGATAAGCGCGCTGTTCGTATCGGCCAGTGCGGCGCCCGGACTGATGCGAAACCGCGCAGATGTGACGGGTTCGGATCTGGACCTGCTGAGCATGGTCAGCGATGTCACCGGCGCCAACCCGGAGTTCCTCAACAATGACCAGTTCGCCGCGACCCTGCTGCCGACGCTGCGCGGACTGAAGGCCATCGCGTCCTACGAGTGCCCGCCCGATGCGACGGTGTCCTGTCCGATCCACGCGCTGATGGGCGACAACGATGAGTTGGCGACCGCGGAACTGGTGGAGCCGTGGAAGCAGCGCACCACGGGTCCGTTCGACCTCACGGTGTTCCCGGGCGACCACTTCTACATCAACACCAACCTGCCCCAGCTGTCACAGTGGGTGGAGCAGAGGGTCGCATAACGCGGGTTGAGGCTTTGCTGGTGAACTTCACAGTCGCATCTGACCGCAGCTAGTGAGAGTGCGGTGGCACCAAGGTCTTTGGCTGACGGGTCACGACCGTCATCGGCCTGTACGATGGAGGTCACCCACATCGCGGAGAATAGCGTCGTTCTCTCTGCCAGCGATCTCCGGGATCCTGTAGCGCGCTTCGGCCGAATTGCCGGTGAGGCCCGCTCGACGAATGAGGCTAATCCGCATGCGGAACACCGACATGACCCTCCCTGCGCTGCTGCGCCACCGGGCGACCACCCAGGGCGACGCCCCGGCCTTCACGTTCATGGACGGCGCGGTTCTCGGAACCGGCCACCCCGAGAGCCTCACCTGGACCAAGCTCTATCGCCGCGTGCTGTCGCTGGCCGAGGAGTTGCGACAGACCGCCACAAAAGGTGACCGGGTGGCGATCCTGGCCCCGCAGGGACTCGACTACGTCGTGGCCTTCTACGCCTCGCTGCAGGCCGGACTGATCGCCGTGCCGCTGTCGGTTCCGATGTACGGCGTGCACGACCAGCGGGTGGAATCCGCGCTGGACGACAGTGTGCCATCGGTTCTGCTGACCACCTCGGCCGCGGTTGCCGACGTCAACAAGTACGCCAACCCGCGCGGCGGCCGGCCGGCCCCGACCGTCATCGAGGTCGACGTCATCGACGTCGCCCCCACCCGCACACTCGACGAGACCGACGATTCGCGTCACGGACCCGCCTACCTGCAGTACACCTCGGGCTCGACCCGCACCGCTGCCGGCGTGATCGTCTCGCACCGCAACGTGACCAGCAATATCGAGCAGGTCATCAACGACTACTTCATCGAATTCGGTGGCACGGTGCCCGCGGAGACCTCGGTGGTGTCATGGCTGCCCTTCTTCCACGACCTCGGCCTGATCATGGGTGTCTGCTCACCACTGGTGACCGGCTGCGACGCGGTGCTGACCAGCCCGCTGGCGTTCCTGGCCAAACCAGCGAGCTGGATGCAGCTGATGGCACAGAACCCGTTGTGCTTCTCCGGCGCACCGAACTTCGCCTTCGAGCTTGCGGCCCGCCGGACGTCTGATGCCGATATGGAGGGCCTCGACCTCAGTCGCGTACACGGGATCCTCAGCGGTGCCGAGCGGGTGCACTACGGCACCGTCAAGCGGTTCATCGACCGGTTTGCGAAGTTCGGGCTCACCGAGAAGGTCATCCGGCCCTCCTACGGACTGGCCGAGGCAACGCTGTACGTGGCCTCGCCGCCGATTTCGGACACCGTCCGCACCGCACGCTTCGACCTGCAGCAGCTTGCTGTCGGCGCCGCCCGGCGCCGCGATTCGGAGCAGGACGGCGGAACCCAACTGGTCAGCTACGGCCCTCCGCAGGCCTATCCGGTCCGGATCGTCGACCCGGAGACCGGCGTCGAGCAGCCCGCCGGCACCATCGGCGAGATCTGGACGCGCGGCGACAACGTGGCGCTGGGCTACTGGCGCAAGCCCGAACAGACCACCAAGGTCTTCCGCGCCCGCATCAACAACCCGTCTGAGGGCACCCCGGCGGGCCCGTGGCTGCGAACCGGTGACCTCGGCGCGGTTTCCGACGGCGAACTGTTCATCATGGGCCGTCTCAAGGATCTACTGATCGTCGACGGGCGCAACCACTACCCCGAGGACATCGAGGCCACCATCCGTGAGATCACCGGCGGCAGGGTCGCCGCCATATCGGTCGAGGACGAGGCCTCCGAGAACCTGGTGGCCATCGTCGAGGTGAAGCCCACGTCACAGCTGGACTCGGTGAGACACGATGTGGCCGAGGCGATCTGGAAGCTGCACAACCTGCGTGTCGATGATCTGGTGCTGGTGTCACCCGGGTCCATCCCGATCACCACCAGCGGCAAGATCCGCCGGGCGTCGTGCGGGCAGCAGTACCGCGAGGGTGAGTTCGAGCGAATGGACGGGCTAGGCGCGGCCGTATGACCCACCCCGGTGATGAGGAGGCCGATCTCCGCCACTGGCTGGTCGACTACCTCGTCACCAACGTCGGCTGCAGTGTTGACAAGGTCGACGTCGACACACCGTTCAACGAACTCGGGCTCGGGTCGCGAGACGGGGTGGTCCTGGCCGGCGAGTTGTCGGAGTCACTGGGCCGGCCCGTGTCGCCGGTCGACATCTGGCAGAACCCGACCGTCAACAGCTTGGCGCGCGCGCTGACTCATCCCGACGCCGAGGCCGCGCGCCCGGGCGAAGGCAGTCCCGCCAGCCTGTCCGAACCGATCGCCATCATCGGGTTGGGCTGCCGGTTCCCGGGAGACGTCAACTCCTCAGATGCGTTGTGGGACTTCATCGCCGCGCGTCGTTCGGCGGTGACCACCGTGCCCGAGGACCGCTGGAAGGCGTTCGACGACGGCTCCCCGCAGACGGCCCAGGCCCTGGCGGCGACCACTCGATGGGGATCGTTCCTGTCCGACGTCGCGGGATTCGACGCCGACTTCTTCGGTATCACGCCGCGCGAGGCCGACTACATCGATCCTCAGCAGCGCCTGGTCCTCGAGGTCACCGTCGAAGCACTCGAGCACGCGGGTATCCCGGCGGAGTCGTTGCAGCGTTCCCAGACGGGTGTGTTCGTCGGCGCGTGCGTCAGCGAGTACGGGTTCCTGGCATCCCGCGATCTCGGCCAGGTCGACGCGTGGACGGGAACCGGTGGCGCCCTGAGCATCATCGCCAACCGGTTGTCCTACTTCCTGGACGTGCGCGGCCCGTCGTTGACCGTCGACACCGCCTGCTCCTCCTCGTTGGTCGCGATCCACCTGGCTTGCCAGAGCCTGCGGACCGGTCAATCCGAACTCGCCATCGCCGGCGGGGTCAACCTGTTGCTCTCGCCCGTCGTGACGCGCAGCTTCGACCAGGCCGAGGCCATGTCGCCCACCGGCGCGTGCCACGCGTTCGACGCGGCAGCCGACGGATTCGTCCGTGGCGAGGGCTGCGGCGTGGCTGTGCTCAAACGGCTCTCCGACGCGCTGCGGGACGGCGACCGGGTGGTCGCGGTCGTGCGCGGCTCGGCGGTGAACTCCGACGGCCGGTCCAACGGTCTGATGGCACCCAGCCCGGCCGCCCAGGCCGCCGTGCTGCGCGCCGCCTGCGCCGACGCCGGTGTCGAGCCGGCCCAGATTGATTTCGTGGAGTCCCACGGCACCGGCACGCTGCTCGGCGACCCCATCGAGGCCCGTGCCCTGGGGGCCGTCTACGGGAGGGGACGCCAGCCCGACGCCCCGTTGCTCGTCGGCGCCGCCAAGACCAACCTCGGCCATCTCGAGGCCGCCGCCGGCATCGTCGGGGTCATCAAGACCGCGGTGGCGGTGCAGCGCGGCGAGATCCCGCCCAACCAGCACTTCGACAACCCCAATCCGCATATCCCGTTCGACGAACTCGGGCTCAAAGTCGTCGGCGAGGCCACCGCGTGGCCCGCGACGGGCCGGCCGCGCCGCGCAGGGGTGTCGTCGTTCGGCTTCGGTGGTACCAACGCCCATCTCATCCTGGAACAGGCCCCGTGGGCCCCTCAGGAGGCCCCGGCCGCCCCGCCGGCCCCCGAGCCGGCGGTGACGACGCTGGTGGTCAGCGGCAAGACTCCGGAACGCCTCGCGGCGACCGTCGCGGTGGTGGCGGACTGGATGACCGGCGCCGGTGCCGAGGTTCCGCTGGCGGACGTCGCCCACACCCTCAACCACCATCGGACGCACCAGGCCACGTTCGCGACGGTCTGCGCCGCTGACCGGGACGAGGCGGTGGCCGGGCTGCGTGCGCTGGAGGCCGGGGACGTCGCGGCCGGAGTGGTGGGCCCGCACCAGGGGACCTGCGGTCCGGGCACCGTGTTCGTGTACTCCGGCCAGGGTTCCCAGTGGGCCGGAATGGGCCGGCGACTGCTCGCCGACGAGCCCGCATTCGCCGAAGCCGTCGCGGTGCTCGAGCCGGACTTCGTCGCCGAGGTCGGCTTCTCGTTGTACGACGTGCTCGCGAGCGGGCAGGAGTTGACCGGCATCGAACGGATCCAGCCGGTGCTGGTGGGCATCCAGTTGGCCTTGACCGCGTTGTGGCGCTCCTATCGGGTCGAGCCCGACGCGGTGATCGGCCATTCGATGGGCGAGGTCACCGCGGCGGTCGTCGCCGGGGCGCTGAGCCCGGCAGAGGGGTTGCGGGTGATCGCCAAGCGGTCGCAGTTGATGGCCCGGCGCGCCGACACCGGCGCGATCGCGCTGCTGGAACTCGACGCGCCCGCCACCGAATCGTTGATCGCAGACTTCCCCGGCGTGACGGTGGCGGTGTACGCCTCCCCGCGTCAGACAGTGGTGGCCGGACCGACCGAGGCCGTCGACGCCGTGGTCGCCCGGGCCGGTTCGCGTAACACGTTCGCCCGCAGGGTGAATGTTGATGTGGCATCCCACCACGCGATGATGGATCCGATCCTGCCGGAGTTGAAGGACGCCCTGGCCGATCTGATGCCGGGGTTCCCGGTTGTTCCGCTCATCTCCACAGTCGAAGGCGCCGGTGAGACGCCGGAATTCGATGCCGACCACTGGGTTGCCAACCTGCGCAGGCCGGTCCGGTTCGGCGACGCCATCGCCGCTGCCGGCGCCACCCACACCACGTTCATCGAGATCAGTCCGCACCCGCTGCTCACCAAGGCGATCTCCGACACCCTCGACGACCCGGCCGCCGGTAACGCCCACCACCACAGCATCGGCACACTGCAGCGCGACGCCAACGACACCGTCTCGTTCCATACCGCACTCAACGCGACATTCACCGCACGGCCACCGCTCGGCGAGCATCCCGCCGAGCCGCACCCGCAACTCCCGAACACCCCGTGGCGACACGTCCGGCACTGGCTGGACTTCGCCCCCGCGTCGTCGGCAGGTTTCGGCGCGAGTCGCAGCCGGCGAAAGCCGCTGGATCCCGAGTCCAGCCCCGTTCCGGTGGACTGGTTGTACGAACCCACCTGGCCGGCCCGTGCTCTGCCCGACGGGCCCGACGCTCCCACCGGCCGCTGGCTGGTGCTGGGGGACCCCGCACTGGCCGCCGAATTGGGCAGCGTCCTGCCCGCCGAATTGGGCGGCATCCCGGCTGCGGGTGACGCGCCGGACAACGTGCTCTTCGCGCCGCCCCCCGGCGGCTCGCCGACCGACATCGCCTCGGCCTACGAGCTGTTCAACGAGGCACGCCGCGTTGCCACCGAATGGGCGGCCATGGCGGCACCGCCCAAGCTGTACTTCCTGACCCGCAACGCCCAACCGGTCGCGGCCGGCGACCGGGCGAACCCCGTTCATGCGGTGCTCTGGGGACTGGGTCGCACGCTGGCACTCGAGCACCCCGAGGTC
>Ga0164293_10005712_pt1 | contig 10590 bp, 11 predicted proteins | sample GEODES118metaG_FD_111487 | JGI IMG/M metagenome (GOLD analysis project Ga0164293, IMG submission 111487) | Eutrophic lake water microbial communities from Lake Mendota, Wisconsin, USA - GEODES118 metaG | ecosystem: Environmental > Aquatic > Freshwater > Lake | place: USA: Lake Mendota...
CTGGCAACGGCGCCGCTGCAGCCGCGGGACCAGCGCCTGCACGAGCCGCAGAGCATCCTGCAGCTGCTGCAGACGCTCAAAGATGCCGAACAACAACTGCTGTCACGCCATGGAGCGATCGACACAGTCCCCTACAACGGCCTGGCCCAACGCAGCAGCGAACTGCTCTATCTCAACAGTGAAGGAGCCTGCCGGCATCAGGCCCTGACCACCGCCAGCCTGTATCTCTACGCGCGGGCCGAAGAGGCCGGACGCAAGCCGCGCAGTGGCGGCGCCGTGCGCCTTGCCTATGGCGCTGACACCCTGGACATCGCCGGCTGCATCGATGAAGCCGCCGAGCGCACAATCAGCCACCTCGACTACGCGCCGATCAACACCGGTCACTACACCTGTGTGTTCAGCCCGGAGGCTTTTCTCGATCTGATCGGAGCCTTCAGCAGCCTGTTCAACGCCAGGGCCGTGCTCGACGGGGTGAGCCTCAGCAGCCGCGAGTCCCTGGGGCAGCGGTTGGCGGTTCCGTTTCTGAACATTGACGACAACAGCCTGCACCCAGGCAACATCGGCGCCTCAACCTTTGACGGCGAAGGGACGCCTACTTCCCGCCTGAGCCTGGTTCAGGCGGGAATCCTCAGCAACTTTCTGCATTCGGAAGCGACAGCGCGGGCTTTTGGCGTCAGCCCCACCGGGCATGCCGGCATGGGGGCCAAGGTCTCGGTCGGGGCCGATTACTTTGAAATCGGCCCCGCCGGCGCCGAGGCTGGTGGCTGCGGTCAACTGGGGCTCGATCTGAATCAGGCGTCGTCGCCCCTGGTGCTGATCGATTCCCTTTCGGCCCTGCATGCCGGCGTCAAGGCCAGCCAGGGAGCCTTCTCACTGCCCTTTGACGGCTGGTTGATCCAGGGGGGCGAGCGCCGCTCGATTGAGGCGGCAACCGTCGCTGGCGACATCCGCACCGTCCTGAACAGCCTGATCGGTTTCGAAGGACAGGCCAAGGTCACACCCGACGGGGTCTGCCCCCATGTCTGGGTCGACGGGTTGTCAATCACCGGCGAAGCCTGAGCTCACCGGCCATGCGCGTGCTGTTCTGGGGCACCCCTGACTATGCGGTGCCCAGCCTGGATGCCCTGGTTGCTGCTGGGCATCAGCTGGTGGGGGTGGTGAGCCAACCTGATCGGCGCCGCGGCAGGGGCAAAGCGCTGATGCCCTCACCGGTCAAGGCGCGCGCACTCGCGTTGGGGCTGCCGGTGTTCACCCCGGAACGCATCCGGCGTGACCCCGACGTGCAGCGACAACTGGCCGCCCTGGGGGCCGACGCCTCGGTGGTGGTGGCCTTTGGTCAGATCCTGCCCCCGGAGGTCCTGGAGCAGCCTCCCCTGGGCTGCTGGAACGGCCATGGCTCGTTGCTTCCACGCTGGCGTGGGGCAGCCCCGATCCAATGGAGCCTGATTGAAGGGGACACCCAGACCGGCGTCGGCATCATGGCGATGGAACAGGGGCTCGACACCGGACCGGTGTTGCTCGAGCGCACGATCCCGATCGGCCTGCTCGACAATGCGCGGACCCTGGGCCAGCGGCTCAGCCAGCTGACCGCTGAGCTGCTGGTCGAAGCCTTGCCCACCATTGCCGCGGTGGGCCCGGGGCCCCTTCAGCAGCGCCTGGCCCAGTTGCAGGTGCGGCCCCAGGGCGACGACGGCCTGACCTACGCCCGCCTGCTCGGCAAGGAGGATCTGCAGCTGGACTGGCAGGCCTCGGCCCTGACACTCCACAGACGGATCATGGGGCTCTACCCAGGAGCTCTGACGCACTGGCGCGGGCAACGCCTCAAGCTGCTCGCCAGCGAACCCCTGGTCGCACGCCTGCAGGACGAACTGAGCCCCGAGGTGCGGCCCTGGCTGAACCGTTTCAGCGAACCGGCGACACCGGGAACGGTCCTGGCCAACGCCGCCGATCTCGGCCTGGTGGTCGCGACCAGCGGTTGCCCGCTGCTGGTGCGGACCGCCCAGCTGGAAGGGCGGTCAGCCAGCAGCGGGCAGGCCCTGCTGCAACAACTGCAGGCCAGCCCCGGCGATCAGCTGGGCAGCTGAAGCGCACCTCAGATGACGTTCCGTGTTGTGTGGACTCACACACATGGACGCTCCCGTCGAACGCGGCTAGAGAGAGGAAAGCCTCTGAAATCTGACCATGGGCGATCTGTCCTACGTGGGTGAAACCGGCAACGGCTGCCGCATCTATCGGGAGACCTCGGGCCGTTATGTGGTCAGCCACACCGAGCATCCCCGCGGCAACACCCATGCCGCGACCCTGGCCAGTGCCTATGCCACCTGTCAGGCGATGGAGATGGACCTGATGCAGACCCCCCTACAAGCGGCCCATCCCTGAGGGCCTGCCCTGGGGCGTCAACCCTCAGTCCCGTTGCGGCGATAGAGCCCGTGCAGTCCCTCGAGCTGGTTGTGGACCGATAGCAGCTGCTCGCGAATGTGCTCGGTGTTCTCGATCTTGGACAAGGTCAGCAACATCGAAGCGAGCTGGTCCTTGCAATCGATCAGGACCCGGCACTCGGGCGATCCAGGCTCGTAGGGCATGAACAATCGGAAACCCTGACTATGGCAACCCGGCCGGCGGGTTGCCGCTGTCGCGGTTGCTGCCGAACGGTCAGTCGCAGTACAGCGTCCACGCCCGTTGCAACACAGTGGTCAACTCGTTGTCGCTCAAGTCGAGGGCCGCTGGCAGCACCGACGCCAGCCAGTGCTGAAGGCGCTCAATCTGCTGCTGGTCAAGGCTGACACCAGGCTCCGCTGGGATTCCGAAGCCGAGGAAAAAGTCCTGCTGCGACGCCAGCACCCTGAATTTGAGGGCTTCCAGCAGCTGGGCCTGCAGACGCAGGGGCTGGACGCGGCGGCAGCGACGGGGATCCACCCCCAGCTCCAGACCCTGGAAACTGGCCAGATCCGGAATCCAGGGGGCCAGCACCTCGAGGCGATCCGGGCTGTGGTGGTGACAGCGCTTGGTCTCGGGATGGGGCCAGTAGAGCAGTCCCCCGACCGGAGCGGCCAGCCCCTGCCAGCGCAGGCCAACCTGCCAAAACGAAAAGGTTTCCGGTGGATGCCGGTCGGTCCAGCGCAGCTGCTCGAACCGGGCATCCGGTTGGCTCAGCTGCCAGCGGCTGTCGACAAAACTCAGGTTCAGGGTGCCCGGGAAGTACCCGCTGAGATCGAGACCGCGAGCGGCGAACAGGGGTGCCTGCAGGGCAATGGAGCCGTCAGGGTAGGGGGAGTCCAGCGCCTGTCCAGAGGCCACGCCGTAGCCGGCCACGACATTGGCGGGATGCCAGCGCAACCCGGTTGTCGGCCAGTCCATCTCAGGCACCCGCAGCGGCGGGTTGCCCCCCATCGCGGGGTTCGAAATGAAGGCACTGCTCGCAAGGCCCATCGGGAAGCACCGCACAGCGCAACAACGGACTGCGGGCGTTAAAGCGGCAGGCAGGATCGCCGATCACCCATTGGCGACGCCAACGGCGGGCGTCGGTCGGTTGGCGCTGGCGCTTGACTTGCAACGCGACCACCGCCAACTGGTAACGCCCTGCCCTGAACCGGTAGCGGTGGCTGCGCTGCAGCACCAGAAAACTCTGACCGGCAACATCGAACCAGCGACCGGGCTGGGGAACATCCACCAAATCAGGAACCTCAACCAGGTCGATCAGGTGATTGCTGCCGCTCTGGCGCAGTTCCACTTTCATGGGTTCACATCAACCGGCCTGCGCACCGAAAAGCCCCAGCTGAACAGGGCGGCGACGAGCACCAGAAGCAACCACTCGGGTGGGAGCCACTCCGGCAGGACAAGGCGCAGCAGCAGGCGCAGTCCCACCAGCCCCACGGCCAGGAAGCCGGCGGTCTCGAGATGCCTGTAGACCTCCAGCCAACGAATGAACAGCTCGGCCGTCAGCCGCAGCGCGACCACGCCGATCACACCTCCGGCCATCACCAGCCAAAGACGGTCGGTGACGGCAATGGCCGCCGCCACGCTGTCCAGCGAAAAGGCCAGATCCGTCAGGGCCAACGTGCCAACAACGGCGGCCAGCGAAGCCGATGACGCGGGCTGTTGCGTGACCTCAGGGTCGCCGTCACCCGGGGCGTCGCTGTTGGAGCGGCGCCAGAGTCCCAGCAGATGGCGCCCGCAGAGCCAGAGCAGGTACAGGGCCGCCGCCAGTTGCAGGGGCCAGAGCTGCAACACCCAGCGGGCAGCTCCGATCAACAGCAAGCGAAACACCAGGGCCAGACCAAGCCCCAGGTTGAGGGCGATTTCCTGGCGGCCACGATCGTTGAGACTGCGGCTGATGGCCGCTAACGCGATCGCATTGTCGGCCGACAGCACGGCCTCGAGTGCCACCAGCAACGGCAGCAGCAACAGCAGTTCGCCCCACTGGTCGGCACTGTGGAGCAGGGGGAGCAGCGACTCAATCGACTCGGCTTCCAATCGGGCGCCTGCCGCTGCAGCGGGATAGGAAAGGCGTCACTCTAGGAACAGCCTCCGGCCTGCCGCCAAGACAATGCTGATCCAGATCCAGCTGGTGCACGCCGAACCAGGCCGCCGGGTGGTGCTGGCCAGCGCCATGGGCGATCAGGGCGGCTGTCTGGCCATGGCCCTGGGCGAAGCCGACACCGCCGAGGCGGCCGAAGACAGGGCCCGCAGCCGCCTGCAGCAACGGCTCGAGGCCCAACCCCGACCCGTGGCGCCCTCGCCACGGCCCCGAACAGACCCGCGACCTGCATCCAGCCCGGAGCCGGACCCGCAGCCAGAAGCACAGGCAGAACAACTACTCGCACCGGAACCGGAGCCCGAGCCCGAGCCCGAGCCCGAGACGGCCAGCGAACCAGCGATGGATCCCGAGGACTGGAGCGCAGAGCTGGCCAATCTGGAACTGCAGCTCAGACGGCTGGGCTGGAGCCGCGAGCAGGAATCGACCTACCTGCTGCGGGCCTTTGGCCATGGCAGTCGCGCCAGATTGACCCGCTACAGCGATCTGGTGAGTTACCTGCGGGCCCTGGAAGGGTTCAGCCCAGGCGACGACCCGGCCAGTTGCCCCGTGCCATTGCGACGCACTGACCTCCTCAGCCAGTGCGACCAACTGCTGCGCAGCCTGCACTGGGATGCCAGCCGGGGTCGGCAACTGCTCGAGACGCACTTTGACCGCAGCAGCCGTCAGCAGCTGAGCGATGCCCAATTGCTGGAGTTCAACATGCTCCTCGAAGGGGAACTGCTCAGCGGTGAGCTCAGCAGTACAAGCTGAGCAAGCTCAGCCCCAGGTCCAATTGCTCCTGCTGGGCATAGGCCTCGCGCTCCAACTGCCGCTCATGGGCCGAGGCGCTGGCATAGGTGGGTTCCTGCAGCACCGCCTGCAGATGGGTGGGCAGTTGCTGGGACAGGCCCAGGGGCTGGGGTGCGGCATCGATGCCCCCTCCCCGACAGCTCTGGGCCACATGGATCGCCTCGTGGTTCAGCACCCTGAGAAACGCGGCACTGCCCTGGGCCACCACGGCAGGTTTGAGCCGAATGGTGCGCGCTGATGGGTCCCATTCGGCCGCGGCACCAGGCTTGTGTGGTGGGCTCAGCTCCACCCTCACCCCCAGGCCACCCAGGGCCTGGCGCAGTTGAGCGATCCGTTGCCGCTCCTCGGCAAACGTCGGCGGATGGCGCATCAGGGCCTTGATTGCGTCCAGGGTCAGCTCGGGTTCACCGGGCCGGCGCCGGTAGACATAACGGGTGCCCCCACCTGGCAGGGGTTCGGCCCGGGGCCTCCATTGGCGATCAGCCAGCGCCAGCTGGTGCATCAACGAATCACCAGGCTGCGTCCGGGGGCTGGGGCTGGGGCTAGGGCTGACGGAGGGTTGGTGGCGTTGTGCCGGCGACTCCTCCTGAGCTGTCAGGCCGGCAGCAACCAGCAGGAGCAGCAGGGTGCCGATAGGCCAGAACCAGCGGCGCCCCCAGGCATGCACCACGGTAAACGGCGACACGGGTTGATCGCAACAGCACCAGTCTGATGGGCCCGGCCATGGGGCGCCGGTTGCGAAGATCGGGCTTGCTCTGCCTGCCTTCATGCCGCTCACAGCCCTGGTGCGCCAGCTTCAGCAGGTGCCCCTGACCGCTGAGGTGGCGGCACGGCTGGACCGGCCCGAACGGCTGCGGCTCAGCGGCGCCGGACGTGCGGCACGGGCGCTGATCAGCAGTGTGCTGGCCCGCAGCCGCGAGGCGCCGCTGCTGGTGGTGGTCCCGACCCTCGAGGAGGCCGGCCGCTGGGCCGCCCTGCTGGAGCTGATGGGCTGGCGCAGCTGCCAGCTGTACCCCACCAGTGAAGCGAGCCCCTACGAGGCCTTTGACCCCACCAGCGAAATCACCTGGGGGCAGCTGCAGGTGCTCAGCGAGCTGCTCGACCGCCAGGAGGGCAACGGCAATGGCGGCGGCAGCGACCTGGCGATCGTGGCCACCGAGCGGGCCCTTCAACCCCACCTGCCACCGCCGGCGGCGCTGCAGGCCCAGTGTCTGAGTCTGCGCAAAGGGGACTGCCTTGATCTGGAGGAGCTGGCCGAAACCCTGACCCGTCTGGGCTACGAACGGGTCAGCAGCATCGAACAGGAAGGCAGCTGGAGCCGCCGAGGCGACATCGTCGATGTGTTTCCAGTCAGTGCCGAGCTGCCGGTGCGGCTCGAGTTCTTCGGTGAAGAGCTCGAAAAACTGCGCGAATTTGACCCCGCGAGTCAGCGCTCCCTCGACGCCATCGCGGTGGTCCGCCTGACACCCAGCGGCTACGGGCCCCTGATCGCTGATGCCCTGCGCCAGGCGATGCCCAACGACCTGGAGCAGCTCCTTGGCCCCGAAGCGCTGGACCTGCTGCTCGAGGGCGGCAGCCCCGAGGGCCTGCGGCGGCTGATGGGGCTGGCCTGGAATCAGCCGGCATCCCTGCTCGACTACCTGCCCGCCCAGACGCTGATCGCGATCGATGAGCGCCGCGCCGCCCTGGCCCACGGCCAGCAGTGGTTCGACCATGTGGTCAGCCACCACGCCGAAATTGCCGCTGAACTGGGGGCGGTCCCTCCACCCCTGCTGCACCGCCCACCCGCCGTTGCCCTGGATGAGGCCAGCACGGCCTTTGCCGGCCTCGAGCTGTGCGAACTGCACGAAACGGACAACCACCCCAACCAGCTGGACCTGGCGAGCCGCTCGGTGCCTGCCTACCCCAACGCCTTTGGCAAGCTGGCGGGGCTGATCAAGGGCTTCCAGCAGGACAGGGCCACGGTCTGGCTGCTGTCGGCCCAGCCCAGCCGCGCCGTCGCCCTGCTCGAAGAGCACGATTGCATTGCCCGGTTCGTGCCCAACCCGGGTGACCTGCCAGCGATCGGGCGCCTGGTCGAACAGAACACGCCGGTGGCGCTCAAAACCCGCGGCACCGCCGAGCTCGAAGGGCTGCAACTGCCGGCCTGGAGGCTGGTGCTGATCACCGACAGGGAGTTCTTCGGCCAGCACAGCCTGGCTGCCACGGGCTATGTGCGCCGCCGCCGCAAGGCCGCCAGCCGAACGGTCGACCCCAACAAGATGCAACCCGGCGATTTCGTGGTGCACCGCAACCACGGCATCGGCAGGTTCCTCAAACTCGAAAAACTGGCGATCAGCGGCGAATCGCGCGACTACCTGGTCGTGCAGTACGCCGACGGTCTATTGCGGGTGGCCGCCGACCAGCTGGGCAGCCTGGGCCGCTACCGCGCCACCAGCGATGCACCGCCCGAGCTCAACCGCATGGGCGGAACGGCCTGGAGCAAGGCCAAGGAACGGGCCCAGAAAGCCATCCGCAAGGTGGCCGTCGATCTGGTCAAGCTCTACGCCGAGCGCCACAAGGCGCCGGGCTTCGCCTACCCACCGGATGGCCCTTGGCAGAACGAACTGGAGGACTCATTCCCCTATGAGCCCACACCCGACCAGGTCAAAGCGATCGCCGAGGTCAAACGGGACATGGAGCAGCCCCAGCCGATGGACCGGCTGGTCTGCGGCGATGTGGGCTTCGGCAAGACCGAGGTGGCGATCCGCGCGATCTTCAAAGCGGTCACCGCCGGCAAACAGGCCGCCCTGCTCGCGCCCACCACGGTGCTGGCCCAGCAGCACTGGCGCACCCTGAGCGAACGCTTCGCCCCGTACCCGCTCAAGGTGAGCCTGCTGAACCGGTTCCGCACCGCGGCCGAACGCAAGCAGATCCTTGATGGGCTGGGCGCCGGCTCGGTTGATGTGGTGGTGGGCACCCACCAACTGCTGGGCAAGGGCACCAGCTTCAAGCAGCTGGGGCTGCTGGTGGTCGACGAAGAGCAGCGCTTCGGCGTCAACCAGAAGGAAAAGATCAAGGCCCTGCGCAAGGACGTCGATGTGCTGACCCTGAGCGCCACGCCGATCCCCCGGACCTTGTACATGAGCCTGTCGGGGGTGCGCGAGATGAGCCTGATCACCACGCCACCGCCGTTGCGCCGGCCGATCAAGACCCACCTGGCCGCCCTCGATGAGGAAGCCGTGCGCAGCGCCATTCGCCAGGAGCTGGACCGGGGCGGTCAGATCTTTTACGTGGTGCCGCGAGTCGAAGGCATCGAGGAGGTGGCCACCCAGCTGCGGGCCATGCTGCCTGGGCTGCGGCTGCTGGTGGCCCATGGCCAGATGGCCGAGGGTGAGCTGGAGAGCGCCATGGTCGCCTTCAATGCCGGCGAAGCCGACCTGATGCTCTGCACCACCATCGTTGAAAGCGGTCTCGACATCCCGCGGGTCAACACGATCCTGATCGAAGACGCCCACAAATTCGGCCTGGCCCAGCTGTACCAGCTGCGGGGCCGGGTGGGCCGCAGCGGCATCCAGGCCCATGCCTGGCTGTTTTATCCCGGTGATGCCTCGCTCAGCGAGGCGGCCCGGGCGCGGCTGCGGGCGATTCAGGAATTCGCCCAGCTGGGATCCGGCTATCAGCTGGCCATGCGCGACATGGAGATCCGTGGTGTCGGCAACCTGCTGGGGGTCGAGCAGAGCGGGCAGATGGAAACCATCGGCTTTGACCTCTACATGGAGATGCTGCAGGAATGCCTGGCTGAGATTCAGGGCCAGGACATCCCCAGGGTTGACGACACCCAGATTGATCTGCCGATCACGGCTTTCATTCCGGGCGATTGGATTGCCGACAACGACGAGAAGATGGCCGCCTATCGCGCCGCCGCCGACTGCAGCAGCAAGGAGTCCTTGCTTGAGCTGGCCACAGGCTGGGTCGATCGCTATGGCGCCCTGCCAGCGCCGGTGATCGCCCTGCTGCAACTGATGGAGCTCAAGCTGCTGGCCCGGCGCTGCGGCTTCTCGCGAATCAAACCCGAGAAACCCAACATCGCCCTGGAGACGCCGATGGAAGAGCCCGCCTTTCGCCTGCTGCGCCAGGGGCTGCCCCAGCACCTCCATGGGCGGCTGGTGTACCAGGCCGGCAGCGGCGCCAGCGCCAAGGTTCTGGCCCGTGGCCTGGGGGTGCTGCCGATGGACAAGCAGGTCGACGAGCTCAAGGGCTGGCTGGGGCTCATGGCCGCCCAGATTCCCGATGCCGATGGCCTGACCGAGGCCCAGCGGACCGAGCAGCTGGCGACCCAGAACGCGGCTGTGCTGACGCTGTGAGCAATCCAAGCAAAACTCCGTTACAATTGTGAGAAGTTGTGTAACGGAGCGCCATGGGCGAGCTGATTGATCTGGGGGCAGGCAACGGCGGGTTCGGCGCCCTGTCAGCGGTGATCAGCCTTGTGGCACTGGGGATTTATGCCTTGACCCAAGGCACCAACGAGAACGACGACGACGACTCGAGCCCAGGCGGCGGCCTGATGCAACCGGTGGCCGGCGCAGCCTGATTCAGCCCTGCTCAGGGCTGGCAGCAGACCCCTGCTGAAGGGACTGCTGATAAGCAGCCGGAACCAAGAGCAAAAACACAAACCACCACAACCCCACGCCAACCGCAACGGGCAAGCTGATCCACCACCGGTGCAGCACAAACCAGCTCGCCACCACCACGCCCGCACCCGTGAGAACGATGGACCAGGGCTGGCACCACCATGGTTTGGTTTGCCAGATCGAAGCGTTTGGCTCAGTCATGCCCTCCATTGTGAGCCAAGCCCCTGTGAGCAAGCCAACAACGGGCTCTACAGTGCTAGCCAGGTTGATCGAAAATGATGCGACCCACGATCGTTGCCATCTTGGCGCTGACAGCAATCGGCAGCGCGACGAGTTTCAACGCAAAAGCAGCAGATCTGGAGGGCTATTGGATCACGCAGGATCAAAACATTTCCTGCGCTGTTGTTGACAACAAGCTGCGCTGTGATGTGGCCAAACACAGCTGGAAGCCGTGGGCCTGTCAAGACAACGGTTGCTATGGAAATAGCTTTGTGATTGCGAGCAAGGGCAAAGCAGTTGCAATCCGATCAAGCGATACCACCTGGAATCCCAATGCATCGGTGATTGGCAATGGCAAGAGTTTCTCCATCAACGGCATCACCTGCGAAGCCAAAGCGAATCAGCTCACCTGCTCCAATAACTCGGGAGGCC
>Ga0164293_10005715_pt1 | contig 10589 bp, 7 predicted proteins | sample GEODES118metaG_FD_111487 | JGI IMG/M metagenome (GOLD analysis project Ga0164293, IMG submission 111487) | Eutrophic lake water microbial communities from Lake Mendota, Wisconsin, USA - GEODES118 metaG | ecosystem: Environmental > Aquatic > Freshwater > Lake | place: USA: Lake Mendota, Wisconsin...
AGCTTGCCGAGCATCACCGCGCCGGCCGTCCGCAGCCGCTCGACCACGGTGCCGTCGCACGGCGGCAGCCAGTCGCGAAACATCGGCATGCCGGCGCCGGCGGGCACGCCGCGCGTCCAGTTCAGGTCCTTGAACGCGATCGGCACGCCGTGCAGCGGGCCGAGGTACTCGCGGCGCGCGATCCGCGCCTCGGCGTGCCGGGCCTGCTCGAGCGCGAGCTCGGGCGTGGTGCGAACGTACGTGTGCAGGCGGCGGTCGAGGCGATCGACCCGGGCGAGCATCGCCTCGACCACCTCGACCGGCGAGACGCGGCGCAGCTGGATCAGCTTCGCGAGTTCGGTGATCTCGAGCCAGTGCAGGTCGTCGGTGCCCATGCCCTGCTCCGCCTCAGGCGGTCTTCGGCTGCGCGAGTCCGAGCTCGCGGACCATCGCGTCGCGCATCGCGAACTTCTGCGGCTTGCCAGTGGCAGTGAGCGGGAACTCGGTCACGATGCGCAGGTGGCGCGGCACCTTGAAGTGCGCGATGCGGCCCTGGCAGTACGCGCGCAGCTCGTCGGCGCCGAGCTGCTCGCCCGGCTTCGCCACCACCCAGGCGCAGACCTCCTCGCCGAGCCGTGCGTCCGGCACGCCGAAGACCTGCGCCGCCTGCACCTTCGGATGTCCGTGCAGGAACTCCTCGATCTCGCGCGGGAACACGTTCTCGCCGCCGCGGATCAGCATGTCCTTCACCCGACCGACGATGTTGCACCAGCCCTCGGCGTCGATCGTCGCGAGGTCGCCGGTCCGCATCCAGCCGGCCTCGTCGATCGCCTCGCGGGTGCGCTCCGGATCTTCCCAATAGCCACGCATGACGAGATACCCGCGCGTGCACAGCTCGCCCGCTGTCCCGACCGGCACGATGCGCCCGGCCGCATCGACGATCTTGACCTGCGCATGCGGCTGGATGCGCCCGACCGTGCTCACGCGCCGCTCGATCGGGTCGTCGACGCTCGACTGGAAGGAGATCGGGCTGGTCTCGGTCATCCCGTAGCCGATCGTGACCTCGCGCATGTGCATGCGCTCGACGACCCGGCGCATCGTCTCCACCGGGCACGGCGCGCCGGCCATGATGCCGGTGCGCAGCGTCGACAGGTCGTGCCGCGCGAACTCCGGATGGTCGAGCATCGCGATGAACATCGTGGGCACGCCGTGCAGCGCGGTGCAGCGCTCGCGCGAGACCGCGGCCAGCGTCTGGCCTGCGTCGAAGGACTCGCCGGGAAAGACCATCGCCGCGCCGGTCGCGGTGCAGGCCAGCACGCCGAGCACCATGCCGAAGCAGTGGTACAGCGGCACCGGGATGCACAGCCGGTCCTGCATCGTCAGGCGCATCGCCTTCGCGCAGAAGCGCGCGTTGTTGACGATGTTGAAGTGCGTGAGCGTCGCGCCCTTGGGCAGGCCGGTGGTGCCGCTGGTGAACTGGATGTTGATCGCGTCGTCCGGGTCCAGTGCTGCGGCGAGCGGCGCGAGCCGTGTGCGCTGCGCGGGTCCGGCCGCGGCGACGAAGCGATCGAAGGCGAGCGCACGCGGCGGCACCGCGCCCTCGCCGAGCACGATCACATGCTTGAGATGCGGCAGCCGCTCGGCCATCAGCTCGACCGACGACGCGGCGGGGTCGGGCCGCGCGTCGAGCTCCGGCGCGATCGCGCGCAGCATGCCGACGTAGTCGCTGCCCTTCAGGCGGCGCGCCATGATCAGCGCCCGGCAGCGCACCGCGTTCAGCGCGTGCTCGAGCTCGGACGTGCGGTAGGCCGGGTTGATGTTCACCAGGATCGCGCCGATGCGCGCGGTGCCGAACTGCGCGAGCAGCCACTCGAGGCGGTTCGGCGACCAGATGCCGACGCGGTTGCCGCGCCGGATGCCGAGCGCGAGCAGACCGGCGGCGACCTCGTCGCTCAGGCGCCGCAGGTCGTGCCACGACAGGCGCCGCCCGGACTCGACGAACACCGCCGCGTCGCGCCCGCCCCAGCGCTCGCACGCGCGGTCGAGCAGTTGCGGGATCGTCATGAACTTCAACGGGTCGGCGGTCGCGCCGGCCACGTACGACAGCGTGCCCTGCGGACGCAGCGCGTCGTCCGCCGGGCCCCGGACCCAGTCGGAGGCGAACGGGTTGCGGTCGCGGGCGCTCATCGGCCGGGGCTCAGAGCTCGCGCCAGTCGGCCGACTGCTCGAACGCGTGGGCGGCCCGGTAGATCGTGGACTCGCCCCAGTGCTTGGCGACCAGCATCAGGCCGACCGGCAGGCCCTGGCTGAGCCCGCAAGGGATGCTCATCGCCGGATGGCCGGACACGTCGAACGGGCAGGTGTTGGCGAGCATCTCGAAGCCGCGCTGGCACCACAGCGCGAGCGGCGCGTTCTGGGGCGGGATCGGCGTGGCCTTCATCGGCAGCGTCGGCAGGAGCAGCAGGTCGTAGCGCGACAGCGCCTCGTCGTAGGACCCGCGCAGCTGGCGCGCGAGGTTCTGGGCCTTTGCGTAGAAGTGGCCCCGGTACTGGCGGATGAAGTACTCGCCGGCGAACATCGAGATCTTCAGGGTGCGCGACAGCTCGTTGGCGCGCGAGCGCCAGTTCGCGTGGGCATCGAGCAGGCTGGTGGTGTACAGCCCCTCCCAATTGAAGCCCATGCCGTTGCCGTGCATCATCTGCGCCATCAGGCCCTCGAGCGCGATCGGCGTCCAGATCGCGCCTCCGTCGAGGTGCATCGGCACCGACACGTCCTCGACGTGCGCGCCGAGCGCGCGCAGCCGGTTGGCCCCGTCGCGCACCTTCGCGTCGACGTCCGGCTCGCTGTTCGCATGCCCGAAGCCCTCGACGAGCACGCCGATCCGCATGCCGGCCACGCCCCGCCCGAGCGCCGCGGTGTAGCGGTCGACCCGCACGTTGTATTGCCGGGGGTCGAGCCCGTCGGGGCCGGCGATCGCCTCGAGCAGCAGCGCGTTGTCGGCAACCGTGGTGGTCATCGGCCCGGCGTGATCGATCGTCGCCTCGATCGGCATGACCCCGGTGTAGGGCACCAGGCCGTGCGTGGGCTTCATCCCGTAGCAGCCCGACCAGCCCGCGGGCATGCGGATCGAGCCGCCCTGGTCGCCGCCGATGGCCATCTCGACCTCGCCCGCGCCGACGAGCGAGGCCGAGCCGGACGAAGAGCCGCCAGCCGAATAGCCGTACTTCCACGGGTTGTGGACCGGGCCCGACTGCGATGTGTGGCTGCCGCCGGACAGGCAGAACGACTCGCAGTGCGCCTTGCCGACGATGGTGCCGCCGGCGTCGAGGATGCGCGTGACCAGGGTCGCGTCGACGTCGGGCACGTAGCCCTCGAGCGAGGTCGCGCCGTTCATCATCGGCACGCCCGCCAGGCAGACGTTGTCCTTGAGCACGACGCGCTTGCCCGCCAGCGGGCCGTGCGCGGCGCCGCGCACCTCGCTCTTGACCGCCCAGGCGTTCATCGGATTCTCGCTCGCCGCGGGCTTGTAGCCCGGGGTGCGCGGGTAGCGGACCGCGGGCAGGTTGTCGGGCAGCGCGGCGATGCGGTCGTAGGACTGGAAGGTGCCCTCGAGCACCTCGAGGTACTCGGCGACCTCGCGGTCGGACATGCTCATGTGGAGGTCCGACACGATGGACTTGAGCTGCTCGAGCGTCGGGCGCTTGACGGACGTCATGGTCTCCCCCGGGGTCGCGGCGGCGCGCGTCGGGTTGGGTGCCGCGGATGCGGCGGAGGTCGGCCGTGCGGGGGCGGCCGCACGCGGGGATGGGGTGGGTACCGGCGCGGGGGCCGGCGTCGCGGCGGACGCCTCGAAGCGCGGCGGCGCCGACGGCGCTGCGAAGACCGGCGGCGAGGATCCGGAGCGCGTCGTGCCGGTCGCGGCCCGGTGCGTGTCCGGGCGCTGCCCGAGGCCGGTCCAGCGCTGCGCGGCCGGCCCGGGGCCGCGCGGCATCTCGCCGGACGGCGGCGACCCGGCGGTGCCCTTCGAGCCGCCGTGGGCGGTGTGCGGCGACGCCGCTCCGGAGGGCGCGTGACCGGCACCGCGCGTGGTCATGCGCGCCGCCCCGAGACCGAGCAGCTCGCTCACCGCCGGGCCGCGCAGCGCGGCGCCGTCGAGCGTCTGTGCGACGCGCCCGCGCTCGAGCACCAGCACGCGGCCGGCGACGTCCAGCACGAGATCGAGGTTCTGCTCCACGATCACGATGGTCAGCCCGCCGGTGTCGCGCAGCGCGGCCAGCGTCTGGCCGATCTCCTGGACGATCGACGGCTGGATACCCTCGGAGGGCTCGTCGAGCAGCAGCAGCCAGGGCTGCGCCATCAGGGCGCGGGCGAGCGCGAGCAGCTGCTGCTCGCCGCCGGACAGCGCCCCGCCCTTGCGGTCGAGCAGCCGGCGCAGGCGCGGGAACAGTTCCAGCACCCGCTCGAGCGACTGCTGCTCGGTCTCGCCGGTGTCGGCGGACCAGGCCAGGCGCAGGTTCTCGAGCGCGGTCAGGCCGGGCAGGATGCCGCGGCCCTGCGGCACGTAGCCCATGCCCAGGCGGCTGCGCTGGTGGGCAGGCGCGCGCGTCACGTCGGTGCCGTCGAGCGCGATGCGTCCGCCGCGCGCCGGCAGCAGCCCCATCACGCACTTGAGCAGCGTGCTCTTGCCCATGCCGTTGTGGCCGACGATGCCGATCGCCTCGCCCTCGCGCAGCGTGAACGAGATGCCGTGCAGCACCGGCACGTGGCCGTAGCCGGCATGCAGCCCCGAGACCTCGAGCACCGCGTCGCGGCGCGCCGCGTCGTCGGCGCCGCCCGCGTCCGTCATCGGCAGGATCGGGCTGGCGCTCATGCCGCGCGGCTCCCGATGTAGACCTCACGCACCTTAGCGTCGGAGAGCACGGCGTCGGCCGGTCCCTCGATGAGGATCGATCCCTGGTGGAAGACGGTGACGAGGCTGTCGAGCATCCGGACGAAGTGCATGTCGTGGTCGACGACGACGACCGCCGCCGTCTGGTTGATGCGGCGGATCGCGCCGACCAGGCGCTCGAGCTCGGCGCCGGTGAGTCCCGCGGCCGGCTCGTCGAGCAGGACCAGCCAGGGCCGCTGCGCGAGCACCATGCCGAGCTCGACCATCTGGCGCTGGCCGTGGCCGAGCTCGCCGACCTGCCGACGCACGATCGGCGCGAGCTCGAGCTCGGAGACCACCTCCTCGACCGCGCCGTCGGCACCCGTCTTGCCATGGATGCGGCGGGCCGACACCCACAGGTTCTCGAGCACCGTCAGCCCGTTCATGACCGACGGCACCTGGGTCTTGATACCGACGCCCAGCCGCACGATCCGGTAAGGCCGCCAACCGGTCACGTCCTGGCCACGCACCAGCACGCGACCGCCGCCGTGGCCGGGATCGAGCTGACCGGTCAGGCACTTGAAGAAGGTGCTCTTGCCGGCGCCGTTGGGACCGATCAGGCAGCGCAGCTCGCGCTCGCGCAGCGTGAAGCTCACGTGGTTGACCGCGACCACGCCGCCGAATCGCATCGACAGGTCGCGGGTCTCGACGACGGGCTCGCTCATGGCGCGCTCCCCGTGCCGGCGCCCGCCGCGGACGTGGGCGCGCGCCGCTTGCGGCCGGACGCCTGACCGCGCCGGCTCGCTACCGAACGCTCGCGCCGTCCACGCCAGCCGGCGACCGTCGGGACGATGCCCTTCGGGATCAGCAGCACGACGATCACCATGATCGCGCCGAGCACCAGCGAATTGTCGATCACCGTCTGCTGCCCGAGCATCAGCTTGAGGAGCGTCAGTGCGGCGGCGCCCATCATCGGACCGATGAGCGTGCCCAGCCCGCCCGCGATCACCCAGACGATCATCTCGGCCGACATGCCGAGCGCGAACACCCCCGGCGTGACGATCTCGGCCCACATCGCGAAGAACGCACCCGACAGCCCGGCCATGCCCGCCCCGATCGTGAACACCGCGGTCTTGTGCGCGGGCACGTCGTAGCCGAGCAGCTCGACCCGCAGCTCGTTCTCGCGGATGCCCACCAGCGTGCGGCCGAAGGCCGTCGACAGGATCCAGCGGCAGAGCAGATAGCACAGCGCCAGGCAGGTCGCGATCACGTAATAGAAGGGCACGCCGAAGATCTGCGCTGACGGATCACCCGGCACGTTGAGGATCTGGAAGCCCGGGATGCCGTTGAAGCCGCCGAGCCGCGCGTCGCCGATCTTGTAGGCGTCGCCGGCGGTCGCGTTCATGAACTTGAAGAGGATCAGGCTAACCACCAGCGTGATCACGCCGAGATAGACGTCGCCGATCCGGCCCCAGAACATCATCGCGCCGATCGCGGCCGCGAGCAGCGCCGGCACCAGGATCGACAGCAGCACCGGCACCGTGCTCTCGCCGAAGTTCACCGCGGCGATCGCGTAGGTGTAGGCGCCCAGCCCGAAGTACGCGGCGTGCCCGAAGCTCAGGATGCCGGCATAGCCCCACATCAGCGCCAGCGACAGGCCGGCGAGCGCGGTGATCGCCATCAGCGACAGCGTATGGGTGTCGTCGAACACCAGCGGCAGCACCGCCATGAGGATCACCCACGCGATGAACCAGCCCCAGCGGATCCGCCCGGCGGACGGCGCGTCGTCGATCATGTCGAGTTCCGGAAGAACCGCCCGGTGATGCCCTGCGGCATCAGGCGCAGCAGCACGATGGCCAGCGCCAGCATCGCGATCTCGCCGATGACCGGCGTGGATGCGAAGGAGACGATCTGGTTGACCGCTCCGAACATCACCGCCGACGACAGCGTGCCGGACAGCACCGCCGCACCCCCAGTGATGACGGTGATGAAGGTCTTGGCGATGTAGGCGCCGCCCGAGGACGGCAGCAGGCCAGTCAGCGGCGCGAGCGCACCGCCCGCCAGCCCGGCGAGCGCGGCGCCGATCGCGAAGGTGGCCATGTAGACCTTCTTCGGATCGTAGCCGAGCGCCGACGCGACCTCGGGGTTCTGCATCGCGCCGCGGGCGATCAGGCCGAGCCGCGTGTGGCGCAGCACCACCCACATCCCGACCATCACGACCGCGGCCAGCGCGATGATGAAGAGGTTGTAGCCGCCCATCTGGTAGGCGCCGAGCGTGTAGCCGGGGATCGGCGTGGGCACGCCGACCGCCGAGCTGCCGAAGATCAGCGTGACGATACCGACCAGCAGCAGCGACAGCCCCCAGGTGGCCAGCATGGTGTCGATCATCCGGCCGTAGAGGTGCCGGATGACCAGCCGCTCGATGACCAGCCCGATCAGCCCGACCACGATCGGCGCGATGACCAGCATCGCGACGTAGACGTTGATGCCCGCCTGCACGCAGGCGAGCGTCGTGTAGCCGCCGAGCATCACGAACTCGCCGTGGGCGAGGTTGATGACCCGCATCATCCCGAACACGACCGCCAGCCCCGCGCTCGCGAGCGCGAGGAAGGCGATCATGTACACGATCTCCAGGAAGACGATGGCGGCGTAGTCCACGTCGCGCGCTCCGTCAGACCTTGACTTCGAACTGCTTGTTCTCGGCCGGGTTCTTGACCAGGTCGCAGGACTGCGCGGTGTCGGACGGCGGGCGCTGCTTGGAGGTCTCGAGGATGGTCAGCTTCTGGCCCTTGACCTCCATCAGATGGATGTCGAGCGACGCATGGTGCGTCTTCGGATCCATCGCGACCCGGCCGGTCGGGCCGTCGATGGCCACGCCCGACTCGAGCGCCTTGAGCATCGCGTCGCGCCCGAGCGAGCCGGCCTTCTTGACGCCTGCGGCCCAGAGCATGATGCCCTGGTACTGCGACACCGCGATCTCGTGGACGATCTTCGTATCGCCGAAGCGCTTGCCCCACTTCGCGAGGAAGTCCTTGCTCGACGCCGACTGCGCCTCCTGGCTGTAGTTGCCGGCGATCAGGATGCCGTCGCCTTCTGCGGCCGACAGCGCGAGGTGCTCGTTGCCCACGCCGAACGTCGTCGAGGCGAGCGGGATCTTCTTGTTCATGCCCGACGACGCCCACTGCCGGTAGAAGGACATGTGTGCGCCGCCGACGAGCGCCGAGACCACCCAGTTCGGGCCGGCCTGCTGGATCTTGGCGATCGTCGAGCCGAAGTCGGACACGTCGAGCGGAAAGAAGCCGGTGTCGGCCACCGAGCCGCCGCGCAGCTTCACGTAGTGCTGCAGCCACTTCGCGGTGATCTGGCCGTAGTTGTAGTCGGCCGCCAGGATGTAGACCTTCTTGCCCCACTTCTTCATCGCATGGTCGACGATCGGCTCGACCACCTGGCCCGGCGTCGTGCCGGTGACGAAGGTATTGCGATCGCAGACGCCGCCCTCGTACAGCACGTTGTAGAAGTACATCGTGTTGCCGCGCCGGAAGGTCTGGCGGATCGCCTCGCGCGAGGCGGAGGTGATGCCGCCGTGCACGACGTCGACCTTGTCGTCGCGCACGAGCTGCTGCGCGAACTTGGTGTAGAGCGCGATGTCCGACTGCGTGTCGTACTGGATCGCCTGGACCTTGCGGCCGAGCAGGCCGCCGGCCGCGTTGATCTCCTCGACCGCGAGGGTCGTGGCCATCACCATCGGCTTGCCGTAGATGTCGAGGTTGCCCGAGTTGTCGAGCACCGAGCCGAGCTTGATCGGGCCCGACTGCGAGCGGACGATCGAAGGCGCCCCGGCGATGAGGCCGGCGGAACCGGAGGCGGCGATGAATTTGCGACGCGAGATGGCCATGTGGATCTCCCGATGGCGAGTGGTTGTGGGGGGCGGGGGCGATGCAGCCGGGGACGGCCCGGCGCCGGACGGACGGTTCGCGTGCGTCAGCTCCCGCTCGGGGCGGGTCCGCCGCGGGACGCGGGCGGCTGCGTCGCCGACCCGACCGCGGACGAGAAGTCCACGCCGATCTGGTCGCCGATGCTCTTGAGGGCCGGCAGCTGAAGCGCCATGCCCAGGATGCTGTCCATGACCTGGTTCACCGGCGGCTTGGCACCGCCGGCGTCGATCGTGTTGCCGCCGCCCCCGGTCGAGCCACCGAACCCGGTGATCTGGTGGATGCGGATGCTGTCGATCTTCTCGGCCGGCTTCATCATCTGCGCGACGATCTCGGGCAGCCGGTCGAGGCGGTACTGTTCGAGCTCGTGGCGCATCAGCGCGTCCGAGCGCGAATTCTTGGCGGCGATGACCGCCTTCGTGCCCTCGGACTCGGCGAGCAGCTTCTGGCGCTCGGCGTCGGCGAGGGTGCGGGTCGCCTCCGCCTCGGCCTTGGCCTTGCGGATCAGTACCGATGTCTCGGTGATCGCGTTGGCCTCGGCGACCTCGCCGGCCTCGACGACGCGCTTCATCGCGATCTCGCGCGAGCGGTCGGCGACCGCGCGCTCGCGATCGGTCTGGACTTTCTCCTGCGCGAGGATGACCTCGGTGCGCGCGAGCTCGGCGAGGGCCTGGGCACGCGCTTCGTCGGCATGCTTGGCGGCGAGCGCGATCGCGCTGTCGGCCTTGCGCATCTCGGAGCCGAGCTGCGCCTCGATCTCCAGGCGGCGCAGCTCGCGCCCCTTCTCGATCTCAGCGGCCCGGGTGTCGCGCTCGCGAGCGATACGCGCCGACTCCGAGGCGACCGTCGATTCCTCACGAGCGCGGGCCGCCTCCGCGTCGCTGCTGGCGCGGGACTTGTCGAGGTCGAGGCGCTGCTTGATCTGGGCCTGCTCTTCCTCGCGACCCAGCTCGAGCCGCTGCTTCGTCGCGGCGAGTTGCGTCTGACGCACGGAGATGTCGGCGTCGGCCTCGATCTCGGCGCGCTTCTTCTTGTTCACCGCGATGATCTCCGCGAGCCGGCGCATGCCGACCGCGTTGAACGCGTTGTTCTCGTCGAGCGCGGCAAATGCGGCCTGGTCGAGCCGGGTCAGCGACACCGAGTCGAGCTGCAGGCCGGCGTGCGACAGGTTCTCGCCGAGCAGCGCGCCGACCTTGCGGACGAACTCGCCGCGCTTCTCGTGCAGCGAGTCCATCGTCTGCTCGGCCGCCACCGCCTGCACCGCATCGACGAACCGGCCCTCGAGCAGATTGCGGATGCCCTCGGGGTTGAACGCGCGGGCACCCAGCGCCTGAGCCGCGGTCGCGATGCCTTCGATGCTCGACTGCACGCGCACGTAGAACTCGAGTTCCGCGTCGACCCGCATCCGGTCTTCGGTGATCAGCGACTTCTCGCCGGTACGGCGGACCTCGATGCGGATGGTCCGCATGTTGATCTCGTCGACCTTGTGCAGGAAGGGCAGCGACAGGCAGCCGCCGGAGATCACGATCCGCTGGCCGCCGAAGCCGGTGCGGATCAGCGCGACGTCGCGCGAGGACTTCCGGTAGAAGCGGTTGAGGAACGCGACCGCGATCGCGACGACCACGATCGCGACGACGATGCCCAACAACCAAGCCAGCAGGACCATGGACCCTCGCCTACGTTAGGAACGACCACTGGCCGAGTATCGTCAGCCGATATTTTCCGTGTCAAGGAATATGTTTTCCAAGGAAACGATCGGCGCGGGAACCGGTACGGCTCATCCGCGGCAGCGAGCCGTCGGCGGGCTCGGA
>Ga0164293_10005717_pt1 | contig 10586 bp, 9 predicted proteins | sample GEODES118metaG_FD_111487 | JGI IMG/M metagenome (GOLD analysis project Ga0164293, IMG submission 111487) | Eutrophic lake water microbial communities from Lake Mendota, Wisconsin, USA - GEODES118 metaG | ecosystem: Environmental > Aquatic > Freshwater > Lake | place: USA: Lake Mendota, Wisconsin...
CTGCAGTTACTCATTAACTCATGGATTTATGAATGGCTACAGTCGCTTTAAAGATGAGATGGCGATTATTGAAAGGCTAGGTCGCGAAAATCTGGAAGCCATTGAGGCAACAATTAAGAAATACAACATTGACTGCGGGTTTGAATTAACTGGTGAAATTAGCGTTGCAAATGAAGAGTGGCAGCTAAATGATCTAATCGAAATTGCTGACCTGCGGAACTCTTTTGGTGACAGCGTTCAAATCTTAAGCAAAGAGGAGATGCAGGCGCGAGTAAATTCACCAATTTCTGTTGGTGGATTATGGGATCCCGATGGCACTGCGTTAATCGATCCAGCAAGATTGGTCTGGGGTCTTGAGCAAGCATGCATCAAGAGTGGCGTTGTAATTTACGAGAACACCAGTGCGCTCTGGTTAGAGCGAACCAGTAGCGGAATAATTGTTCACACACCTTATGGCGAGGTTCATGCTAAAAAAGTTGCACTTGCCACAAATATTTATCGCTCACTTTTAAGACGTGCTAAAAAGTATGTTGTGCCGGTATATGACTTCCAATTAGTCACCGAACCACTTACGCCAGAACAGATGGATTCAATTGGCTGGAAGAATCGTGAAGGTTTATCTGAGGCCGGAAATCAATTCCATTATTACCGATTAACAAAAGATAACGAGATTTTGTGGGGCGGATATGACGCCATCTATAACTTCCGTGGAAAAGTAAGACACGAATATGAAACTAGCGCCGAAACTTATGCTCATTTAGCGCAAGCTTTTCTAGAAACCTTCCCACAATTAAAGGGAATTAAATTCACTCATGGTTGGGGTGGTGCTATTGATACCTGCTCGCGCTTCACCCAATTCTGGGGCAAGGCATATCGTGGAAAAGTTGCATATGTAATGGGATATACCGGACTTGGTGTTGGTGCATCAAGATTTGGGGCCCAAGTTATGTTGGACCTTTTGGATGGCGAAGATAACGAGCGCACAAGATTAAGTATGGTTCGAAAGAAGCCGATTCCATTCCCACCTGAACCATTTAAATTTATCTTTATTCGCTTAACTCAGTGGTCACTAAATAGATCAGATCAAAATCAGGGCAAACGCAATCTATGGCTTAAGTTCCTAGATTTCTTCGGACTTGGCTTTGATTCCTAACTTACTGCGCAGCAAAAGCTTCATCGATAATTTCAAGTGCCTCAATTAATAAGTTCTCGGGAATAACCAGAGGTGGCAACAAGCGAATAACATTTGAGTAAGTTCCGGCGCTAAGAATCAATACACCTTTCTGCTGGCAATATTTAATTACCGCACTCATAACTTCGCTATTTGGTTCGGTGGTCCCAGGCTTTACTAATTCAATTGCCTGCATCGCCCCAGTTCCACGAACTTCACCGATTACTGGATACTTCTTTGCCATATTCCGTAAGGCATCACCCATAATTTTGCCAATTACATTTGCGCGATCAACTAATTTTTCTTCTTCAATAGTTGCAATCGCACCGAGTGCTGCAGCACATGCGACTGGATTTCCGCCAAAGGTTCCACCGAGTCCGCTGGCATGAACTGAATCTAAGATTTCTGCTCGACCAGTTACGCCGGCGAGTGGGAAGCCGCCCGCAATTCCCTTAGCGGTCGTAATCAGATCGGCATCAACGTTCTCATGTTCAACAGCAAACATCTTTCCGGTACGACCAAAACCAGTTTGAACTTCATCTGCAACAAATACGATGCCATTTTCTTTAGCAAAGCTAGCGAGCCCAGGAAGAAAGCCCTTCGGTGGAACAATGAATCCACCTTCGCCTTGAATTGGTTCAATAACAATCGCCGCAACGTTCCTAGCGCCAATTTCCTTCTCAATTTTATGAGTTACTTCTTCGAGAGTCTGAGCTGCGCAATTAGCTGCATCGCCATTAAATCTAAATGGATAAGCCATAGGCATCCGATAAATCTCACTAGCAAATGGTCCAAAGCCCTCTTTGTAAGGCATGCTCTTTGCAGTCATTGCCATCGTTAAATTTGTACGGCCGTGATATCCATGTTCGAATACGACCACAGCTTGGCGCTTGGTATATGCGCGAGCAATTTTGATTGCATTTTCAACAGCCTCAGCACCGGAATTTAATAGAACTGATTTCTTCTTATGTGTTCCTGGTGTCAATCTATTAAGGGCTTCGCAGACTTCGATATACCCAAGGTAAGGCGCAATCATGAAACATGTGTGAGTAAAGGCTTTGACTTGGCTAATCACATTTTCAACTACTCGATCTGCGCTATTTCCAACATTTACTACAGCGATTCCAGCACCCATATCAATAATTGAATTGCCGTCGACATCAACAATTACTCCGCCACCAGCTTTTTCAACGACAACTGGAATCGCCATTCCAAGTGATGCCGATACTGCTTCATTGCGCCTTTTGATAATCTCCTGTGATTTTGGTCCTGGGATTGCTGTTATCAGGCGACGTTCTTGCGGAATATTTGGGCCGGTAGTCATGGACTCAGTCTATCTGAGGCAAATGTTTTACTCATTTTCACTTCCGATATAGGAGAATGGGGAAGTGCCCAACCAAATCGACTTAGTGGATCTAGTAATTCTTGGCTCAACTGGATCTATCGGGGTCCAGGCACTTGAAATAGTTGAAGCCAATCCAGATAAATTTCGAGTCGTAGCGCTGGCTGCCGGATCTTCAAACTTACAACTATTGGCAGACCAGGCAAAACGATTCTCAGTTCCAGTTGTTGGGACCACAGGTAATCGCGAGACTTTAACCCAGATGCTTAGCGGAACAAGCAAGACTGAAATAATTGATGGCGCAAAGAGTTCATCCGAAATTGCAGCGATTGCGTGCGACATTGTTTTGAATGGAATTTCTGGATCTATTGGGCTTGGTCCAACTCTTGCCGCACTCTCTGTGGGAAATAAAGTTGCGCTCGCAAATAAAGAGTCACTTGTTGCTGGTGGCGATTTAGTGATGGCCTTCGGGCGAGATCAAATAATTCCCGTCGACTCCGAACATTCTGCTTTGTATCAATGTTTCCTAAGTGGAAAAGCCTCCGAGGTTAAGCAAGTTATTTTGACAGCTAGCGGTGGCCCATTTAGAGATCGCAATGACTTATCAGATATTTCAGTTGCTGATGCGCTGAATCATCCGACCTGGTCTATGGGTCCAGTTGTAACAATCAACTCGGCGACTCTAATGAATAAAGGCTTAGAAATTATCGAAGCGCACTATCTCTTTGATCTTCCATACTCAAAGATATCTGCAGTGATTCACCCACAATCTGTAGTTCATTCAATGGTCGAATTTATTGATGGCTCCACAATCGCACAGGCGAGTCCACCAAATATGAAGGGGCCGATTGCATACGCGATTTCTGGCACTAATAGAGTTTCAAAGGCAACTGCGCCAATTGATTGGAGCACAAAGCAGAGTTGGGAATTCATGCCAATCGATAGCGCGAAGTTCCCAGCAGTTGATCTTGCACGCAGATGTGGCGAACTTGGTGGTGGATTACCAGCAATTTTTAATGCAGCGAATGAAGTTGCAGTAGAAGCATTTATCAATGGGGCTATTCCATTTGTGAAAATAGTTGATGTGGTCGACGCTACAGTTCAAAAATTGGGCGGGAACTCACCTATAACAATAGGATCGCTCTCTGATGTCAGTGCCATCGAGGATGATGCAAGAGTTCTAGCCAATCAATTAGTTCAGGAGCGCAAGTGAATTTTCCAGGTCTAGGTATTCTCGGGGTATTAGCCTTTGTGGTTGCACTTCTCTTTTCAGTTATGGTCCATGAAGCTGGCCACTATTTAACTGCGAAGAAATTCCATATGCGGGTAACTGAATTCTTCCTCGGTTTTGGAAGCAGAATCTGGTCATTCCAACGAGGTGAAACCGAATTTGGCATCAAGGCAATTCCTGCCGGCGGTTACTGTCGAATTTCAGGAATGTCAGTAAATGAAGAGTTGCCAGAAGCTGATAAGCATCGAGCTTTCTACCTAGCCTCAGTTCCAAAAAGGCTAATCGTTCTAGGGGCCGGTTCATTTCTACACTTCGTATTGGGCTTTTTAATATTAGTAATTCTATTTTCAGGTGTTGGTGTAACAGCAGTAACAAAAACTATTGATCAAGTGGTCCCATGCGTATCAAATTCTTCAACCGGAACTTTTGATTCAAATTGCACCGCAACCTCAATACCAACCCCAGCTAAGGCTGCAGGTTTTATGGCGGGCGATGAAGTCATCTCAATCAATGGCGAGGAATCTGATAATTGGGCTGACTACACAGAAATAATTCGCGAGTCGGCTCGCAAAGAGGTAATTATTGCGGTTATGCGAAATGGTGAGCGGTTATTGATTCCAGTAACACCAGCTGCTCGCACTCTTAATGGAAGAGAGATTGGCTATTTAGGAATCATCAATGAGTTGGGAACCAAGAAAGAGAGCCCAATAAAGGCAGTCTCAACTAGCGTACGGATAACTGGAGATTTATTGCAGAACAGCGTCACCTCGCTATTCGCACTCCCAACGAAAATTCCGGCACTCTTTCGTCAAACTTTCGGCAACGAAGAGCGCGATCCTCAAGGGCTAGTTGGGGTAGTTGGTGTTGCTCGTGTTAGCGCCCAGACTGCTAGCGAGCCATCGCTGGAATCACGGGAGAAGGTTGCAACCTTCTTAATTATTATCGCTAGCCTTAATATCTTCGTAGGTGTTTTCAATCTCCTTCCTTTGTTGCCACTCGATGGTGGCCACATGGCAGTTGCAATAGTTGACGGTATCCGGAGATTTAATGCAAAAAGACGGAAGCTCAGCCCACCACCCGCCATTGATGTTGAGAAATTACTCCCGCTCACCCTTGCGGTATTTGCACTCTTAGCAGTTCTATCTCTACTTCTGCTCACGGCTGATATTTTCAATCCAATAAACATCTATCAATAATCTAGGATGTAACCATGGTAAATCTCGGAATGCCAAGCACACCTCCGCCGACGCTGGCGCCTCGTCGCAAGAGTAAGCAGCTTAAAGTTGGAAGTGTCCTAGTTGGCGGCGATGCCCCAGTAAGCGTGCAATCAATGTGCACAACTCTTACTTCGGATGTGAATGCAACTCTGCAACAGATCGCAGAATTAACTGCATCTGGTTGCCAAATTGTTCGAGTTGCAGTGCCTAGTCAAGATGATGCCGATGCGCTCTCGCAGATTGCAAAGAAGTCACAGATTCCAGTAATTGCAGATATTCACTTTCAGCCAAAATATATCTTTGCAGCCATCGATGCTGGTTGCGCTGCAGTCCGAGTAAATCCAGGAAATATTAAGCAGTTTGATGACAAGGTTAAAGAGGTCGCTAAAGCTGCGGGAGATGCAGGCATTCCAATTCGAATTGGCGTAAATGCTGGCTCACTTGATCCAAGACTTCTTGCTAAATATGGAAAGGCAACTCCGGAAGCTCTTGCCGAATCAGCGCTCTGGGAAGCATCGCTCTTTGAAGAGCATGGATTTAGCGATATTAAAATCTCAGTTAAACATCACGACCCCGTAACAATGGTTCAGGCCTACCGACTACTTGCAAGCAAATGTGATTATCCATTGCACCTTGGAGTTACTGAGGCCGGACCAATCTTCCAGGGAACAATTAAATCTGCGACTGCGTTTGGAATTTTATTGGCTGAAGGAATCGGCGACACAATTCGAGTATCGCTCTCTGCACCACCTGTTGAAGAAGTAAAGGTTGGAATCTCAATTCTTGAATCACTAAATCTTCGCCAACGTAAGTTAGAGATTGTTTCTTGTCCATCTTGTGGTCGCGCCCAAGTTGATGTTTATACCTTGGCTGAAAAAGTTCAAGCAGGGTTACAAGGAATGACAGTTCCACTTCGTGTCGCAGTTATGGGTTGCGTTGTTAACGGGCCAGGTGAAGCACGAGAAGCTGATCTTGGGGTCGCATCCGGAAATGGCAAGGGCCAGATATTTGTGAAGGGCCAAGTAATTAAAACTGTTCCCGAGAGCCAAATTGTTGAAACTCTCATCGAGGAAGCAATGCGGTTAGCCGAAGAAATGGAAGCTGCTGGTGTTGAAAGTGGAGCACCAACCGTAACTGCTAAGTAAGTTCGGTAGGGTACGCCCATGTTGAAAATGTCTACCCTGCTTCTGCGCACGCTTCGCGATGATCCAGCAGATGCTGAAGTAGCAAGCCATCGATTATTGGTTCGCGCGGGATATGTTCGCCGAATCGCCGCCGGTGTTTACTCCTGGTTGCCACTTGGCTATTTAACTTATCGCAATATTGAACGCGTAATTCGCGAAGAGATGGATGCTGCGGGATTTCAAGAAGTTCATTTCCCAGCGCTTCTACCGCGCGAACCATATGAGAAAACAAATCGTTGGGATGAATACGGATCTGATCTATTTCGGTTGCAGGACCGTAGAGGAAACGATTATCTCTTAGGGCCAACACACGAAGAGATGTTTACCTTGATGGTGAAGGGCGAGTATTCCTCTTACAAAGATTTACCTCTTTCAATTTATCAAATCCAAACTAAATTCCGTGATGAAACCAGACCAAGAAGTGGAATTATTCGGGGCCGAGAATTTGTCATGAAGGATTCGTATTCCTTTGATATTGATGATGCAGGGTTAATTGCTTCTTACAACAAGCATCGCGATGCTTACATCAAGACATTTGATCGCCTCGGACTTAAATACAACATCGTGTCTGCGGTATCAGGTGCAATGGGTGGCTCAGGTTCTGAAGAATTCTTAGCACCTTGCACAACTGGTGAAGATACCTATGTTCTCTGCAACAAATGTGGTTACGCTGCAAATGTTGAAGCTATGGTCACAAAAGTTCCTGCCTATTCGGGAAGTGCACCAGCCGCAATAGAAGAGTTTGATTCTCCTAATACTCCAACAATTGATTCACTAGTAGACCTTTTGAATACAAAATTTGGTCCAGGTCATAAAGCTTCGGACACTCTCAAGAATGTTCTGCTGATGGCGGATGAAAAAGCAATATCAGTTCTGGTTCCAGGAGATCGTGAAGTTGATTTGAAGAGGCTCCAAGCAAATCTGCCAGGTGTGCAAGAACTGCGATTGTTTGAAGATGCCGACTTTGCAAAGTTTCCAGGACTAGTCAAAGGATATGTCGGACCCCAAGACGCAAATAAACTTGGTGTAACTCTTTATGCCGATCCAAGAATCACACCGGGATCTCATTGGATTACTGGAGCAAATAAAAAAGATACACATGCTCGCTTTGTAACAAATGAACGTGATTTTAAAGTTGAAAAGTATTTAGAAGCGGCAGAAGTTCGCGCTGGAGATCTCTGCCCAAAGTGTGAAACTCCTGTTGTAATTGACCGAGCAATTGAAATTGGTCATATCTTCCAGCTGGGTCGCAAATATGCCCAGGCACTTGATCTAACTGTTTTAGATCAGAACGGTAAATCCCAAGTTGTAACAATGGGTTCTTATGGAATTGGTGTATCGCGCGCGGTTGCAGCTATCGCAGAACAGACACATGATGAGATTGGCTTGAATTGGCCACGTGAAATCGCACCTGCAGATATTCATATTGTTGCCACCGGCAAAGAAGCCGAAGTATTTAAGGCCGCCCTAACTCTGGCCGAAGATTTAGAGGAGAAGGGCTTGCGGGTAATGTTTGATGATCGCCCAGATGCAAGTGCCGGAGTTAAATTCAAAGATGCAGAATTAATCGGAATTCCATTTATTGTAATTGTTGGCAAAGCGCTTTCTGAAGGGAAAGTTGAATTACGAGTTCGTCGAACCGGTGAAAAGACCGAGATTGAATTATTGAAAGCAGTTACTGAAATAACTTCAAGGGTCCTTAATTCATAATTAAATGGGAATTGAAACCATTGTATTTCTGGTGATTGCTGCCGGTTTTGCTGGCTTCGTAGATGCAGTCGCGGGTGGTGGCGGTTTAATCCAATTACCGGCCCTTTTAATCGGAATTGCCGAGAAGCCAATTCCTACGATTCTTGGAACAAATAAAGTTATTTCTATCTTTGGAACAACCACTGCGGCTGCAAATTACTTTAGAACTGTAAAACCAGATTTGAAATTAACCTTATATATGGCGTTGCCAGCGTTTTTCGGCTCAGCACTGGGAGCCAGACTTGCTAGCTCTTTTCCTACATCAGTTTTTCGCCCACTAATCATTTTTCTACTGATTTCGGTAGCAATCTATACCTGGCGTAAGCCAGAGCTTGGGATTAGTGAGAAACTTAAATTCACGCAGCGCCAGCGCCATCAAATAGTTTTTGCCCTGGGTTTAACCATTGGTTTCTACGATGGCATCTTTGGCCCGGGGACTGGAACCTTCCTAGTTTTCCTTCTAGTTGGATTGGTCGGCTACGCATTCCTTAAAGCATCAGCAACCGCAAAATTCATAAATATTGCCACCAATCTTGGCGCCATAATCTCCTTCCAACTAACTGGCCATATCTGGTGGAAGTTGGGACTTGCACTAGCCATCGCAAATGTAATTGGCGCAATTATTGGATCGAGACTTGCTATCCGCGGTGGCTCTCCATTGGTGCGAAAAGTGTTTTTAGTAGTGACGACAATTTTGATTGCAAAAGTGGGTTATGATTGGTTCGCTAACTAGAACTTAATATTGAGAAAGGCTTTTGGATATGCCATTGAACGAGGACATCAGCGCCGCTATCAGGCCAATTATTGAAGCATCTGGAAATTACTTAGAAGAGCTAACAATCACGAGCGCCGGCAAGGTAAAAATCCTTACAGTTATTGTCGACAGCGACTCCCACTTAAATTTAGATCAAATAACTGCAGCCACAAAAGAAATTTCTGAGGTTATCGAAACTCTGGAAGAACTTGGCGATAGCGCTTTTACCCTAGAAGTTACGTCTCCAGGCATCGATCGCCCGCTAACAAAGCCACGGCATTGGCGCAAGAATTTCGATCGCTTAGTAAAAATCACAATGACCAGCGGTCAAGATATCCAAGGTCGAATCGGTGAAGCCACCGAGACAACTGTTTTAGTCGGAGATCAGACGGTTTCTTTCGAAGATATCAAGCGCGCAGTTTTAGAGATTGAATTCAAATGAGCGTAGATGTCGCTGCGCTAATTGCGCTAACAATTGAGAAAGAAATTCCGCTAGAAAAAATGATTAGCGCAATCGAAAATGCGGTAACCGAAACTTACTTGGCACTTGAAGATGCAAAGCCTCAAGGCCGCGCGGTATTGAATCGAGTTGATGGCGAGATTTTGATTCATGTTCCGCAATTTGATGACGAGGGAATCTATACCGAAACCATTACGCATATGCCGGAAGGTTTTGAACAAGTAATCCAATCAATTACCCGCAAAGAGATTAAACAACGGATGCGTGCAGCAAAAGATGCAGATGTTGTTGAAGAGTTCTCAGCTAGTGTTGGTGACGTTCTTTCAGGGGTGATCCAACAAGGGCGCGATGCCACCTTGGTTTATGTTGACTTGGGAAGAGTGGAAGGAAAAATTCCACCTAATGAACAAGTCCCAACCGAAACTTATGTCCACGGCCAACGCATTAAATGTTTTGTTGTGGATGTAAAGCAGGGTTTGAAGGGTCCAGAAGTAACGCTCTCTAGAACCCATCCTCTCTTGGTAAAGGCGCTCTTCACTTTAGAAGTTCCAGAATTAAAAGATCGGATTGTTGAAATTGTTGGCGTTTCTCGCGAAGCTGGTTATCGAAGTAAAGTTTCAGTCAGATCACATCGCGCTGGTGTAAGTCCCAAAGGTGCGCTAATTGGCCCAGTTGGCGCCCGAGCAAAAGCGGTAATGGATGAATTAAATGGTGAAAAAATAGATATCGTCGATTACTCTGAAAATCCTGCGGTCTATGTTGCAAATGCATTGGCACCAGCAAAGGTAACAAGTTGTGAGGTTGTTGATCTTGAAAGTAAATCTGCAAAAGTTATTGTTCCCGATTATCAACTCTCACTAGCAATCGGAAAAGATGGCCAGAACGCTCGGCTTGCGGCTCGACTAACTGGCTGGCGAATCGATATTCATCCAGATAATCCAGTTGTGCGAATCGAAAAGCCAAAGCCGATTTCCAGCGATGAGCCAGAGGATGCGGGTGATTTTCCCGCGTAGATTGTGAACATCCCAATATCGCGGGTAAGGTTTGCCCCTGATAGTTTAAAAATGCGAGGGATAAGAGATGCCGATTCCGATTCGGAGCTGCATAGCTTGTCGCAAGCGAGAGAACTACAGTGAACTACTTCGGGTAGTTCGGGTCGGAAATCAGGTTCTGCCTGATGAAGATCACCGCAAATTTGGTCGCGGTGCTTGGCTACATCGGAACTGTTTCGATTTAGCGAAGGAGCGCAGATCATTTCAACGGGCCTTTCGGACAGATGAAAGTCTTTCGATGGAATCGTTGGAGAAGTTTTTAAATAACTAGTTTTACGAATATAAGGAGCGAAAGCTATGTCAAACCCAAATTGGGAAATCAAGTAACCATGAGCACCGCGCGCTCATGATTAAGGCATTAATTTAGGCTCCAATTAAGACGTGGGGCCAAGACAGGAAGGCAACTGTGGCAAAGGTCCGCGTTTA
>Ga0164293_10005718_pt1 | contig 10586 bp, 6 predicted proteins | sample GEODES118metaG_FD_111487 | JGI IMG/M metagenome (GOLD analysis project Ga0164293, IMG submission 111487) | Eutrophic lake water microbial communities from Lake Mendota, Wisconsin, USA - GEODES118 metaG | ecosystem: Environmental > Aquatic > Freshwater > Lake | place: USA: Lake Mendota, Wisconsin...
GAAATTTTTTATTAAATTCATGATTCGGAACTTGCCGACATAAATAATCCTGACAGCTCACTTGCACGGCACCGACACCATCCACCAATTTCATTTCATTGGTTTTTTCATCCCAACTCAAGGATTGGTTTTCCAAATGACGATAGAGCCAACTCATGACGGCAGGGTTCTTCAGCAAGGGTGGAAGCAATCGATAATTATTGGTATCCCCACCCCAAGAACAAAACGCTCTGAAAAGTTGAGTGGTGTGATGAAACTCTTGTTCTTTCGCCGACAATGAACTCACTTTTTCACTTAATCGCTTGGCAGTGAATGGCTGACCTGGCAATTGCGGTAAAGGAATTGTGGAAGACTGATAGGCGGCCGCTAAATTTTGCTTGATGAGTTTAATGCCGTAGACACTTAAGTTCGGCGAACAACTCGACTTAACCAAGTTCTCAGTCATTTTTTGGTATTCAGCCTCTTCCATTTGAAGAATGCGGCCATAATGCCCGATGGACTTAACCGTCAAATCCAGTCCGATATACTGAAAAGTTGCTACAACGGAACGTCGGGCGAGTACTTCCTGTGAAGGTACCGCATAACTAGCGGTGGCAACATGGTCACAACTATTCTTGAGTCGCTGAGCGTCCTCCAGATAGGCCAAATAGCGCTTGTGAAGGATACGCTGACCCTCGGCAGACGATTGGGGAATTTCAAATACCAGTGACATTGGATCAAACTGAATATCTTCTTTGACGTCACCCTTTAAAAGACCTTCAAGCGGAACCAGGGCAAAACAATTTCCGGCCCCCCATAGAGTGCAGATTGCGAGCAAATAACTGATCGTTCTAGTCGTCATAAAATTATCTTCTATAACCTTCTCGGCGATAAATGCCGAAGATTGAGTCATGAAATATCTAGCGGCCATTTTCAGCATATTGCTGCTATCCCCTGAGGGATGGTCGATGCCGCCAATTACCCCTCAAAACGAAGAGATGCGTGACCTGCGAGGCAGTATCAAAGCGCGCGATTTTGGGCTGGAATATATCCTGCTACGCCGGATGCTCGAGGATAATGTCGCCAGTGAAAAAAAATCTCTACGAGACGCTAAGTTCTTATTGCTCAACGGAGAAACTGAACTGGCACGTCAGACGCTGAATAATCTTTTAAAAAATGATAAAAGCAATCTGCGTGGCATGCTCAACCGCTATATGGCGATTGCCTATTTTCAAGAGGCCCGCTGGAAAGAAGCACTCGCCTCACTTTCAACTCCAGAACTCAGTGTCTACCCTCAATATGGAAAAATTTGTCCACTTAAAATCATCACACGCATAGCAGTGAGAGATACTCGCGGTCTTATGGAAGATTGGCTCAAGTGTAAAAATGAAAACGCTAAAGACGTTATAAAAAATGACGTCGTTTGGATGGAAATTTTAGTACGGCTTGCCTCTGATGCACCCAAAGGTACGGCGGCAAAGGCGATTCGCACAGCTTATCTGCGCAACATGAGTAATGAGGAAATGCGCTCGATGCTTAAACTTGCTCTTTTTCTTAACTTAGAAACCATGCTGATTGATCAGCTTGAACTCTTAGATTATGAAGCGATTCAAGATGAAGAACTTCGGGGACTCGTGGCACATATTTATTTCAGGCAAGGCCGCTTGGCCGAGGCCTGGCGATATATGCAAGATATTGCCCACCCCAATGTTGAAAATATGAAAGGAAATCTTTGGCTTTTACGTGGCAACCAAGAACTCGCTTATGCTCAATTCAAACTTGCGCTCAAGCAAAAATCAAATTCCCACAATGCTGTCGAGCGCGCGCTCCCCTTAGCGTGGAGTTTAAAACAATGGAAAGAGGGCTCAAAACTCTCAGAACGTATTTACACACATGAAAAAAATCGTCTACAGCGCTTAACCACGACTGCTGCCTTTGCTGTTGCCCAAGAAGAGTGGAAAGAAGCGCTCACCCGTCTAGAAACCGTTCACCAACAATCAGGCGTCGGAACGGCCCAGGAAGTGAGTCAACTCTCGACCTATGTAGCACTTCGACAAAATGATCCTAAGCGCCTTCACCGCTATAGCTTACTGTCCTGTGAAGCCGGGGATCTGATGAGTTGCTGGATACAAATGTCTAAGCTTACCTGGGATGATCTGCCGAGCATGCTTCAACGTGATGATTCTTCTGCCCCGGCCGAGCCCATTTGGCGAGCGCTCGCTTCACAGGAAGTAGAAGAGTTCAAAGAAGAAACATATGTTGATCAGCGTGATATTGATGAACTTGATGATGCGCTCATTAAGTTAACTAAGTAAGTGGCTTCATCAATTCACTCATTTCACTCAATTCACCCGTAAAGCCTGAAGCTTAGATTATCTTAGTAGCGTAGTATTTGTTTGAGGGCGCCTCAAGCTTTCTACTTTTTCAGCTCACAATCATTCTGGCATTGATTATCGAATCTAAAATAGATCGTTGCGCCAGAATGAGACGGGTGAATTGAGTGATTACTCTAATCAATGAGGACAACTAAGTAAGAGGCTTCATCTCTTTTCCATCAAAATGGAAAATCACTTCTTTCTCTTCACTAATCGTTGCTAAATTCACCGGACGGCGCCAAATGCCATAGAGATTTTTGAGTGTTTCATGGGCATATTGCATGTCCAAATCAACACCATAATGAATATGACGAAGCAATAATTCACGACGATTTTTGAAGTTACCATCTTCTACTTGAATAACGGGCTGACCAAAATTTGTCAGCTGCATGAGAAGCTTTTGTTTGATCGCTTGAAAATCGCGTTTATCAATTTCAAAGCGACCGGTACGTGGATTGTGTTTGTAGGTGAAGAGCTGTTGGCGTTCACAGAACTCGGGCGTTAAGAACTCATCAATGAAGGAAATATCATTGTGACTCTTGCGAATTTCAAAGATCTTCTCTTTGCCCAACCCCAAACGTTTATCCCAGGCATCTTTCTCACGCATATCAGTGCAGTCGTTGTACTCTTTACCAAATTTTCCGGTATTCCAGCGGTATTCAATATCACGGAATAGCTCGATCCCGACTTTATAAGGATTGATATTCTGTTTACTCATCACCATCACGCCAGCATGCTTATCAGCAAACTCGATGATCTCTGAGGAGTCTAGCGCTCGTTCGGTCATGATTTTAGAGTGCCAGTAACTCGCCCACCCTTCGTTCATAATTTTAGTCATGCGCTGAGGTAAGAAGTAATAGGCCTCTTCTCTTAGACAAGCAATGATATCACTTTGCCATTCTTCACAGGGAGCATGCTCCATCAAAAAGCCTAAAACATCACGTTGTGGACGCTGTAATGGTTTTTCAGGAGAATCATCATGAGTCGTAACCTCTTGAGACTTATCACGCTTTTCCGCACGTGATTTAGTGCGCATGAAAGCTTTTAATGCTTGCGAGCGATCATCGACCGTGAACTCACCTTCTTCGGTGGTTGAGTCACCCTCACTACCCTGACGGCGTTTACGTCTCAACTCAGGCGTCTCAAACAATTCATTCATATCGAGAAGATTCTCAAGAGAGAGCACGCGATCGATAAACGTTTCCACCGCATCTTGCCCGTAGCGCTCCATATAACGACGAATCTTGGTGCCATGATTGGCCATCACATCCATCATTTTGCGATTGGTGCCAGAGAACCAGGCATTATTTTTAAAGAAATCATTGTGGCCATAAACGTGGGCCATCACGATCTTTTGATCAACCCAGTTATTCGCCTGCAAAAGGTAGGCGTAACAAGGATTGGTATTGATCACCATTTCATAAATTTTCTGCAGACCATAGGCGTAGCCCTTAGAGAGCTGATCGTAATCCATACCAAAACGCCAGTGCGGGTAACGTGAAGGAAAACCGCCTTGGGCCGCAAGAATGTTAACTGTGTCGTAGTCACAGACTTCAAAGATTTGTGGAAAAAAGTCCAATCCATACTCAATAGCATAGCCCTCGATTTCATTCTTCAAATCAAGGAGCTTTCCACTAATGGGTTTGGTGCGATTCATCTCACTTACCTTTTCCTAGAAACTCTTTAATCGAGTCGAGGATTCCTTCTTTATTTTTAATCTTACTTAAGGTGAGCTTATCGTGGGCTTGGCCATAACGGGCCATCAAGTCTTTAAGAAATTGACCTGAACCGTAGCGACTCTCCACTTGACCGTAACAGAACTGGTTGGAAGCCGGCAGGATATGGTTATCCAAGAGATCCAAGCAAAGCTTCGTATCATCAGCACTCCAGTTATCACCGTCAGAGAAATGGAAAGGATAGATATTCCATTCTGTCGGAGGATAATCGGCATCGATGATCTGTTTACACAAGGTGAAGGCAGAAGAAATAAGCGTCCCACCCGACTCACGTGTTCTAAAGAACGTTTGCTCATCGACTTCTTTAGCTGTGGCATCGTGAATGATGTAACGAATCTCAATATCTTTATATTGCGATTTAAGCCACAAATTGATCCAGAAACTTTCAGTGCGAACGATTTCTTTTTGTTCATCACCCATCGAACCTGAAACGTCCATCATGTAGATGACAACAGCTGCGTTTTCATTCTCAACTTTGGCTTGCCAAGATTTGTAACGGAAATCACGACGAATCGGAACAACGGTAGGATTTTCAGGATTATAAGAATCCGAAGCGATCTGACGCTTCAAGGCCTGCTTATAAGTACGACGTAAGTGGCGAAGAGAATCAGGACCTGATGTACCAATGTTAGTGTATTTATCGACAGTGCTCTTAAGACTTTTTTTGCCTTTGGGCTCAATATTAGGAAGCTCTAATTCCTCTCCCAAAATACGCGCCAATTCTTCTAGTGAGAGTTCAACCTCAAGTTCCTTATTCCCTTCCCCTTCACCAGCTTCCCCTTGTCCAGGTTGGCCATTTGGATCAGGTTGACCCTGTACTGGATCACCAGACTGGCCGTCCCCTTGACCGGTTCCGCCTTGTTGCTTGTCACCAAACTTGAAACGCGGAATATCAATTGAAGGCATCGGCACAGTGAACTTATCCGTGCCTTTAGGAATAATTTGTTGGCCTTGTGAAACGTAACGGCGAAGATTATCACGGATCTTACCCTTGATAATCTTCCTAAACCGCGCGTGGTCTCGCTTAATCGGGTGGTCCAATCGTGCTCCTTAGGCCTTAATTGAATCGCCCTTGGCGAAAATTGAGGCCACAAAGTTCAAGGCATCAGTGGCACAGACCTCACAGTATCCAAAGTTTTTGATGAGGCGGGTCTTAACCACTTCAATCTTCTCTTGGGTCTGCTTATCAACAACGTTAGAAATAATCGTCGTTAACTTAATAGTGTCCTTCTGATCTTCGAACAATTTCAATTCAAGGGCACGATGCAAACGCTCGTTCATCTTGAAATCGAACTGTTTACCTTCAATCGCCAAAGCACCGATGTAATTCATAAGTTCGCGACGGAAATCGTCTTTGCGAGACTCAGGAATATCGATTTTCTCTTCAATCGAACGCATAAAACGCTCATCCGCTTCCTCGAGTTTGTTCGAGTATTTGTTACGGATTTTTTCTTTTTGCGTATAGGCCTTAACGTTATCAACGTAATTAGCACAAAGAGTTTGGATGGCACTCTCATCAACTGAGATCGCCTTCTGAACGTCATTTTTCACAATGTCTTCGTACTCTTGGCGTGTAATCGCTAAAACTTCTTTGTAGTGCTCAAGTTGATCAGGTGAATTGATCAAAGCATGGTGCTTCAAACCAGATTCAAGTTCATTGAACACCATAAATGGATTTAAGCAACCGACATGACCATTTTTTACCAAGGCATTTGAGATTTTATCTTGGATATAACGAGGAGAAATCCCTTCGAGACCTTCACGAATGGCTTCCTTACGAAGCTCCTTCACGTTGTCTTCATTGTAACCAGGAAGCGTCTTACCGTTATAGAGCTTAAGCTTCTGAAGCTTTGTCAGATCAGATTTTTTTGGCTCTTCCAAGCGAGTCATAATCGCCCACATCGAGGCCATTTCGAGCGTGTGAGGAGCAATATGAATATTAGGAATGGTGTCCTTATTGTAATCCTTCTTATAGATACGCGCTTCTTGATCAAGGCGCGTAATATAAGGGACGTCGATTTTCACCGTACGGTCACGAAGAGCTTCCATAAATTCGTTCGATTGAAGCTTGCGGTATTCTGGCTCGTTGGTGTGGCCCAGAATAACCAAATCAATATGTGTTTGAGCGAATTTTTTCGGCTTAATTGATTGCTCTTGAGAAGCACCCAATAGGTCATACAAGAAGGCCACATCAAGCTTCAACATTTCGATAAATTCAACCACACCACGGTTAGCGATATTGAATTCACCATCAAAGTTAAAGGCACGTGGATCAGAGTCTGAACCGTAAATTGCAATCTTACGGTAGTTGATATCACCTGTGAGTTCAGTCGAGTCTTGGTTTTTTTCATCTTTTGGCTGGAAAGTACCTATACCGCGACGATCTTTTTCAGAAAGCAGCAAGCGCTTTACACGGACGTGTTTCATTGCGCGTGTCCAATCACCACCATACTTCAGCATATATTCATTGAGAATATAGCGACAGGCCGGATTGACTTCGCCTTTAATTTTTACTTTGTAGCCATCTTTGCGACCTTTATTCAGTTCTGCCAAGAATTTCTCGCGCACTTCATGAGGAAGAAGCTTGAGTGGCTCTTCATGCATTGGACTGGCAAAAATCTTCTGGCCACCTAAAATAGGCGAACCATCTTCATCTACCCATTCATAAGTATAGAGGGCACCTTCATCAGTGCGTGAATAATGCTCAATACCTTTCTTTAAAAGACGAGCAATCGATGATTTTGCAGAACCTACTGGACCGTGCAAAAGCAAAACACGTTTTTCCGTACCGTAACCCAAAGCGGCTGACTTAAAAAAGTTCACCATCTTCATCAAATGGACATCGATACCAAAGATAGCATCTTTGCCGTTTTCAATTGGATCATCGAAGAAGTGGTAACGAACCACATCTTTTTTGTATTCAGTGTATTGAGATGTTCCGTAGGACATCATCATGTCGTAGATACGTTGGAATGAATTGCGAGCTACATTAGGTCGCTTCATCACAAGTTCAACGTAATCTTGGAATGTCCCGCTCCAGTGGAGATGAGAAAAATCCTTAGGGTTGTAGTTCTGAGTAATAAATTGCTGAATGTCGAAGGCCATCCTTCCTCCCTGGACGTGGTGGGGCGAAGCCCCGAATAATTTCATTTTACACCCGAAACACTAGGACTCCCAAAGCCTTTATTACGAGAATCTTTCATGTTTAATTCCTGAGTAAAACCGTTCTTTTGACTTTGATAACAGCTCGCTTACAATAGTGAATAATAATTGTGCACAAGGACAGTGTCAGAATGGGTATTATTCATGCCGGTGATAGCGATATCGGTCGTAAAAGAAAAACAAATCAAGACTCCATTTGCATGGATCCTGAGCATCTTTTCTTTGCCGTTGCTGATGGCATGGGTGGCCATAATGGTGGTGACATTGCCTCTCAAATGACCGTGGCGCTGATGCCTCCTTTCATCAAAAAAAACAAAGATCAAATTGAACCAAAAGACCTTGTGGCGAAGTGCATTCAGTTTGTGAATAACGAAATTCACGCAAAATCTGATATGCAACCTGAGTTGAAAGGTATGGGAACAACAGTCTCAGCGGTCATGTTTAGAGGCAACAAACTCCTTATCGGAAATGTCGGAGACTCTCGCGTTTACATGATTCATGACGGACAAGTTTTCCAAATGACGCGTGACCATTCATTCGTGCAAGAAAAACTCAATATGGGCCTTTATGGCCGTGCTGAAGCAGCGATGGATAAACAAAAAAACGTTCTCGTGCGCTCAGTCGGATTTGAACCGGATGTTCAAGTTGATGTGTTTACCTATCAAATTTGCAAAAATGATCTGTTCTTAATCTGCTCTGACGGACTTCATGGAAAAGTCAGTGATCGTGACATTCTTTACATCGTGCAAAAGAATGTCCCACAGCCCAACAAAGCGACCGTGCAAGACCTTCAGCGTGCAGTGAAAGAATTGATTGCCCAGGCCAATGCCAATGGTGGTCAGGATAATATTTCGGTCATTCTTTCAGTCGCCCAAGAATAATTCTTATTCCCAAGGCTTCACTGCACGATTACAATTATTTATGTCATTTTTCTCTCTACCCTTGAGGTAAGAAGCCATGAACAACTACTACACGTTGATGATTATTCCTGAGAAAGAAAAAGGTGTTAAGTCCTTCAAGATTCCTGCGCTTTTTTTTCGCTCTCTGGCCTTTTTCGTCGTCATGCTGATGCTTCTGTTAGGCATTCTCGCCTATGATTACTGGAAAATTCTTCAGCAAGTTTATGAGAATAAACACTTAGGTCTTGAAAATCGTCAGCTCAAAGAACAAGTGCAACTTTTCCAAATGAAAATGAATGCTTTGGCAGATGATCTTAAGCGCATCAACACTTTCGAGCGAAAACTACGAGTCATCACGGGCCTAGAAGAATCCACTGGCACTACTCCTCTCTACAATCCTTTAGTCCCCACTGAAGATGGCGCTGACCCTCGTCAAACCAATAACTCAATTCAATCACTCGAAAATGAATTAAATTTCACTGATATTGAAGATCGACCTGAGTTCATCAATTTGAAAAAAGCCTACGATCAAAAAATTGCCACCACTCTAGGATTAGAAAAAAGCTACAACATCACCAAACAGTGGTCGGAACTAGCTCGTCGCAGTTTTGGACTTTCTGGAGATTACGCGAGATTTGATTATCAATACGCTCGCATCAAAGATGTTGTTTCGACTCTTGAGCAAAATATTCATCACCTTGACCAACATTTACTCGATAAAGAGTCCTACCTTTCCTCGACACCAACTCTCCTACCTGCACAAGGCTGGATCACGAGTTATTTTGGCCAACGTATCTCTCCGCATTCAGGCAAACTTAAAATGCACGAGGGCATCGATGTAGGTGCACCATATGGTACTTCCATCATTGCTCCGGCAGATGGAATCATCACCTTCTCGGGAGAGAAGGCGGGGTTTGGCAAATTCGTGCAAGTTGATCATGGTTTTGGAATAGAAACAATCTACGCCCACAATCAATCTCTCCACGTTCGTAACGGTCAAAAGATTAAACGCGGCACTCTCTTGGCCGCTGTCGGTAATACCGGACACTCAACAGGGCCTCACCTTCACTACGAAGTGCGAGTCAATGGTATTGCAGTTGATCCACTATATTTCATTCTTGAATAAGCTCTGGAGTTACAATGTTTGATAAAGCACTAAAGTTATTTTTCGGTACCAAGCAAGATCGCGACCTACGTGCCCTTAAGCCGATGCTCGAGCAAGTTAATGCCTTAGAGTCTAAGTTTAAGGCGATGAGTGATACTGAACTGCAAGGCCAAACTCCCCTCTTCCGTGCCCGCCTAGAAAAAGGTGAAACCACTGACCAACTTTTACCAGAAGCTTTTGCCTGTATTCGCGAGGCCAGTCGCCGCGTGATGAATATGCGACACTTCGATGTTCAAATCCTCGGTGGCGTCGTACTTCACCAGGGAAAAATTGCTGAAATGAAAACCGGTGAAGGTAAAACCCTTACGGCCACTCTTCCGATGTATCTTAATGGCCTCACTGGTCGCGGCTGTCACTTAGTAACAGTTAATGATTATCTTGCTCAACGTGACTCCCACGAGATGGGTAAGTTGTATAATTGGATGGGACTTTCCGTGGGAGTTATCCTTGCCAACATGAATGATGATGAGCGCCAGAAGGCCTATGCCTGCGACATCACCTACGGTACCAATAATGAATTCGCCTTTGACTATCTTCGCGACAATATGAAGTTTGATTTGGCCGACTATGTTCAGCGTGACCACCATTTCTGTATTGTCGATGAAGTTGACTCAATTCTGATTGATGAAGCGCGTACCCCTCTTTTGATCTCAGGCCCTTCTGAAGGCAATACTCAGCTCTATGCGGTCGTCGATAAAGTGATCCCTCAGCTAACTAAAGACAAGCACTACACGGTTGATGAAAAAAGTCGTACTGCTGTTTTAACAGACGATGGAATTGTGCGTGTGCAGGATATGCTCAAAATTCCTAATCTATTTGATATTCGCCATATCGAAACTCTTCACCATTTAAATCAGGCCCTCAAGGCCCACACCTTGTTCCATCGTGACCAAGAGTATGTTGTAAAAGATGGCAAAGTAGTGATCGTAGATGAATTCACAGGACGCATGAAAGAAGGCTCTCGCTGGAGTGATGGTTTACACCAGGCCGTTGAGGCCAAAGAAGGTGTGGAAGTTCGCTCTGAGAACCAAACACTGGCCAGCATTACATTCCAGAACTATTTCCGCCTTTACTCAAAGCTCTCAGGTATGACCGGTACCGCTGATACAGAGGCCGAAGAATTTCAAAAGATTTATAGTCTTGAAGTCGTGGTGATGCCGACCAACCTGCCAATGGTTCGCGAGGACATGGCAGATGTCGTTTATGCCTCAAAGGCTGCCAAATATCAGGCGGTCGCCAACCTCATAGAAGAATGCAATAAAAAAGGTCA
>Ga0164293_10005719_pt1 | contig 10585 bp, 8 predicted proteins | sample GEODES118metaG_FD_111487 | JGI IMG/M metagenome (GOLD analysis project Ga0164293, IMG submission 111487) | Eutrophic lake water microbial communities from Lake Mendota, Wisconsin, USA - GEODES118 metaG | ecosystem: Environmental > Aquatic > Freshwater > Lake | place: USA: Lake Mendota, Wisconsin...
CTACTTCCCGGAGGAGCTAAAGGGCTACTACCTCGCCGGTGACGGCGCCGTGCGCAGTGCCGACCGCGGCTACTTCCGCATCACCGGCCGCATTGACGATGTGCTCAACGTCTCGGGCCACCGTATGGGCACGATGGAGATCGAATCGGCCCTGGTTTCCAAGACCGACCTCGTGGCCGAAGCCGCTGTGGTGGGCCGTCCCGACGACCTGACCGGCGAGGCGATCTGCGCCTTCGTGGTCTTGAAGCGCAGCCGCCCTGTGGGCGAAGAAGCCAAGCAAATTGCCAACGAACTGCGCAATTGGGTCGCCAAGGAAATCGGCCCGATCGCCAAGCCCAAGGACATCCGTTTCGGCGACAACCTGCCCAAGACCCGCTCGGGCAAGATCATGCGGCGGCTGCTGCGCTCGATCGCCAAGGGCGAAGCGATCACGCAGGACACCAGTACGCTAGAAAACCCCGGCATCCTGGATCAACTTGCGGAACGCAATTGATCCGGGCCGGCCGCAGGACGGGGCCGCGCAGCGGGCAGTTGGGGTTTGACGGCACTCATATCGCCGCAGGCGATGTGATGTGACGGCAGAATCCAGCCATCCTCGACCAGTTGGCCGAGAAGCTCTAAAGAGCAGACCTGCCGGCAGGCGGCATCCGAGAGAAGACCCGCCGTGAGGCGGGTTTTTCATTTCCGGGCTTGCCCTGGGGCTTGCGATGGCGCCAGCCGGGGCTGTCGGATAATGCGGGCTCCAATTTCGCGACCCCTTCGGACGACACCATGCCCATTTACCGTTCCAAGACCACCACCGCCGGCCGCAACATGGCGGGTGCCCGCGCCTTGTGGCGCGCCACCGGCATGAAAGACGATGACTTTTCCAAGCCGATCATCGCGGTGGTCAACTCCTTCACCCAGTTCGTGCCCGGCCATGTGCACCTGAAAGACCTGGGGCAGCTGGTGGCCCGCGAGATTGAGGCCGCTGGCGGCGTGGCCAAAGAGTTCAACACCATCGCGGTTGACGACGGCATCGCCATGGGCCACGACGGCATGCTGTACTCCCTTCCCAGCCGCGAAATCATCGCGGACTCGGTGGAGTACATGGTCAACGCCCACTGCGCTGACGCCATGGTGTGCATTTCCAACTGCGACAAGATCACCCCTGGCATGCTCATGGCCGCCATGCGCCTGAACATCCCGGTGGTCTTCGTCTCCGGCGGGCCGATGGAAGCGGGCAAGACCCGCCTGGCCAACCCGGTCACCAAGACCATCGAATTCAAAAAGCTCGACCTGGTCGATGCGATGGTGATCGCCGCTGACACCGCCTACTCCGACGCCGACGTTGCCGAGGTTGAGCGCTCGGCCTGCCCGACCTGCGGGTCTTGCTCGGGCATGTTCACCGCCAACTCGATGAACTGCTTGGCCGAGGCCCTGGGCCTCGCCTTGCCAGGCAACGGCACGGTCGTGGCCACCCATTCGGACCGTGAGCAGTTGTTCAAGCGCGCCGGCCGCCGCATCGTTGAGCTGTGCCAGCAGCACTACGAGCAGGACGACATGCGCGTTTTGCCCCGCTCGGTGGGCTTCAAGGCGTTTGAGAACGCGGTGGCCCTGGACATCGCGATGGGCGGCTCCACTAACACCATCTTGCACTTGCTGGCCATTGCCCAGGAAGCCGAGATCGACTTCACCATGGCCGACATCGACCGCCTCTCGCGGGACGTGCCGCAGCTGTGCAAGGTAGCCCCCAACACCAACAAGTACCACATTGAAGATGTGCACCGCGCCGGCGGCATCATGGCCATCCTGGGCGAGCTCGCGCGCGCCGGCAAGCTGCACACCGACACGCCGACGGTGCACTCGCCCACCATGGGTGAGGCCCTGGCGAAGTGGGACATCACCCTGAGCCCCGACGAGGCGGTCCAGACCTTTTACCGGGCCGGCCCGGCCGGTATTCCGACCCAGGTCGCGTTCAGCCAGAGCACCCGTTGGCCCAGCCTCGACCTAGACCGGGCCGAGGGTTGCATTCGCTCTTACGAGAACGCATATTCGAAGGAGGGCGGCCTGGCGGTTCTCACCGGCAATATCGCCGTCGACGGCTGCGTGGTGAAGACCGCTGGCGTGGACGAGAGCATCTTGGTCTTCGAGGGCAACGCCTACGTCACCGAGTCGCAGGACGAGGCGGTCGAGGACATCTTGGCCGACAAGGTGAAGGCCGGCGACGTGGTGGTCGTGCGCTATGAGGGCCCCAAGGGCGGCCCCGGCATGCAGGAAATGCTCTACCCCACGAGCTACATCAAGTCCAAGGGCCTGGGCAAGGCCTGCGCGCTGCTCACCGATGGTCGCTTCTCTGGCGGCACCTCGGGCCTGTCCATCGGCCACTGCTCGCCCGAGGCGGCGGCGGGCGGCGCCATCGGCCTTGTGCGAAACGGTGACCGTATCCGGATTGACATTCCCAAGCGCACGATCGACGTGCTGCTGTCCGACGATGAACTGGCGCGCCGCCGCCAGGAGCAGGACGCCAAGGGCTGGAAGCCCGCCAAGCCGCGCCCGCGCAAGGTGTCGGCGGCGCTGAAGGCCTATGCCAAGCTGGTGATGTCGGCCGACAAGGGCGCCGTGCGCGACCTGTCGCAGTTGCAGGACTGAGCGCGGGCTCGCTGCTGCCAGCGCGGCGCACGCCGCCCAGGTCGGCGAGCCGGCCCTAGGCCAGCTTGCGGACGATGAACTCGATGCCGCATTCGCCGATGGGCGTGAGGGTCTGGTCCAGGCGCGGCCTGCCTGGGATCTGCGCCAGCCGGTAGCGGTAGGTGGCATCCAGCAGCGCGATCTTGAGGATGGCGATCTCGGATTTTGTTCCGGACAGCAGGTCCAGCAGGTTGATGCTGACCGGGCTCCATGAGGCGCGCTTGTTGATGGTGAAGGTGTGGCGGTGGTCCTCGTTGAAGGTGGACGGAAAGACGCCTTGCTCGTAGAGGTCTTCGTCTGGGACGATGCACACCATGTGGCCACCGGGCCGCAGGATGCGTAACCAGTTGGCTAGGCCTTCGCGCGGGTCGACCAGATGCTCCAGGCAGTGCGCGGAATGGACGAAGTCCACGCTGGCGTCGGGCACGCCCTCCATCATCTGCGCATCACCATCGTCGCGGTCCCAAGCTCGGCAGGACTTCATCAGGGGAAAGAGTTCCTTGTACAGGGCCAGGGGGTCGTCGCCGGCGCCGATGTCGATGCCCTCGCCAACGAAGTACCGAGTTGCGTAGCGGCTGTCTGCGAGGCGGCTGAAGATGGATTTGCTGGCTTCGTGCACATGTTCCCCAATTGAATACAAAGGAATTCAAAGAATATTTTATGACTCAGGTCTTGTCTAGACCCGATGCAAAATGGTGGCCATGCTCACCTTCCCCCAAATCGACCCGGTAGCCCTGCAGATCGGCCCCCTGGCCCTTCACTGGTACGGCCTGACCTATCTGGTGGCCTTCGGTCTGTTCCTGCTGCTGGCCCGCATGCGCCTGCGCCACCCACCCTACGCCGGCCTGCGCGCCGAGGGCCTGTGGCATACCCGTGACATCGAGGACATGTTGTTCTTCGGTGTCCTGGGCGTGGTTGTTGGCGGCCGGCTGGGGTATGCGCTGTTTTACAAGCCGGCCTGGTTTGCCAGCCACCCGCTGGAGATATTGGCCGTCTGGCAGGGCGGCATGAGTTTTCACGGGGGCATGCTGGGGGTCATCGCCTCACAGTGGTGGTTCGCCCGGTCGCGAGGGCGCCCGTTCTGGCAGGTGATGGACCTGATCGCGCCTTGCGTCCCTTTGGGTCTGGCCTCTGGCCGTGTAGGCAACTTCATCAACGGCGAGCTCTGGGGGCGGGTGGCCGATCCCGCACTGCCTTGGGCCATGGTGTTCCCGCAAAGCGGGTCGATGCTGCCGCGCCACCCCTCGCAGATCTACCAGTTCCTTCTGGAGGGCGTGCTGCTCTTTGTCCTGCTGTGGTTCTATGCCCGCCGGCGGCGGGCTGAGGGCCAGGTAGCGGCCGTCTTCCTGGGCGGCTACGGACTGATGCGGTTCGTCGCCGAGTACTTCCGCGAGCCGGACGCCTATCTGGGTCTGCTGGCCCTGGGGCTGTCCATGGGGCAGTGGCTTTGCGTCCCCATGATGGTGGGCGGCGTGTTGCTCTGGATTTGGGCTGGGCGGCGTCCCGACCCGCTGCCGAGGGGCTAGGGCCTTTCAGCTATCCTCACGCCGTTCGCCCATAAGAAACCCGCCCAGGAGACAGACCCATGACCCTTCAATTGAACCGTCGCACCCTGCTTCAAGCGTCAGGTGCTGCCGCGCTCTCGCTGCCTCTCGGGCAGGGGGTGTACGCGCAAGGTGCCAGCAGCTGGCCCACCAAGCCGGTGAACATGATCGTTCCGTTCCCTCCGGGGGGTGGCACCGACACCTACGCTCGCCCTTTGGCGGCGCAGTTTGCCAAGCAGACGGGGCGCCAGCTGGTGATCGAAAACCGTGGCGGCGCCGGTGGCACCGTGGGCGCCGGTGTCGCGGCCAAGGCGGCAGCGGATGGCTACAACCTGTTCATGGGCGCGGTGCACCACACCATTGCCCCGGCGATGTACCCGCGCCTTGACTACGATCTGGAAAAAGACCTGATTCCCCTCCTGATGGTGGCCAGCGGGCCGCAGGTGCTGGTGGTCAACCCGAAGAACATGCCGGTGACCGATCTCAAGGGCTTCCTGGAACTGGTGCGCAAGAGCCCGGGCAAGTTCAACTACGGCTCGGCCGGCACTGGCACCTCGCACCATTTGGCGGGCGAGTTGTTCAAGCAGCAGACCAAGACCTTCATCACCCACATTCCCTACACCGGTGCTGGCCCTTCGCTGCGCGATCTGGTGGGCGGGCAGGTCGACATGATGTTCGACGGTATCGGTTCCTCCGCGGCGCACATCAAAGGTGGCCGCGTCAATGCGCTCATGGTCTCGGGCACCAAGCGCAACCCTGGCTTCCCCGATGTGCCCTGTGCTGCCGAGCTGGGGTTGCCGGAGTACACCGTCACCACCTGGTATGGACTCTGGGCTCCCAAGGGCACGCCCCCCGAGATCCAGGCGCGCATCATCGAAGAGGTGCGCAAAGCTTGCACGAGCGATGACCTCAAGCCCATCTGGGCCGGTCAAGGGGCTGAGTTCCCCAGCATGAATCAGCAGCAGTTCGCGGCCTTTATCAACGCCGAGATCAAGCGCTGGGCCACCGTGGTCAAGGCCTCCGGCGCCAAGCTCGACTGACGCCAGGGCCGGCGCTTTGCCCGGCCCCTCCTCGTGCGCGGGCAGGCCGCGCCCAGACCTTTATGCAAGCCAAGAACGACAACCTCTTTGCCGCGCTTCGTGCGGCGTTCCCGCACGACTTGGACACGGTCGCTGTCGAAACCGACGCCGGCCTGGCCTATTCCTGGCGTGACCTCGAGCGGGCCACCGCGATGATGGCCAACCTGCTCGACGCCCTGGCGCTGCCCGCGGGCGCCCGGGTGGCGGTGCAAGTGGAAAAGTCGGTTGAAGCCATGGTGCTGTACCTGGCCACGCTGCGGGCGGGTTACGTCTTCCTGCCGCTCAACACCGCCTACCAAAGCGCCGAGATCGAGTACTTCATCGGCAACGCCGAACCGGCGGTGGTGGTTTGCAGCCCGAAGAACTTTGGTTGGGTGAGCAAGATCGCTTTCCAGGCAGGAACCAAGCATGTCTTCACCCTCGGTGATGACCGCACCGGCAGCCTGCTCGAGCGCGCCGCACACTGCAGCGACCAGCACCAAGTGGCATTGCGCGGTGAAGACGACCTCGCGGCCATCCTCTACACCAGCGGCACCACCGGACGCAGCAAGGGCGCCATGCTCACGCACGGCAATCTGCTGTCCAACGCCCGGGTGCTCAAAGAGTACTGGAACTGGCAGCCCGGCGACGTGTTGATTCACGCGCTGCCCATCTTCCATGTGCATGGCCTGTTCGTCGCCATCCATGGCGCCCTGATCAATGGCAGCCGGATGATCTGGCTTGACAAGTTCGACCCCCAGCGGGTGGTGGCGCGCCTGCCTGAGGCCACCGTGTTTATGGGCGTGCCCACGCTGTACGTGCGCATGCTGGGCGAGCCCGGGCTCCATCGGGAGGCAGCGCGCCAGATGCGCCTGTTCATCTCCGGTTCGGCGCCCTTGCTGATTGAGACCTTCCGGGACTGGCAAGACCGAACCGGCCACACCATCCTCGAGCGCTATGGCATGAGCGAGACCGTCATGCTCACGTCCAACCCCTGCCGGCCCAAGGACGGTGAGCGGGTCGGTGGCACGGTGGGGCCGGCGCTGCCCGGTGTGGGCGTGCGCGTGCTGGACGACGCTGGTGCGCCAGTGCCAGCGGGTGAGATTGGCGGCGTTCAGGTGCGCGGCCCCAACGTCTTCAAGGGTTACTGGCGTATGCCCGAGAAGACGAAAGAGGAGTTCACTGCGGACGGCTGGTTCAAGACCGGCGACGTGGGCCGTTTCGATAACAAGGGCTACCTCACGATCGTTGGTCGCAGCAAGGACCTGATCATCAGCGGTGGCTACAACGTCTACCCGGCCGAGATCGAGGGTTACCTCAACGAGATGCCGGGGGTCAGCGAAAGCGCTTTGGTGGGGGTGCCTCACCCTGATTTCGGCGAGGTGGGGGTGGCGGTGGTGGTGGCCAAGCCGGGTGCCGCGCTGGACGGCGATGCCTTGATTGCCACGCTGAAGGCCCAGCTTGCGAATTTCAAGATTCCCAAGCGTTGCTTCGTGGTGGCCGACCTGCCACGCAACACCATGGGCAAGGTTCAGAAGAACCTGCTGCGGGAGCAGTACAAGGGCGAGTTCGCCTGAGCCAGGCGGCTGCCTGCTAGCAGCCGTTTTCCCGCCGATCAGAGCAGCGCGACGATGCCTTTTTGCAGCATGTAGGCTGCCAGCAGGTACAAAACGCCGGCGAACACCTTCTTGAGTGCAGCGACTGGCAGCGCATGCGCTGCGCGAGCGCCTATCGGGGCGGTGAACACGCTGCATACCGCGATGACCGCCAAGGCCGGTAGCCACAGGTAGCCCAGTGAGCCGGCGGGCAGGTCGGTCACGCCCAGACCGCTCACCACATAGCCGGCCACGTTGGCCACCGCGATTGGAAAGCCCAAGGCCGCCGAGGTGGCCACCGCGTTGTGCATGGCCACGTTGCACCAGACCATGAAGGGCACGCTGATGAAGCCGCCGCCCGCGCCGACGAGGCCCGAGAGAAAGCCGATGCCCGCCCCCGCACCAAACCGTCCTGCGCCGTCTGGCAGCTGCCGGGAGGGCTGGGGCTTGGTGTTGCGGAACATCTGGGTCGCCGAAAAACCCACGAACAGTGCGAACAGAATGGCCAGCCAACTGCCCTTGAGCAGGCTGAAGACGCCCAGGCTTGCTAACAGCGAGCCGACCACGATGCCGGGCGCCAGCGAGCGCACCAGATCCCAGCGCACTGCGCCGCGCTTGTGGTGGGCACGCACGCTGGACAAGGAGGTGAACATGATGGTGGCCATCGAGGTAGCGATGGCCATCTTGACCCCCAATTCCGGCGACACGCCACGCGCGCCCAGGAAGTAAGAGATGAAGGGCACCATCACCATGCCACCGCCGATGCCCAGCAAGCCCGCCAAAAAGCCGGAGCAGATACCGAGCAGGACCAGTTCGACAATGAGGAGGAGATCGAGAGTCACTTCAGGTGCGAGCCGCGCGAGGGGCCGTTGATTGTTTTTGTTGTGGTCTCCGCCCGAAGCCTGTGCGGCCACGACGCGGGCGGGAGTTTTAGAGGTGTCTGCAGGTGCCGCCGGGCCTGCATCCTGAACCGGGGTTCAGGTGGGCGAGGTCACCCCCGCATTGGGTTCATCTGACGCGAGATGATCACGCTTGCGGGGTTTGTTCCAAGCCCGGGCTCTAAGAGCATTGGTTCAAGGAAATATAAGACCCGGCGCGCACTGCAGACGCCTTCATTGTAGGCGCTCAGAGTAGCCGGCCGTCGTCGGCCAGCACTTGGTCCAGGCGGGCGAGCAACTGTTGCACACGGGCTGCATCGTCGCCTTGGGCGTCATTGGCCGCAGAGGAGGCAACAGGCGCGGCAGCAGGGGCGGGTGCCTGTGCAGCGCGGTCACTCAGGTCAAAGGCGAGGTTCAGCGCGGCCAACACCGCGATGCGGTCCCGTGCCTTGATCTTGCCGGCGTCGCGAATACGGCACATGGCGCCGTCCACCCGCTCAACCGCCTCGCGCAGACGGGCCTCGCCCCCTTCGGGGCAGCCGAGCAGATAGCTCTGGCCCATGATCTGGACTTCGATCTGGTTCATGTCGGGGCGGTGAGCGATAGAGGAGAGGGCGGTGGCTGGCGATCAGGACGTGTTCTTCACGTCGGGGAGCCGGTCGAGCAGGGCGTCGACCCGGGCACGGGCGGCCGACAGCCGGGACTTGAGTGAATCTCGCTCCTGGGTGAGCGACTCGACCTGGGCGACCAGCAGCGCGTTGGTGCGCTGGAGCTCCTCATGGCGCAGCAGCAGGCGCTCAACGCGCTCGGCAATTTGCTCCATGGGCGTGGCCTGGGTCATGGTCATTATTGTAGGGTTTGAGAAGGGCCATGGCCTAGAATGGATGCGTTGGTGCTCGCGATGTGGCTCTCACACCGCAGTTCAACGGGAAGCAGGAGGGCCAGTGCGTGCGAACGCCGGCCCAACCTGCGCTGCCCCCGCAACGGTAAGCGGAGCGTGCGAGGCCTTCTTGAGAAAGACGGCGCGCACCCGGCTCATCAATCAGCCACTGGGCCCGCAAGGGCCTGGGAAGGCGATGAGGCGATCCGCCAGCCCGGATACCGGCCAACGAGGTGGCCGGCAGGCCTCGCCGCAAGCGAGACTGCCGGCCGTGACGCCCAATGCGCTGGCGGGGAACCCGGCGCGGGCCATTCGTTTGTGTGCTTCCTCATGTCTATTCGCGTGCGTTTTGCATTGCGCTCCTGTGCGGCCTTCCTGGCTGCCGGCTGCGCCCTGGCCGGCGGCGTTTTCGCCCAGCCTGCTTCCAACCCCAACCCCAACCCCACCCAGAACCTCAGCCCGACGCCAAGCCTGCCTACCGTCGTCGTCACCGCCACCCGGATTCCCGAAGACCCGACCCTGCTGCCCTTGGGGGTGACGGTGATTTCCGCCGCTGACATCCGCGCGGCTGGCATCACCGACGTGAACGAGGCCCTCCGCTGGCTGGGCGGCGTGGTCACGCGAATCGACAGTTCCTTCACCCGCAACCCCACGCTCGACCTGCGCGGCTTTGGCGAGACTGCTGGCAGCAACGTGGTCATTCTGGTCGACGGTGTTCGCCAGAACGAGGGTGATATGAGCGGCGCGGCCATCAGCTGGATTCCGGTCGACAGCATCGAGCGCATTGAAATCGTCCGCGGCAGCGGCGCCGTTCTCCACGGCGAGGGCGCGACTGGCGGTGTAGTCAATATCGTGACCAGCAAGGGCCTGGCTGAGCCCGGTGCCTCCGTCGCATTCGGTGTGGGCAACCGCCAAACCCGCGAGGCCCGTGCCAGTGTGCGCACCGGGACTGACAACTGGCGCCATCAACTCTATGGCACGGTCTACGACACCGACAACCACCGCGACAACTACAAAGCCCGCGACCGCAGCGTGCTTGCGCGCAGTACCTGGAGCGAGGGCGATTCGCTGTTTTCGGCGCAGCTCGGGCTGCAGGACCAGCGTGGCGGGCTGCCGGGTGGCCTGACGGTGGAGGACTTCGGCAGCAACCCACGCCAGTCCCGCAAGCCCGAGGACCGGGGCAGCAACCAGACGCGCAACCTGCTTCTGAGCGGAGAGGGCACTTTGGCAGGCTGGCGCCTGGGCTTTGACCTCAATCACCGTGAAGCCAATGTCGACGCGACCTATGTGGCCGACGGCTACCTCTCGGGCGCCGACACCGCCGCCGACCGAGCCGGGATCAAGGCCTGGCGTGGCTTTGAGGCCCTGGGTGTCTCGCATCGCTTGCTGGTCGGCATCGACATGGAGCGCTGGACCCAGGACAAGCAGCTCGATTGGGGCGCTTGGGGCACCTCGCGGATTCGGGTGCAACAGCGTTCAGATGCGGCCTACTTGCGCCACGACATCGAGTGGAAGCCGCAAGGCATCAAGGCCCATGCAGGCCTGCGACGCACGCTCTCGGAGCGGGTGGCCAGTGGCGACTCCCTGGGTTCTCTGGCGGTGAACAACACCAACTGGGAGCTGGGCGCTGCGATGCGTCTGGCCCCCGGAACCGAGGTCTATGGCCGCCTGGGCACCAGCTTTCGCCTGGCCAACTCCGACGAGTTCAGTTGCTCCGGCTTCACCTGCCCGCCCAATACCCTCAACATGCTGCGTCCGCAGACCTCCCGTGATCAGGAGCTGGGCCTGCGCCAACGCGGAGCGCAGGGGCAGTGGGCCGTGCGGTTCTACCGAAGTGTGCTGGCGGACGAGATCGGCCTGAGCATCATTGTTCCTGGCAGCTTTCCCTACAACACCAACTACGACCCGACGGTTCGCCAAGGCGTGGAGCTCGAGGCCTCGGGCCGGCTGCTGCCCAAGC
>Ga0164293_10005721_pt1 | contig 10583 bp, 12 predicted proteins | sample GEODES118metaG_FD_111487 | JGI IMG/M metagenome (GOLD analysis project Ga0164293, IMG submission 111487) | Eutrophic lake water microbial communities from Lake Mendota, Wisconsin, USA - GEODES118 metaG | ecosystem: Environmental > Aquatic > Freshwater > Lake | place: USA: Lake Mendota...
CGCTCTTGCGCCGGTCCGGCCCCTCGAAGGGCTCCTGCGTTTGCCGCCGGTCTTCCTTCCGGCGCCCGGCATCATCGGGGGTGGTCTCGGTCTTGTCGTCAGCCATGCTCGCCTCCTTTGCTAGCAGGGTAACATTAAACCACTAAAAACGCTAATCTTGGATGAAACGCCATGCCAAGCCGCCTTGCACTGGGCGATGAAGCCGCTAGGGGCGCGGCAGCGGCGTTTGGCCGCGTGGCTGAGGACAAGAGACGCCTGTGACTGAACCGACACCCGGCACCGGAGCAGATCCCATGCCCGATCTCTTCAAAGCGGAAGTGCTGATCGAGGCGCTGCCCTATTTCCAGCGCTATGCCGGGCGCACCTTCGTGGTGAAATATGGCGGCCATGCAATGGGCGATCCGGCCGCCGCGCGCGACTTTGCCGAGGATATCGTGCTGCTGAAGGCGGTCGGCATCAATCCGGTGGTGGTGCATGGCGGCGGCCCGCAGATCGGCCAGATGCTTAGCCGGCTGGGGGTGGAGAGCACCTTCGTGGATGGCCTGCGCGTCACCGACGAGGCCACCGCCAAGATCGCCGAAATGGTGCTGTCGGGCGCGATCAACAAGGAGCTAGTCGGCTGGATCGCCGCCGCGGGCGGCAAGGCGATCGGCATTTCTGGCAAGGATGGCGGGCTGGTGACCGCGCGCAAGGTCAGCCGCACCACGCGCGATCCTGACAGCCAGATCGAACAGGTGATCGATCTCGGCTTTGTCGGCGAGCCGGCAGAAGTCGATACCTCTGTGATCGACACGATGGTCGCCGCCGGGATGATCCCGGTGATCGCGCCCATCGCTCCGGGAGCGGACGGGGCGACCTACAACATCAATGCCGACACCATGGCCGGCGCGATTGCGGCGGCGCTGGGTGCGGCGCGGTTGTTCCTGCTGACCGATGTGGCCGGCGTGCTCGACGCCAATGGCGAACTCCTCACCGATCTCACCCCCGCCGATATCGCCCGCTTGCGCGAAGACGGCGTGGTACGCGGCGGGATGGTGCCCAAGCTTGAAACCTGCGTGGCTGCGGTGCAGGCCGGATGCGAGGCTGCCGTGGTGCTCGACGGGCGGGTGGGGCACGCGATGCTGCTCGAATTCTTCACCGCACGCGGCGCGGGCACGCTGGTGCGCGCCTGAGGCGTTTTTGCCGGAACACAAATCTGGCGCGAGGCGTATTAACAGGCTAATACGCCCTTAAGGGACCTCACAAGGGCAGCGCGGTGCGCTGGCCCGGCACAGGATACGGATCGCAATGCAAGGACTGACTGTACTCGTCGATATTCTGGTGATGCTCACCAATGTACTGGTGATGCTGATCATCGTGCAATTCGTGATCGGACTATTGTTCGCCTTCAACGTCGTGAGCCCGAGCAACGAATTCCTGCGGCAGGTGTATGATTCGATCAATCGCCTGCTCGAGCCGGTGCTCCGGCCGATCCGCAACATCATGCCCAATACCGGCGCGATCGATTTCTCGCCGCTGGTCCTGATCCTCGGCTTGCAGATCCTTACCCGGGTGCTGATCGGGGTGGCGGGCGCCTACTAATGGCGCAAGCAGCGCTCATCGACGGCAAGGCTTTTGCCGAGGGCCTGCGCGCGCGGGTCGGAGCGGGCGCGGCGGCGTTTGCGCATCATGCCGGCCGGCGTCCGGGCCTCGCTGTGGTGCTGGTCGGCGAGAATGCGGCGAGCCAGGTCTATGTCGGCGCCAAGGGCAAGGCCTGCGAGGCGGCGGGCATCGCCAGCTTCGAACACCGCCTGCCGGCCGATACCAGCGAGGCGGCGCTGCTCTCGCTGGTCGAGCGGCTCAATCAGGACGCGGCGGTTGACGGGATCCTCGTCCAGCTGCCGCTCCCGGGCCAGCTCGACGAACAGGCGATCATCGCCGCCATCAATCCCGACAAGGATGTCGACGGGTTCCATGTGATCAATGCAGGGCGGATGAGCGTCGGCCAGACCGGCTTTGTGCCCTGCACGCCGCTGGGCTGCATCATGCTGCTGAAAGACCGGCTGGGCGACCTTTCGGGGCTCGATGCGGTGGTTATCGGGCGCTCGAACATCGTCGGAAAGCCGATGGCGCAGTTGCTCACCGATGCCAATGCCACCGTCACCATCGCGCATAGCCGCACGAAGAACCTCGCCGAGGTGGTGCGCCGCGCCGATATCGTGGTCGCCGCCGTCGGCCGCCCCGAGATGGTGCGGGCGGACTGGATCAAGCCAGGCGCGACGGTGATCGACGTCGGCATCAACCGCCTGCCGCCTGCCGAGGGCGCGGCCAAGGGCAAGCTGGTCGGCGATGTCGCCTTTGCCGAGGCGCTGGACGTCGCGGGAGCGATCACGCCGGTGCCGGGCGGGGTCGGGCCGATGACCATCGCGGTGCTGCTCCGGAACACGCTGGTCGCAGCCCATGCCCATGCCGGAATGCCCGCACCGGAGGGCTTGTGAGGCTCGGCCGCCGCATCCTTGCCGTAGCGGCCTTGGCGACCGTCGTCAGCGGCTGCGCCAGCCCGCGCCCCAAGGGCCCGCCGCCTGCGGTGATCAATCGCGCGCTGGCGACCGCGCCGGGCGCTGCGCAGCCGAGCACCATCGTTGCGGCCGAAATCGCCTTTGCCCGCGCCGCGCGCGAGCAGGGGCAGTGGACCGCCTTCAAGATGTTCGCCGCCCCCGGAGCCTTGCTCCACGGCGGCGACGGGCCATTCGCGATCGAGCCGTGGCTCGCCACCCAGGCCGATCCGCCTGCGGCGACGCAGTGGGAACCGCGCGCGGTCGTGATCAGCTGTGATGGCGCACTGGCCGTGAGCCAGGGGCGGCTCACCACACCCGAGGGCCAGGTCGGCAATTTCGTGACGGTGTGGGAGCGGCAGGAGAACGGCGACTACCGCTATGTGTTCGATGCCGGCGGGCTTGATGTCCCGCAACCCCCGCCGCGCAAGCCGGTCGAGGACGGCGATATCGTCGTTACCTCGATCGATGCGGTGCTGGGGATGGTTGCGTCCTGCCCGCGCGGGGGTGCCGAGATCCCGCCGCCGCCCGCCATGCCGGTGGGCGAGGAGGGCAAGGCCGACGCGCGCCTTTCGCGCGACGGCACGCTGCGCTGGCGCTGGGAACACCGCGCTGACGGCGCGCGCTATGCGATGGCCGAATATTTCTACGAGGGACGCTGGCTCACCGCCTTCGAGCAGACCCTGATCCCGACGGCCAACGAGTAAGACCTCGAAGCATGATTTTCACCGAACTGTTCCTGTCTGCCTTCATCACCCTGTTCGTGGTGATCGATCCGCCGGGCTGCGCGCCGATCTATGCCGGGCTGACCAAGGGCGCGAGCGCGCAGCAGGCGCGCAGCATGGCCCTGCGCGCGACCATGATCGCCTCGATTATCCTGCTGATCTTCGCGCTGTTCGGGCAGGAGCTGCTCGGCGCGCTGCATATCGAATTGAACTCGTTCCGCATCGCGGGCGGGCTGATGCTGTTCTGCATCGCCTTCGACATGGTGTTCGAAAAGCGCACCCAGCGCCGCGAAAGCCGTGCCGAGAAGATCGCCGCCACGCCCGAGATCGAGGACGTCTCGGTGTTCCCGATGGCGATGCCGATGCTCGCCGGGCCGGGCGCGATTGCGGCGATCATGCTGCTGATGAACGAGGCCCAGGGCTGGTCCGAGATGGCCGAGGTGCTCGCCGCGCTGGCGGCGGTGCTGGTGATCACGGCGGCCTCGCTGGTCGCGGCCGGCCCGCTGATCCGCCTGCTGGGCGACAAGGTCGAAGCGGTGATCACCCGCCTGCTCGGCGTGCTGCTGGCCGCGCTCGCCGCGCAATATGTGATCGATGGCCTGAAGGGCAGCTTCGGGATCTGACCCGGCGCTAGTCCTGCGGTTCGGGACTGCGCAGCGCGATCACGACCGGCGTCTGATTGACCGCGATTCCCACAAGGATGCCGAGCCACGCCGGACCGAGATTGACGTTTGCGATCATCAGCAGGGTCCACCAGCCCGAGCGGTCTTTCCGGCGCAGCTCGTAATTGGTGGCAATGGTGGCGAGCAGGTAGGGCGGAAGGCCAAAGAACAGGAGTCAGAGCGGCAGGCCGAGGGCATAGACCGCGCCGACACAGACATATGTGAGCGCCAGCAGCGCGGGCACGCGGATGTAGTAGGGATGCTGCGTCCAGTGGATGATCTCTGCTTCGAAGCCGGGGAAGCGATTGCCGTAAGCCATTGAGCGAACATGCCACTTCGCCCCGCAATCCGCCACAGGTTTTGCCGCGACGCTATTGCAGCGTCGTGACTTCCTCGCTGCCATCGGTGCGGCCGTAGAACTGCATCAGTTGCACCAGCAATTCGCAGCGGTCGGTCAGGCTCTCGGTCTCGAGCAGCGCCTGCTTACTGGCGGGATCGAACGGCGCGATCTGCGAGACGCCGTTGATCAGCGAGCGATCATCGAGCCGCGCGACCGAATCCCAGTCGACACTGTAGCCCTGCGCATCGGCGAAGAGGCGCGCCTCGCGCTCGAACCCTCCGCGCTGGGCGTGGGAAAGGGTTTCGTCCTCGTCCTCTTCGTAGATCTCGGCTTCGATCTGGCGGAAGGCGGTGGAGACTTCGAGCTCGCGCACCAGGCGGAAGCGGGTGGTGCCTTCGAGGATCAGGTTGTAGCGTCCGTCGTCCATCGCCTGCACCTCGCCGATCTTGCCGACGCAGCCGACCTGATAGAGCGGCGCGCCCTTGGTCGAACGCTGCGGCTGGATCATCGCGATCTGGCGGTCCCGGATCAGCGCATCGCCCACCAGCGCGCGATAGCGCGGCTCGAAGATGTGGAGCGGCAGCTGCATCCCGGGAAACAGCACCGCGCCGGTCAGCGGGAAGATCGAGAGGCGCCGGGTCACTTTTTTCAGGCTCATCCAAACAATACGCGCGAAAGGCGGCGGCGGACGCCGACCACCCATTCATCCTCAAGGCCGGTGGCCTCGAAGATCTTGAGCAGTTTGGTGCGCGCCGCGCCATCGTTCCATTCGCGGTCCGCCGCGATCATGGCGAGCAGCGTGTCGGCGGCGGCATCGCGCTCGCCTGCGGCAAAGGCAGCCTCGGCATAGGCGAGCTGCGCGTCCATATCCTCGGGCGCCGCCGCGGCAGCCGAGCGCAGGGCAGCAAGTTCGCTGTCATCGACCTTGGTCCCGGCCAGTTCGAGCGCGCTGCGGGCAGGCGCGGTGGCGGGATCGACGGCAAGGCGCGGGTCGCTGTCGATGACTTTCATCACCTGCGCGGCCTGCTCGGTCTCGCCCAGCTGCACCAGCGCGCGCACGAGCCCGGCATGGGCAGGCGCGTTGTCGGGCGCGAATTCGGTGATCTGGGCATAGATGCTGGCGGCACGCGCGGCATCGCCGGCGCCGAGCGCTTCCTCGCCCATCTTCACGAACTGCGCGAGTTCTTCCGGCGAGGGGCCCTGCGGCGCCCCGTCATCCGCACCCGCTCCGGCCTGCACCGGCAATTGCGTGAGCAGCTGGTCGAGGATCTGGCGTAGTTGCGATTCGCTGCGGGCATTGGTGAGATCGGCGACCGGCTGGCCCTGGAACATCGCATAGACCGTCGGGATCGAGCGCACCTGGAACTGCGCGGCGATGAATTGTTCCTCATCGACATTGATCTTGGCCAGCACCACGCCCTTGTCGGCATATTCGCCCGCGATCTTTTCCAACACCGGGGTGAGCGCCTTGCACGGCCCGCACCACTCGGCCCAGAAATCGAGGATCACGAGGCTGTTCTGCGAGGGTTCGACCACCGCTGTGCGGAAGCGTTCGACCGCTTTTTGTTCGTCGATGCTCAGTCCCATGCTGGCCAAGGGGATGCTCCTGTGGTTGTGCGGTGTGCTGCTTTTTGGTGACCCCAATGTGGGGCATAATCGGCGGATGTGAAGCGCGCATTTCTGCTGGCCTGTGTGGCCAAAGCAATCAACCCCTGACTGCGCCAATTTTGCGCTTGCAGGCATGGCAATTTAGCGCTTGCAGCGGGCGTGAATTTTACGCTTGCAGCGGACGGGGGGCGCTGCTAATCGCCCCGCCTCTCCGGCAGAACCGTGGCTTTCCAGGTTTCTGTCAGCGCCAGTGAGCGGGCGTAGCTCAGGGGTAGAGCACAACCTTGCCAAGGTTGGGGTCGAGGGTTCGAATCCCTTCGCCCGCTCCAGTTTTCCGACACTTAGACGGTACCTTGACGCGACCTAGCGACACTTAGGTTGGGCGTTGGATAGGTTGTGCGTTGGAAACCTGCGCGGCCCCCATTGCGATATCGCCAGCCATGGCACTTTCTTTCAGCACGGTCTGGGCTCGATAGCTTCTCTGCACACGGGCATTGCCCCAACCGAGGCATCAGCGGTGGGTCATCGACCCGGCCGGCCTGACGCATTTCGCCGATCACCAAGACCCTGCGGCGTTTTTGAATTCGCCCCGGATGTTTGTCGCAATTTGCACTATTCGTCCCACGCCGCTATGTTAGACTGCGTCGGGTGAGGAGAGGCCAAGGTCCCGGGGGCATTCATTTTCAATCGCCCGGACCAACCAGAGCAAATCCAAACGATGGTGCCGGCGAGCCCTGAAAGATCAGGGAACTGCGCCAAATTTTGAGGGGGTTAAGATGATCAAGCGAGGATGTATCACCGCACTTGCGCTGGTTATGTCGTCTGCCATTGCGCAGGCGGCAGCAGCCGAAGGGCCAACGCAAATGGCGGCGCAAGCGACGGCACCGGCCGCCGTGCCAGCACCAGCGGCTGGCGTGGTTGAGCCTGAGGCCATGGCCGCGCTCAACCGGATGGGCGCGACCCTTCGCAGCCTTCAGCGCTTCACCGTGCAGTCCGACGCCACGGCCGAACAGGTCTATCCCGATGGCGAGAAAATCCATGTTCCGGTGCGCACGAAATATACCATCAGTATGCCTAACCAGATGAACGTCGATTTCGTTAGTGACAGCGGTCAGCGCGTTTTGCGGTATGACGGCAAGTTCATGACGTTGGCCGGCACGAAGTCGCGCAAATATGTGCGCTTCCCGCTGACAGGATCAGTGGTGGACGTGTTCAATCGTCTCGAAGATGATTTCGGCATCGAACTCCCCCTGCGCGAGATGTTCCTGTGGGGTTCGGAAGCGTCCGATGTCGAGCCGCCGTATGCCGCTCGTTACATTGGGGACAGCATGATCGGAGGCGATGCGGTTTCCCACTATGCCATCCGGCAAACGGGTCTGGATTGGCAAATCTGGCTCGACAAGGGCGACAAGCCGCTGCCGCGGAAGCTGGTCATCACTGCCAATGATGAACCGTCGCTGCCGCAGTTCATCGCGCATTTCACCTGGAACACCGCCCCCGATATCGCGGCCGGCACCTTCAGCACGGCCGCTCCCAAGGATTATCAGCTGGTCGATTTCGGAACCGCCGAACTGACCAATGAGCCTGCCGCCAAGGGCAAGCGCTGATCTTTCCTCATCTATAAGGATATTCGACAATGCGCACATACATGATGATGGGACTTTTGCTGGTCGGAGCGACCTGTGGGAGTGCATCCTTCTTGACTGACTCGGCACAGGCCCAATCGCAGAAGGCCCGTCCGGTCGCCACCGCCAAGCCGAGCGTGAACCGCTCCAAGCCCAATAATGCGGCTGCTGCACGCCCGGCTCCCAGCGACCGGTCCGGCTCGGCGAACCGGCCCAGTTCGAACCAGAACCGGAACGTGCAGGCTAACGCGAACCGAAACGCCCAGGCCAACAATAATAGAAATGTGAATACGGCAAACCGTCAGACGCGTCCCAACCAGCCCGGGAATCGTGGTCCGGACAATGTCGTGGTCGTCAACGGGAGCCCGGGCAACGGCTACTACGACAACGGCAGATATTACCCTAACAACAATTACAACAACAATTACAACGACTACGATCGTTACGAGGATGATGACGACGACTTCCTCGAATTCGTCGGCAAGACCGCGGCGATTACGGCGGGTGTTTCGATCGTAAGCGCTGTGATTGGTGATGTCGTCCAGGACAAGCCTTCGGATGACTGCGAGCAGCAGATCCAGAACGGTCAGGTCTACCTGCTGTGCAACGGGACCTATTACACGCCGGTGCAGAGCGGCGGACAGGAGGCTTACCAAGTCGTGAGCCCGCCGCAATCCTCGGGCCCGCCCCCCATCAACCGGTAGAGAGAAGCAAAACATGAAGAAAATTGTCATTGCGCTCGCGATGGCTGTGTCGCTGGCTGGGTGCGCAACGGGCCCGTCGGTGCAGGTCATGTCCGATCCGCAGGCCAATTTCGCCAGCTATCGGACCTTCGGCTTTGCCCAACCGCTCGGCACCGATCGCAACGGATACCAGTCACAGGTCTCCACCGCTCTGATGGCATCCGCCCGCAGGGAGATGGAAGCGCGCGGCTTTGTCTATTCGGCCCAGCAACCGCAGTTGTTGGTCAATTTCAATGCCGCCTTGGCGGACCGGGTCCGCGTCAACACCGTTTCAGAACCCACCATGGGCGTCGGCATGGGCGTGGGCTATTACGGCTACCGCGGAGGGCTCTACGCCCCCTACCCGGTCTATCAGGACCGCACGACTGTCTCCGAGTACAAGGAAGGCACACTCAATGTCGATGTCGCCGATGTTGTTTCGAAGCGGCTGATCTGGGAAGGTGTCGTCACCAAGAAGATGGACAGCAAGGCTTACGAAAACATCGGTGCAACAATCGATAGCGCCGTATCTGCCGCCTTTACGAAGTTCCCTGTCAGCCCTCGAAAGTGACCTAAACGCGCATGGCCGGCGGCTTGGCCGGCCATGCGCTTGGGCATCCGAAGGCAGGGATGCGCCGATGAAGGCGATGACGGCTTCCGCCTCGGCTAGGCCGCAAACGCCGATGGACTGGGTGATCCGGCCGGTTCTCACCGGCGCACTGTCCGTCGGCTGCACATAGGCTATCAGCCGTTGATGACCATTGTCAGTTCGTCGGTCATGACCGGACGACGTGCCGCAGTTGGTGTGGTCGCTGTTCCGCTCCATTCACGCTGCGCAATGTGACGTCATGATCGTTGACACATTTGACCTTATCGTCATTGGCGGCGGCCCTGCAGGGGCAAGCGGCGCAGTCGAGGCTGCCCGGCTTGGCAAGCGGGTCGCCTTGATCGAGAGGTTGGAACATCTGGGCGGTGCCGGGGTCAACACTGGCACCATCCCCAGCAAGACCCTTCGCGAAGCTGCTCTGACCTTGTCCGGCGTGCGGTCGCGACGCTCGATGGGGGTGGATCTGTCCGTCCGTCCCGAAGAAATGCTCCAAGCCCTGTCCTGGCGCGCGATGGATGTGGCGCGCAACGAACGCCAGGCCCTGCAAGGACGGCTGGAGCGCCAAGGGGTTCATGTGCTCCACGGTGTAGCGAGTTTCATCGATTCCCACACAATCAGGATTGCAGGAACAGATTCCGTTCAAGAGCTGGCGGCGGAGAAGTTTCTGATCGCGACCGGGTCATGCCCCGTCCGGCCGCCGGAATTCACCTTCGAGCATGAGCATGTTTGCGATTCCGATGAAGTTCTCAAGCTTGGGTTTGTCCCTGAAAAGGTGGTCATCGTCGGGGGCGGTGTGATTGGCTGCGAATATGCCTGCACGTTCGCGGCCTTGGGAACCGAAGTCCACGTCATCGACGGCAGAAAGGCTCTGCTCCCGTTCCTCGATGAAGACATCGCGGATGCGTTGACCGAAGATATGGTCAGGCAAGGGGTGCAATTCTACTGGAACGAACGCGTCGTGAGTTCCCGGTCTTTGCCCGGCAGTCCTCCCACCGTCGTCCTTTCGTCGGGCAAGGAAATTACTGCCGATGCCTTGCTCGTGTGCTCCGGCCGGCAAAGCAACACTGCTGATCTGATGCTTGCAGCAGCGGGTGTGACCTTCGGCCAGCGCGGATTGATCGAGGTGAATGCCGCTTACCAGAGCAGCGCAGCGCACATCTATGCCGTAGGCGATGTCATTGGCGCGCCCGCTCTGGCCTCGACCGGCATCGAGCAGGGCCGATTGGCCGCCGCGCACGCGTTTGGCGCGCCCTTTGCCGAAAACTTGCCCAAACTGCTGCCAACCGGGATCTATTCCATTCCGGAAGCGAGCATGGTCGGAGAAACCGAGGCGGCATTGCGCCAAAACGGTGTGGCAACGATCGTGGGGCGTGCCTATTACGCCGACCTGCCCCGTGGGGGGATCATGGGCGATCGCACCGGATTTCTTAAGCTTGTCTTCCGGCAAAGCGACATGCGGCTCCTCGGGGTTCACATCATCGGTGAACAGGCAACCGAACTGGCCCATATCGGGCTTGTTGCCATGCATGCCGAGGCGGGGGTCGATCTCCTGACCACGGTATGCTTCAATTTTCCCACACTTGGCGACCTTTACAAGTTCGCCGCACTCGACGCGCTGGCGCAACGCGCCAGTGAGAATGCAACCTGAGGATCGCTCCTCCTTGTGTCTGGCTTCGATGACGTTTGCCGGGCCTGATGGACGCTGACCGGCCGCCCCAGCTGCGCTGAGCCTTTCCGCTTGCAATCGCGGGGCATCGCGC
>Ga0164293_10005722_pt1 | contig 10583 bp, 14 predicted proteins | sample GEODES118metaG_FD_111487 | JGI IMG/M metagenome (GOLD analysis project Ga0164293, IMG submission 111487) | Eutrophic lake water microbial communities from Lake Mendota, Wisconsin, USA - GEODES118 metaG | ecosystem: Environmental > Aquatic > Freshwater > Lake | place: USA: Lake Mendota...
AATGAAAGCGGTGATGGTCCGATATGCCGACGAGTTGATGCTTCGCGCTCCCGCGCTCCGCACCCCTTCGGGGCTGCCTGTCGGCAGTCTGTCTCAGTGCTTCCCAGCCCTTCGGCTCGTTGTGCTCTGTCGTAAAGGGCAGGGAGCGCGATGCACGGTCGGCTGAGAAGCTGGTTTGAGAAAAGAGGGCTCAAGCTCAACGAAAAGAAGACAGGGATCGTGGACCTCGAGAAAGAGAGCTTCGAGTTCCTTGGGTTCCGTCTGGCGTGGAGGAAACATGGAAAAAGCCAAGCGCATTATGGAGATGCCTACTGCAATGAACGACTCCACGATCACTACGGCTTGGTGATCTTCCCCATGCACACCAAATGGCAAAACTCATGAAGCAAACCCAAGAAGACCACTCTGATCGCCGGATGCGGGCACAATCCGCACGTCCGGTTCGATGAGGGGGAGTCACCGGAAGTCATTGTCCTTCGCGCCTCTAACCCCGTCCGAGTCTCCCTACTCTGCTAATAAGTTCCAAAGAAATATCATGCAAAATAAGGAGACAGTGCGGAGCATACGCTCTCTTCGAAACGGCGGATCGCCTGCCTAGTGAACTCCAAGATGCTCAGCGAGTCGTCCTGAATCAAAGGCGTGAGATCCATGCCAACGAGGACTTGAGTGGATTCGTCTCCCTTGCGAGGCTCATAAAATGTGGCATTAGCGGCGCGACGGCCTATCACAGCAAGGTCGTAGCGTTTTCCTCCAACGATCTGCGAGGCGAACACAGTGTTAAGTTTGTGTGCAAACAATTCTTGGCCACTTACATCCATTCGAATTTTTTCAGCATCCAGCATCCAATCTAAGTCTCTCCAGACTTCGCAGCCGATGAGTTGCTTTGGTCGTTGCGCGATTGGAAGAGCGCGCAGTGCATTCAGGATGGAGGCAAAAACTCCCAGGTGGGTCTTGTGCTTGTCCGCCGGGTTGTGGGTGTAGATGACTTCAGGCTGTGTAGCTTTTAAAATCGTTATCAAATCGTCTCGCAGACGGGTGTCGTCAGGATCAGTAACAGCGGAGCTCGGGTAGCCGAGCTGAACCATCAATCCAAACTGGCCAATCTCGGCGGCTTTGTTTTGCTCGCTGGAGCGGACCCTGCCAAGTTCCTCGGGGGTCATATCGGCGAAAACCCCGCTGGGCAAGCTGCCACGGCCATCTGTGCAGGTCACTCCCCCGAACCAACGGTCTGTGCGGTTTATGCATTCCACGATTCCGTGGAAAGCCATGAACTCGAGATCGTCATGATGAGCACCGACGCCTAAGTGTGTCACTCTCGAAGCGGCATCAGCAAGGGGGAGGATATCGGGAATGAAGACTTGTGCTGTCGGGCTGGATAGAAAATCTGTTGTCGTCATTGCAATTTTGAAAAGACTTTTCCGCGCTGGGAGGCGGTGCTTGATGAGATCAAATTCATAAGGAACCGCAAAAAAACAGCCAGTTCATAATTTTGACTCCAGCGGAACGGCCGGCCGTCTTCAACCACTCGTCTTCCTGACATGCTACTGCGTTACGGAAAACGGAGCAGAGCGGAGTTTTTCTTAAGTCAGGAATGATTTGGTGATATCGGCAATTTACAGGCGAATTGTTGCATTACCAATTTGTTGCACAGATAGGGCGGGAGATGATGTGTTCTGAAACTTCGCAACGCTATTGGTCTTAGAATCAATCCTTCGCTTGTTCGAGTAGGCGATGGAGGCATAATTTAGAGATCCATGTGGCTTTTCAACGGCGTCATACTCGGGCTGGGCCTCTTTTTTTTGGGGCTTCAACTTACTGGACAAAACATGCGTTCCCTCAGTGGTGGCGGGTTTCGTCAGCTTGTGCGGCGGGCCACCGGCACTCGATGGCTCTCGGGGGTTTGTGGGCTTGTTGCTGGTGCGCTCATGCAGAGCGCCACGGCTGTGACATTTACTTTGGTGAGCATGGTGGGCAGCGGATTGATCAAACCGGCGTCGGCGAGTGTTATTGTGGTGTGGTGTAATGTGGGGCTCACAGCATTGGCATTTCTAGCGGCGTTCAATATCCATCTCATTGTAGCTTTCGTGGTCGGTGTTGCTGGCATTGCCATGGGATCCATTCGGCGCAAGCCGTGGAACACTATAGCAGGTGCTGTACTCGGCGTGGGCATTATCCTTTTTGGCCTAGAGCAGCTTGGCGCTGGATTGGCACCGATGAAAGAGGAGGCGTGGTTTCGTAAGGCGATCGAAGTCGCGCTTTCCTCCCCGGTCCAAGCTTTTGGCATTGGCGTGGCTGCTGCTGCCTTACTTCAATCCAACACCGGCGCGGCGATGGTCTTGATTACGCTGGCCGCCGGCGGAGCATTTGGAGTGGCTGAGGCTGCACCGGCGATCTATGGCACAAATCTTGGAGCTATCGCACTGCGAGCGTTTTTGGCGCGCGGCCTCAGCGGTTCGGCAATCCGCCTCGTGCGCATGGAGGATTTGTTCTGCGTTTTCAGCGGTGTGCTGATGATGGCATTGTTTTTTTTGGAAAAAGCTGGCATTCCAATGGTTATTGCAATTGTAAAATCCGTTCAAGGTGGTGATGCCATACGCTTGGCGTCGGTTTTCCTTCTTTCAAATCTTATTCCTGCCTTCGTGCTCAGCCCGTTTCTGCCTGTCTGCGAGGTCTTCTTGAAACGTTTTTGGCCGAGTGATGCCGCCGAGCGTCCTGATCAACCGAAATTCCTGCGATCCCAAGCACTCGCCGATCCTGAGACCGCTTTGGATTTGATTCCCAAGGAACTCGGCCGCCTCTTTGCAAGCCTGAGCCTTGAGAAGATGCCCTCGGTTTCCGATTCTGATTCCCATGAAATGCCAGCATTTATGAAACTCGGAGCCGCAATCGAAGGTTTCTGCGTTCGTTTGGCCTCAGAAAATCCGCTCTCTCAAAATCAATCCCTTCGCCTGCAGCGCTACCGGGCCTGGCTGCACACGATCCGCCACATCGGCGAAGCGTCAGGCGAACTCGCGGCTTCGTACGCCGCGCTACCACCAAGCGCCAAGCTTTGTGCCAATGGACTTCTGGACTGGATGCAGGCCAATATTCTGCTCGGAGCTGAAGCCACTTCATCCTTGAATTCCCAAAAAATTCAGAAGTTTTTTGAGTGCAGTAAACAAAAGATTCCCGCCGTGCGTGCCATGCGGAAAAGCTTTTTGGAATCCTGTGGTGCATTTTCTCCCGCAGGGAATCTCGAAATGTCATCCCTCGTGGACAGCTTCGACATAACGGCCTGGCTCATCCACCGCCTTTCCAAGCTGCAGGTGAAGGCGATTCAAGTGGCACCCGGCGCGGTTGGTTTCTGAGAGCTGCTTTGGCTAGCCGGTTGGTTCATGCCACAATCATCTATATTTGAACATTTGGCTGCCTGATCGCGCTGTCACTGTTCGTGGCTTCAGCATGAAAAAGGGCAGCCAACTGATTGCTGGTCTTGGCATCATCCAACACGCCAAATTCACGGAGATCTTTTTCAAATAGACGCAGGCCGGCGATTTCCTGCACCGGCAACCATTCGTTGATATGGCTGTGAATCGAGCGCAGGTCTGTCTGGGCCGGTTCTTCGGCCTCTATCAAAGTCGAAACGCCATCGACTTCTTCGCCCGAATTTTCTGACGCGACTGGCAACGCCGAGATTTGAATCCACCCATCTGCCCTCATCGAGCGGGTGTCACCCGCCAACCACAGCAAGACCGCGCCGTCCACGAGGCAAGTGCGGGCGCGCATATGAAGACGGGTCACCGGCGCACGATTTCTCAATTCCTCATAAAGCATAAGAGCCGTGTCATGGAGAAGGATTCCTGGACCGATCAGCTCGATCGTCAAATCTTGCGGTGCGTCTGCGAGGGAGTTTTCGAGAATAACAAGCAGTCGATGGATCCCGCTCGGCCAGACTTAGGTGAAATCTCGTCTTGGTTTCACTTTTGAGCGCGAGGGATGGCGTGTCGAACTGAAATTCCGCTTGCGTGGACCGTTCTTGCTTGGGATGGATCTTCGGACGGATGAATTTCAAGGCGGCGCGGAGGTATCGGGTGAGCATAATATTCATATCACCAAGGAGGCTATCAGCGCTGGTCAGACACCCGCTGGGGTAGCAAAAAAATTTTCTAAATCACCACAATCGACAGCTTGTAAGGGTGCGAGAAAGAGGAACTGAAGGTTGGCCCGAAGGGCGATGGGTGGGAACGAGGATCCAAAAGACACAGAGAGCAGAGCGCAATCCGTGTCTGCGTGAGTAGAAAAGGCTATTTCTGCAGTGCGGAATCCATCGACTGGAGACTGCGGGCGATTCGGCGGTGGGCGATCCAAGCCGATGCAACTCCTGCCATGGCCAACAAAGCGTAGGTGCTGGGTTCGGGGACCGTTCTGTTCATGTAATTTATGCTCAGCTCGAACGGAGCTCTTGGAGTTGCCCCTCGAGAATTGAATACCATCCCCTTCAACTCTGTGAATGGATTACTCGGCTGGGTGTCGAGCGAGAGAGAGTAATTTTGATTGAGGACGCCTGATTCGGCAAAGGACCTTGAAAAAATCTTTAAATCCAACGGGTCGACGCCAAAAAAGTTATCTTCAAAGTGCTCGTCAGACTAGGGTCGAAGTTCGGGTAGTTGATGTTGATCGTTAAGCCGTCATCGGTTGCAAACGCCGCGCGCGGTTTGCCGGGTTTTTCTTTTCCGGCGGTCTGGACTCGGACTGTGATGAGGAGAGAGATTCAGCACGATGGCGTCAGCTGGCAGGGCCATCTGTAGCGCTAGAAAAACAAGTCGCACGAGGAGTGTTCGAATTTTTGCTGGCGCTTTACGGGGTATTGAACGGCACGATCTGGAATTGATATACTCGCGTATCTCCGTCGATGGTGCCGTTGGCGAGGCCCCGATCTGAGAACCGCAGGGTGATCGCCGACTCGTTGTCGAAGTTCACAACCGCCTCGGCGGGTGAGCGGACGGCGTATTGAAAACGACCTTCGCGATAGTTGGCGAGGGATTCATTTTGCGACAGCGAGGCGAAGCGGTAGCGGCCATCGGGGAAGAAGGTGTAAATGTTGCGGCCATGGTTGTCCCGATACTTCAACTGACTGCCAGCGAGGGATTGCGGAGCGAGCCCACCGGCAGGGATCGACTTCCTTTTTCTCCGCTCCCGGGAGGGCGAGGAACAGGCGCAGAGAGTGGCTAGCGCCAGCAGGGCAGCGGTTAGGGAAAAGGTTCTTCCGAGGCTCGGCATGGGTGGGCTTTAGTCAAACGACACCACCCGGTCGATCCGAAAGTGCCAAGCAGCCTCGCCGGATTTGAGTTTGTATTGGATTTGTCTCCAGCCGCCGGTGGGCGAGGCATTCGTGTCGCCCGCTTTGTAGACCGGGAAGCGGCGGACCAAGGTGTTTTCCATCACCTCGAATTCATCGTGTCCCAAGTAGCCCTCTAGATTCTTCGCGGTGGGCTTTTGAATGATGATCGGCGTAAGAGCTTTTTTGCCGTTCGTCGAAAAGGCCAGCAACTCGCCATAGGATCCGCTCCCGGAGCCGGTCAAAACCAAAAACAACTCGGGTGTGTTGTCGGCGTCGGCATTTTGTAGGAAGGCGCGGGTCAGCGAGCCCTCGACGCTCACCGCCACGGGGTCGTTCACGGATTTCAGACCTTTTGGCTGAAGGGTGATCTGATTTTTTTCCGGCGAGTTTGGCGAGGTGGTCCGGACGGAGAATCCCTCGGCCTCAAGAGTCTGATCGAACGGGGAGGCAAGGCATGGAAGGGAACATGCGGCCGAGAGCAGAAGGGTCAGAAATTTCACGGTATTTGATCACGCGGTGAATCAGAGGAGAGACGCATCAAAAAAGGGCAACTCAGTCGCGGCGGCGAAGCAAAAACGGGGAAATGAGAACACCCAATCCAAGCAGAGCCCAAGTGGATGGCTCGGGAACCGCAGTTGCATCGATCGTCATGCGCAGGGGTGCTCTGAGTAATCCGGCGCTCTGCCAAGTCAGTTGGAGTTGGTTGTCGACTGTTCCGTTGAACGACTCGTTAATCGCGGAACTAGGACCGTTGGTCTGAAGAAGCCAAGTTCCGCTCATGACTTGGAAGTTTGGCCCTAATGGATCGGCAAGGTTCACTTTTTCATACCACTGTCCGCCGCCGTTATCCACTCCAGTTACCACAAAATAACTCGTATTGGCCGATAAATTGATCGGGCTGAGATTAGTCGAAAAAACTTTCATCGAGGGCTGGTTATCCGTCAATTGAAGCCGTCCGATGATCGCACCTGGCCCGTATGTCAGGCTGGTGTCAACACTCCAAATTTCCAAAAATAGGGTTCCTGCTGGGTTGAAGTCTTGGATGTTTGCCGTAATGGAATTCAGCGTGTAGTCGAACCCATCTGTTGTGATGGGAGTCGCCCTCCAATTGGTGGAGGATAGAGACTGTTGTAAAATCTGCATCCCAGCTGTCGGATCTGGGAATTGATTATCCAGCACAACACTGGCATTGGCGTGTGGAGAGAGGGCCGTGGCCAAGAAGAGAGCTACTGCAAGGATGCTTGATTTGACGGAATTCGGGATGCTCATAAAAAAGCGCTCCTATCTTGTTTAGGCGTGCGGCATTGAAATGTCCATAAGCCATCGACAAATTTCTATGTCGCAGCGCGTGTAAAAAAGCCGAAATCCTTGGGGGATTCGCATGAACAAAGAAGAAGACACCCTCCTACTTGGACCTGCGGAAGCAGCTTCCGGTCTTTTTTTTCTTAGTCACCGGGCTCGTATTCCGTGATTTTTCTGATGTGAATACCGAAATCCAGCATCAGACCGGTCTGGTTGAAGGCGAAGTTGAGTATTCCAGGCTTTCTGTTTGTCGTCGAAGTCGAGTGGGAAAAAATCCCATTCGCGATGACGAGGCTCGGTGAGCTCCCGATTTCAAATCCTCGGGAGTCGTAGAGATAGTCCAGCGCTTCTTCATTCATAAAAAAAATTGCATAGCCAAATTTCTGGATTCCCAGCTCGAACCCGCATGATAAGCCCGTGAGATTGTAAAAACTCCTAGCCTTCCTTTTTTCGAAAAGAACACCGGTGGCGGTTTCCACGCCGATTCCCAGCGCGAGTTTTTTAGCCTCGGGAAATACGAGAATCGCATAGGCGCGATCAACATTTTCGATGGCCTCTCGGTTGTGCCTGAAAAGTCGGCTCAGAGCGCCCTGTGCCTTTCTTTCGATCTCGTTCGGTGCGTCTGCTTCAGCTTGAGGCAACAAGCCGATGGCGAGGCATAAGAGCAGAATGCCACACACCCATCGCTTTCCAAAATGGGGCAGATTTTTCATCAAATCACCATGCCCGCCGCCGCTGTCTGTCGCCTATGGGGAAAAGTCCTTATGCGCCCCTGCATCATGGCGGCGAGAGAACTTACTTGCGGGTATGGTGGTTTATTGGTTCCGACAATAGTTGCATCGCAACGGCACCAGGGTGCGTATAAGTGACATGGCAAATGTTCTTATCACAGGGGCGTCGAGTGGGGTGGGGGCAGAACTGGCGAGGCGTCTCGCAGTTCGTGGTGATTCGCTTTATCTCAGCGGTCGCTCTGAAGATAAACTTAAGAATCTTGGGTTGAACGCCTCAATTTTTGCAGGCGATCTCACTTCTCCTGGAGCAGCTGAGAAGCTTGTCGTTTCTGCCATTTCCAAGTTGGGTTCCTTGGATGTCGTCATTCACTGCGCAGGGATTGGCCTCATCAAACCAGCGGCTGACACGACGGATGCCGAATTCACGCATGTCATGAATGTGAACACGCGTGCTGCATTTCTCTTGGCCCGCGAGACCTGCAAAGCCATGGCGGCTGCAAGGAAGGGACTTTTTATTACGATCCCCGGCATTCTCGGCAAGGCTCCCATGCGCAATGCTTCAGCCTATGTGGCCAGCAAATATGCGCTCACTGGGATGATCAAATGCTTTGCTCAAGAATATCAGCGCTCGGGTCTGAGATTCTGCCTTTTCCATCTTGGAGGCATCGACACGCCATTTTGGGATCAGATTCAAATGGCCGTGCAGCGTGATAAAATGATTCCGGTCTCGACCGCTGCCGACTTGATTTTGCAAGCGATAGATGCGCCGCCTCATTTGGTTTTGAGCGAGGTGGTGATGCAGCCTGAGAGCCACCAGTTGCTCTGAGCAACTCACTCTCTTGTGCTGTGAATACGGTTCAGCGACCGCGCTTGTTAAATGCTGCCACAGTCCTTGCCGCCTCGCGGTCTTCGACCCTCTTCTTTAAGTCCTGGCGTTTGTCAGAGGCCAATTTGCCTTTTCCGAGGCCGACCTCCACTTTGACGCGGCCTTTTTTCCAATACATCCGCAAAGCGGGGATGGTGAGCCCCTCGTGTTCAACTGCCGAAGAGAGTTTGTTGATCTCCTCCCGGTGGAGTAGAAGCCTGCGAGGTCGCTTGGACTCGTGCTGCTCGTGACTCGCGCGTTCATATGGTTGTATAGCGCAGTCGAAGAGGTAAAGGTCGCCGTTCTGTACACGAGCGAATGCTCCTTGCATGGAAACAAATCCTGCCCGGAGTGACTTGACCTCTGTGCCTTTCAACTCAACACCAGCCTCGAGTTTTTCGAGAATGCTGTAGTCTCTGAAGGCCTTCCTGTTTGTTGTGATTTCGGAGGACATGGAAGCGGCTTGATGGCCTCCAAGAGGCGTTTATATTACTACTTCGGTCAGCTCAGGCGCAACGATCACTTTGCCCTGGGTGATTTCCTGAAGCGCTATATCTGCAAGGCCCGTGCCCGGATCGACGTCGATGAGCGGTCGGTTCCCGGCGTTGAGCTGGCGCACACGGCGTGAAACCATGTTGATAAGGACCTGCGGCTCAGAAATCATTTTGGAGGCTTCGTCGATGTATTGGGCTTTCATGGGTAGATTATCCGCTGTTGGTTGAAAGAGCGGACTGCGGAAAATACGGTCGATCGCAGTTCAGTCAATTTTTTATTTTTTTTAATTTGACAATACTTTTCGATCGTCTAATGTTCGCGCTCCTTAAATCAGGACAAACCTAATCGCAGGAGACCGGATGGTCGTTCGCACTGCACTCATTTCATGCAAAAAAAACGAAGCAAGCGCTACCGCGAAGCGGCAGCTAAAGTCGAAGCCAATAAAAAATACGCACTGGCTGATGCGATCAACACTCTGAAGACACTTCCTTCTGTGAAGTTCGATCAGACCGTCACACTTTCTTTTAAGCTGGGCGTTGATCCCAAGCAAAGCGACCAAATGGTACGTGGCACCTGTCCGCTTCCGAATGGCAGTGGTAAAAATGTTCGCGTATTGGTTTTCGCAACCGGACAAGCTGCCGAAGCCGCAAAGGAAGCAGGTGCCGAAATCGTCGGGTTCGAAGACGTAATCAAAAAAGTCACTGGAGGTTTTTCTGAATTCGATGTCGCGATCGCCACACCTGCAGCCATGGCTGAAGTTCGCAAGCTCGGCCGCGTTCTTGGACCTCGCGGTCTCATGCCAAATCCCAAGACAGGCACTGTTACCGATGATACTGCGAAGGCTGTTAAAGAAGTTAAGGCGGGTCGCGTGGAATTCAAGCTCGACAAAAACGGCAATGTCGCCGTCCCTGTCGGAAAATTTTCCTTCGATCCACAAGCCCTCGTGGAAAATGGTGCCGCGGTCATCGACGCAGTCGTCAAGGCGCGTCCAGCAACAGCCAAAGGCTCCTTTGTAAACGCCATCACTCTCAGCGCGACAATGTCCCCTGGTCTCGCCGTGGATCCTGCACCCTACCTCAAAAACTAAGCATTTCACTCCATGAGACCCGAGAAAACATTCATCGTTTCCGATATTCGCGAGAAGCTCCAAGCTTCACCTTATCTGCTCGTCGTTGACTTCACCGGCATGAAGGTGCCGCATTTTGAAAATCTCCGCGTACGTCTCGCCGACGCCGGTGCCCGCATGAGCGTTGTGAGAAATACCTTTCTTCGCATTGCTGCAACGGAGCTCCAGATGCCTGAGCTCTCCGACTCGCTTGCGGGCCAGACCGCAATGGTCACTGGCGATACCGACATCTGTGCCGCAGCAAAGGTTCTTAAAACCTTTGCAGCTGAGTTTAAGAAACCAACAGTCCGCGCCGGTGTTCTGGACAATGCGGCACTCACTGCTGCGCAAGTTGCCGAGCTCGCCGACCTACCAAGCAAGGATGTCCTCCGTGCGAAGCTGCTCGGCTTGCTTCAGACTCCCGCCAGCCAGTTTGTTCGTGTGCTCAACGAACCCGCCGCCAGCTTGGCGCGCGTTCTCAAGGCTAAAGGCGACGCTCTCGCCACCGTCGGGTAATTTCAAAGAAAACAATTTCATCCCCGTACCGAATGGTGAGGGGATGGACAACAAGAAAACACAACCGGTTCCTTGTCGGTCAGGCGGCTTCCTGACTCAAACTTCCCGATGCCTCGGGATACGACAATACCAAAACACAAATACACACTATGGCAGATACAACCGCACTCGTCGATCAACTCAGCGGACTCACCGTCCTCGAAATTGCTGACCTCGTTAAACAACTCGAAGAAAAATGGGGCGTCAGCG
>Ga0164293_10005723_pt1 | contig 10583 bp, 9 predicted proteins | sample GEODES118metaG_FD_111487 | JGI IMG/M metagenome (GOLD analysis project Ga0164293, IMG submission 111487) | Eutrophic lake water microbial communities from Lake Mendota, Wisconsin, USA - GEODES118 metaG | ecosystem: Environmental > Aquatic > Freshwater > Lake | place: USA: Lake Mendota, Wisconsin...
AAGTATCCCATTCCTTACATCACGGACTTCATAGACATCATAATGGGCATCATCATCACTATAATTATAATCATGTAAATCCCTCTCCTCCTCATTCCAGTCATCACAGCAGTCATCACAGCAGTCATAATAATATAAGTAGACACGGAAGCGTCCACGGAATGTCTGGAATGGGAGGGAAAGATCCCCTGGAAGAATTGTCATATGGCCTCTTTGGTCCATCAAAAAAGAGTTCATTCTTGGAAATGGCTGGGGTACATACCGCAAAACAACCAATACCAGAACATGAAACTATTTTGGGAAGCCTCAAGGGTATCCTTGGAGCCACTACTAAACGCCCTTCGTTCAATTTAGATGATGTTAATATATATACACAACAACCCAATCAACAATTAGTAAACAGACAACCATCTATTGAAAGAAATATTCCTAGATATAGAACAAATATTGGTGGATTAATGGAGAATTTCTCTACAAAAGTAAATAATGGAAAAAATATGGTGGAACATTCTGTTGATAAAACAATAGAGAGAACTATGAATGTAGGACGTAATGGGGTGGACGATGTTTCCAGTGGTATGGGTGCTACTCTGGAAAATATTGCTTCTATAGTAGAAGAAGTAGAAGAAGAAGCAAAAGATATTATTCCAGAAAATGAGAGTTCTCCATAAAATATTATTTTGCGTTTGCTACTTTATTTTTTATGATTAGCGTTATATAAAATATGGTTTATAACGCTTACGTGGAATGTATAAAAAGACAGTTTGACTTATCTCCAGAGCAATGGTATTTCAAGTCAGATAATAATTACAAGGGAATACTGGAACATGTAAGTCCATCATTAGGGTCTCAATACCTAAGAATCATTCAACAAAAATTTCCAGAATTCTATCAAACACACTCGTCTATGTTATCAGAACTATGTAGTTTTAATGACCTCTATGGAAAAACAACCAAGGTAGAATATGCCGGTTTTGCTAATTGTAGCCCAAGCAATTTAAGATACATATTACACTCATTGTTGGTATTAGAAGATATGAAAAAATATGGATTGAGAGAAGTGGATGTTATTGAAATTGGAGGAGGATATGGAGGGTTGTGTCTATTCTTACAAAAGCTCTCTCCATTATATGATATTAAACTCAATAGCTATGGTATTTTTGATTTGCCAGAAGCATCACAACTTCAAAAGAGATACCTCAGGGCACTTGGTGTGGAGGTGAACATATTCCAGTTGGATGGTGATATGTCTGGAATTAAAACAAATAGTTTCTTAATTAGCAACTATGCGTTTAGTGAAATCAGAATGGATTTACAGGAAAAGTACATAAGTCAAGTGATAAATCCATATACTAAGTTTGGATTTTTGGCATGGAATCATTCTGAGTTATATCATTTTGTAGAGAATAGTGTAATTGAGAGAGAAATTGAATACCCACAGACATCAGATGGTTTTCCAAATCAGTATGTTCGTTATTTTAGATATTAAGTTTCTTATAGAAAAGTGAAAAAATGGAATAAATTATATATTCTAAAAAATAATATAAAGAATTCTTGCCGTATATATATGAACATGTAGCTCAGTTGGTTAGAGCACTGGTCTTATGAGCCAGGGGTCATGGGTTCAATTCCCATCTTGTTCATTTGGAGGGGAGGTTTGGTGATGTAATATAACAAAATAATTAGTTTATTCTGTTATAGTTTAAATACTAATGTAGGATAAGGATTATATGCCAGAACTTCCGCAAAATATTTTGAATAATTCAATCAATTATGTTCTTGGTCTTGTAGATGAGAATTTAGAGACTTCCAGGGATGCGATTATTCCAGTAAATATCAACCATTCATATCCTTATGATGTTCTTGAACGACTTGTTATGAGTATGTTTTTCCAGTTTGGATATTTAGAAAACCAACATAGGACAGCATTTTATACTATCAATACAGATTACTTATGTGCTGTTGTGCGAGATGGATAAATAAAAGCATTTGTTTATGGAGTTGTTGTGGAAAATGAAACTGAGAGAGACTGGAGTATGGAAAAACAACTCATTCTGGATAGTATGTGTAATATTACAGAAAAGGGTTATGCTGTTAGATTTTATCCATTAATTCATGATATTAAGTGGAAAGAGCATGTTGACCCTTCTCTCATTTTAACATCTAACCTACCATACAAGTTCCATCCAAAGACAATATACTATAGTGTTGCTGTAGTCGTGGAACAATTGTTTAAGAAGGATGTAGGACTATTGTATAACACTAAACTCGGTGGTTTTATCAAAAGAAACAAAATTGCTGACGCATCAAAACGCATAGTATGGATATAAACACTGTAATAATATTGTCATTACATTATATATAATGTCAATTAATACAATGAAAAAAAAGGCCGTTGTGCTATATGGAACAAAAAAAAGTGGTAGACCAACAACTACTGATGGAAGTAATGGAGTATTTTGGGTTAATAGGATTAGGGGATTTTCACAGTCAACACCTTCCATATCATCCGCAATAAGTTTTGGAACCAATGGGTTTTCTATAAATGGATCAACACGAAACCGTGGATATATTGGAAAAACATATGCGGTTTCAAAACATGGAACTAGATACAGTGGAATACATCCATACGGACACGGTGGAAGTGGTGGAAGATATTACCAAGCAGAACCTGTTTTTAATTCTGGTGGTATGGACATAACAGGAAACCAACGACTATTTATGAAACCTACTGTTCAATCGCATGATACAAGGTTGCTTAAGAAATATAATTGCTTTACTGGAAGCATAGGACCAACTCCTACAGTGAAGGATATATATACTGGAAATATGTCAGATAACACAAGTCAGGGTGTATATATTAATGGGCTGTCTTCATCCGCAAGGTGTTCTTTAGGAGCGAATTCTACCAAAGTATGTTCTGGAGATAGTGGTAGAGAGAAATATGATGAATACTGTGTAGATGGATGTGTTAAAAGGAGTGTGGCTAATAAGACATTTGATAATATAGCAAGACAAGGCCTTTATGGAAAACCTTCATATACCGCAATTGATAGTTCTACGTACATGTCATATATTACAAAGAGTAGTTATGATATGCCAAAACCTCTTGTAACACAAAATGGATCTAACCCTCGTACTGTGTGTGCAGACCTTGTAATTTAGAAAATATTAGAATAAAAATATTATTTCCTATGGTTTACATCTCCTATATTTTGGACAAGATGTATACAATTATACATATTTTGATTTGTGTAATAAAATATCTTCACAAATCAAATAAAATTTCTGTAATAATGTCCTACGGAGAGAATTTACAGGAAGCCTATTGGGACCCTCACATTCCAGACATTTCTCCCAACCCGCGAGCCCGAAGGGCGAGCACCCACATAAAAAAAGATATAATATTTTATATTATTTCTACCAATAACTTTTATAAATTTAAAATGTCGTGTCATCCTCTTTCTCTACAAGTTCTCCAAATGTGTCTGGATCTAAATACGCAAATTTGTGACTGTTGCGAGGATGCCATACCTTCGCCATGAGTTCTGCCTTGTGACTGCTTCTGGAAAACCAGTTTTGAAGTGACCTGCGAATGTATTGGTCTTTATTGTTTGTCATTTTATTCTTACTTAACATATACCAATTAAAATTTTCTCTTGGAATAGATTGGACGATATCCCAGTTAATATTTATGTTCTGACTAAACCAATATAAACACCAAGGCTTGTCTGGATTTGATTGAATAATATCCCAAGTGATGTTTGGATTTCCGCTAATTCCCCACCAATGCCAAGGGTTATCTGGATTTGATTTAATGATATCCCACGTAATGGATGGATTTTTGCTAATGTCATACCATTCCCAAGGCTTGTCTGGATTGGATTGAATAATATCCAAAGTGAGGTTTGGATTTTTGCTGACAGCACGCCAGTCCCAAGGCTTATCCGGATTGGATTGAATAATCTCCATAGTAATATTTGGAAGTGAACTAATAGTATACCACACCCAAGGCTTGTTTGGATTTTCTGCAATAATATCCCAAGTGATGTTTGGATTTCCGCTAATTCCCCACCAATACCAAGTCTTGTCTGGATTGGATTTAATAATATCCAAAGTGATGTTTGGATTTTGGCTGACACCACGCCAGTACCAAGGCTTGTCTGGATTTGATTGAATAATATCCCAAGTGACATTAGGATTTTTGCTGACACCACGCCAGTCCCAAGGCTTATCAGGATTTGCGAGTATGAAATCCCAAGTTACTTTTGGATGACTGCTAAGATAATACCAAGCCCATTTTTTGTCCATATTTATTTCTATAATAGACATATTGATATTTGGATTTAAGCTAATCCCATCCCAATCCCATGGACAGTCTGGATGGGCTTGAATTATATCATATGTAACATTTGGGTTTGAACTAATCTGGCACCAATCCCAAGGTAAACTTTGATTGTTGTAAATAAACTTGAACCATTCTTGAGACCATTCTTGTTCGGCTTGTTTAAATATAAGTTTGTAAGGAAGTTCAATTTCAAAATCATTCATTTTAATGCGTAGTTAATTTGTTGTTATATTAGTTGAAATAGAAATATTTCATTTTTTTAATTTAACCTTTCAAAAAAAGATAGTTTATATCTTTGTGTTGGGTATATAGTACAGTGGGGTGGTATATAGTACAGTGGTGTATATTTAATCCTCCTGAAGTTCATCTGCCAATCCGCCAAAGGTTTCTGGGTCAAGATAAGGAAATTTCCAAAGATTGCGGGGGTGCCATACACTCTCTATTAATTGTCTTTTAATCGCACTGGTCTTGAACCAATTCTGCAGAGCAGACCTGATAATGGTCTCCTTCATTTCTTCATGTATTGGTTTACAGTTTATTGGGGGCATTAACAAGAGATTCTTATAATACCAAGGTTTGTCCGGATTTGCGTTGATAATATTCCAAGTAATGTTTGGATTCATGGCAATAATAGGCCATTCCCAAGGCTGGGTTGGATTTGATTGAATAATATCCCACGTGATGTTTGGATGTTGGCTAAGACTTCGCCAATCCCAAGGCTTGTGTAAATTCGCAGAAATTATCTTCCATGTAAGATTTGGATTTTTGCTAATACCATACCAAATCCATTCCACGTTATGGTTTGATTGAATAATATATTGAATAATATCTTCTGTAATGTTCGGATTATGGCTAATGTAATACCAATCCCAAGGTTTATCCAGATTTGCTTGAATAATATCCCAAGTGATGTTCTGATGGCGGCTAAGGAAACGCCAATTCCAAGGTTTGTACTGATTTTCTTGAATAATATCCCAAGTAATGTTTGGATGAGTGCTTAGGACATTCCAATCCCAGGGTTTAGACTGATTTGCTTGAACAAAATCCCAAGTGAGGTTTGAGTTTTGGCTAATATAACACCAAACCCAAGGCTTTTTAGGATTTGCTGTAATAATGTCCAAACTGAGATTTGGGTTTTTGCTCATAGCACGCCAATCCCAAGGTGTGTCCGGATTTGCAGAAATAATGGCTTCAGTAATGTTTATATGTTCGCTAATATAACCCCATTCCCAAGGCTTGTTTGGATTTGCTTGAACAATATCCCACGTGATGTTTGGGTTTTGGCTAATCGCGATCCAATTCCAACGCATGTCCGGATTTGCTTGAATAATATCCCAAGTAATGTTTGGGTTTTTGCTAATGCTAAACCAATTCCAAGGCTTATCCGGATTTGTTGTAATAATATCCCAAGTAATATTGGGATGCATACTGAGATTTCTCCATTTCTCTGCTGTATCAGCATGATTACAAATAAATGTAAACCACGCTTGGTTCATTATTTTTGTTCCTTCTTGTTCAGCTTGTTTAAATACGAGGTTATAAGGCATAACAAGTTCAGCGGTAAGTTCAAGAGAGTTCATTCTTTGCGTATATCAATTGTGTGTTGTAATTTGCTGAAATGAAAAAAGTCATTTCAATTTTTAATAAATACATTTTTAATAAATAAATTTTTAATAAATAAATCAATAAAAAAATATATTGGTTTATAAATAAATTAATCAGAAACAGTATATTTGTTTATAAATAAGGCAATGCAGAGTTATTTATAAAGTTATTTAAAAATCTTCTTCTTCTCTCATTTCTCCAAATGTCTCTGGATCCAAATATTTGAACCTGTGAATATTTCTCGGATGCCATACAGAAGCAATAAGTTCTTCTTTGAGGTCGCTCTTAGAGAACCATGTTTGCAATTCTTTGCGAATGAAGGTAGACGTTTTTAAATCCTTATTACTCACAGCCAATGAAATAACATGCCATTCCCAGGGGTGTTCGGGATTTTCTTTAATCACATCAATATTTATATTTTGATTGCAGCTAAGTCTATACCAGTCCCAAGGATTGTTCAAATTTTCTTTAACGATGTCCCAAGTAATATTTTCATTGTAACTAATTGCAACCCAGTCCCAAGGTTTGTCCTGATTTGCTTGAATGATTTCCCAAGTGACATTTGGATTACGACTAACTTCATACCATTCCCAAGGTTCATACAAGTTTGACTCAATAATATTCCATGTGATGTTTGGGTTGCCGCTAATTCCATACCAGTCCCAAGGTTTATCCAGATTTGATTGAATGATTTCCCAAGTGATATTCGGATTTTTGCTAAGTTCATCCCAATTCCATGGGGTGTCAGGGTTTGATTGAACAATATCCCAAGTGATAATTGGATTTCCACTAATTTCATCCCAATTCCAATTCTTGTCAAGGTTTGCTTCAATCATTTCCCAAGTGATAGTTTTATTGCAACTAAGCCAAAACCAATTCCACGGCTTGTCAGGATTTGATTGAATAATATCAAAAGTTATAACTAACCTTGAACTAAGCCAAACCCAATTCCATGGCTTGTCAAGGTTTGATTGGACGATATCCCAAGTTATAATTGGATTTATACTAAGGTCATTCCAGTCCCACATATCATCCGGATTTGATTCAATGATTTCCCAAGTGATATTTGGATTAGAACTAATTCCAGACCAATTCCAAGGTTTGCACGGGTTTGATTGAATGATTTCCCAAGTGATATTTGGATTACGACTAATACAATACCAATCCCAAGGTTTATCAAGGTTTGCTTGAATAATATCCCAAGTGATATTTTTATGACTACTGAGATTATTCCAACTCCAAGGAAAGTATAGATTTTCCTGAACCATATCCCATGTTATATTTTCATTACGGCTAATATAAATCCAATATAAATCCTTGTCTATATTTTGTTTAATAAATTCAAACCATTCTCTTGAAACACTTTGTTGGGCTTCTCCTTCCGCTTTCTTTAACGCAAGTTTGTAAGGCAAGTTCATTTTGGTATGATTAACGTAAGTATTAGAATCATTTCATTTTTCTTTAATTATGTGTAAAAAAATAATTTATATATTTGTTATCAATTTATAACAGAGAGAGAGTTGTATAATCTACCATTTATCTTCCCCTTCTTCATTCTCTCCAAATACTCCAAATGTGTCTGGATCCAGATATTTAAACTTGTGAATGTTTCTTGGATGCCAAATGGAAGCCATGAGTTCTGATTTTATACTGCTTTGCGAAAACCATCCTTGTAGCTCCTTTCGTATGTATTCATCTTTTCCAATCTTTTTGTTATGATTCATATTATTCATACTAATATACATCCATTCCCAAGTGTCATCTGGAAGAGATTGAATAATATCCCATGTGATATTTGGATTATAACTAAAACACATTAAATTCCAAGGGTTGTCAGGATTTGCTTGAATAATGTCCCAAGTAATATTAGGATTTTTGCTAAGATTTTCCCAATTCCAATTATACCAGAGATTATTCTGAACAATATCCCACGTGATGTTTGGATTTGCACTAACATGATACGAGTTCCAATATTTATCTGGATTTGCTTGAATAATATCCCAAGTTATATTTGGATGTGAACCAAGAACACTCCAATTCCATCCTTTATCTAGATTTTCTTGAATAATATCCCACGTGATATTTGGATTTGAGCTAATAGCATACCAATTCCAAGGATAATGTAGAGTAGGATTTTGTATAATGATTTCCCAAGTGATGACTGGATTGCTGCAAATAAAATGCCAGCACCAATTTTTATCCGGATTTGATTCAATAAATTCCCAAGTAATGTTTGGATTTGAGCTAAAATGGTACCAATTCCAAGGATTGTTTGGATTTGTTTGAATTATCTCCAAGGTAATATTTGGGTTTTTGCTAATTCCATTCCAATCCCAAGGAAGTTCTGGATGATCTTGGATGATGTCCCAAGTAACATTTGAGTTTGAGCTAATGTAGTACCAACTCCATTGTTTGTTGCAATTCTCCAGAATATATTGAAACCATTCCTGAGACCATTCTTTTTCTGCTTTTTTATAGGCAAGACGGTAAGGCAATTCAAGTTTAAACGCGTTCATTTTAGTGTAGTTCAATTTGTTTTTGAATTATATTCAACAAAAGATGGTTTCAATTTTTAATAATCTATAAATTATAATATTATGATTAATAAGTATTTGAGAGCATTTGTAATAGGTTCTTCTTTTCTTATATGTTTTCCATTCATGTATGTGGTATCAACATTTAAATCAACACAATTTAATTTTAAATATAAGTGGTACAGTTTCTTAGCACCATTTGTATTGGGGTTTGTGAATTTATTGTCGTTAATTATTGCAGAAAAATTTAGGATATCAAATAGAAATAGATTATTATATGCGAGTATAATTACTCCAACAATTGTATTAGTTACTGTAAAATTTTTAAATATTTATAATTATACCACAGAAGATTGGATTAGTCATATCATAGGAACCTATGCGTTATACTTTATAGTGTTCAATATCATTCTCTACAATTTAGATAAATATGTTTAATTGTTTGATGGTGTATGCCAATTTAAAGAACAATCTTCATCTTTACATAAATTGTGAGAATCATTTGTATATTTATCCCAATATGGAATAACATCTGGGTCCTGTTCTCCAATAATATGTTTGTGTTCATCTATTTGAGAAATACCCAACACTCCAGTGTTAATATATACATCTTTTACATAACTTCTCAATTCTGGATTAATCATATGACCATAACGAAGCATATATCTATCCGGAATCATTTCACTGCTATTAGACCATCTTGTGGAACAAGCTACAGATATATCTGTTGTGTTATAAACGGCATGATACCAAGACTTTGGATTGTATAAAATGTCTCCTTCTTGTAATGTAATTTCATATCTCTCGGCATATGTCATTAGTGGAAATTGTTGGGATATATTTACATAGTCTTGGTCCATATTTATTAGTCTTGTTTCACTTGTCATATATATTCCTTTCTTACTAAAATGAGGGTATAATAGAGCAAGTTGGTTTGGATTAAAAAAAGTCCATTTCTTCCCTCCATCAATCATAATAAAAAAATTATTAGTGTATGCGGCATGAATACCTGTTCCAGAACCTTTTTTTACTCCTACGAATAACTGCTTACTGTCATTTGACATATATCCATCAATTAAACTTTTTATTGTATCCATATCAGAGTCGGGTAAGAGGTCTTGATAATAATAAAATAAATTTGTTGAATTGGATACATAACATTTATTTTCCATTATATTTTTGAATTCTGTAAAAATATTATCGGGGCATGTTTTTTCAGAGCTGGGGCTCATATATACTTTGTTGTTGCCAACTTTTTCCATTAGACGGTCAAACTTCATGTTTTCAAAACACTTTAACTGGGCACCTCTTATTACAAAAGGATAATTAGACTTCAAATATGTCATTACTTTATTTTTAAAATCAGGAGAACTAACATTGATAACTTCTAACTGAATAGGGGTTTTAAATTCTTGTCTATTTTCTTTTAACCATTTTAAATTTCTATCACAGATTTGAATAACTGTTTGTTTATTGAGAGAATTGTCTCCAGTAGGTATTCTCTCAAATATAGCTTTATTAAAATCAGCATAGAATTCCAAAGGCATTGCTGGAGTAAAACCTACTGTCATCGGAGAACAATATTGGGGTATCCATCTCCAGTAATAACCATACAACGCATATAAATCATATCCCATAAACATTAAATTTATATCAATCCTTCTTTTAAAAATAAAATAAATTATAATAAGTGTGACTAAAACAAAAATATACTTATTATATTTTTTGCTTCTTTTCTTTGTGATTAAGTTAAACATAATATAAGTATAAATAATAATATCATAAAATATAGTTTATATTTTGTGGTATAATGTATTTGGAGAGAAGATGCAAATGGATGTGTTTGAATTTATCTATTTATGATACCCATAATGGTAATCTGTAGAATATTCTAGAACTTTTATTGATAAGAAACTATTTACAGGTATAGCTTAATAAGTTATCATGGATGTTATGTATCTCTAAATTATATTTCTAACAAAATGAAAGAAGAAACATAATCTAATGTGAATTAGATATAGAGTGGATAAATAAATTATTATATTTAATTATTATATATGGATTCAAATTTTAAAGTAATTAATAAACATTGTAGT
>Ga0164293_10005726_pt1 | contig 10581 bp, 8 predicted proteins | sample GEODES118metaG_FD_111487 | JGI IMG/M metagenome (GOLD analysis project Ga0164293, IMG submission 111487) | Eutrophic lake water microbial communities from Lake Mendota, Wisconsin, USA - GEODES118 metaG | ecosystem: Environmental > Aquatic > Freshwater > Lake | place: USA: Lake Mendota, Wisconsin...
ACACGCGCCGTCAGTTGTTTGCGGCCTTCGGTTGGAAGTCGATTTGGAGCGCCACCCCGCAGTCGGGCGTCGCGTGGGTGCCCGATCATTCGGCGTACCTCATGCTCGTCACACTCGAAAAGCACACGGCAACCTTCACGGAACGCACCCGTTACCGCGACTACGCGATCAGCCCGTCCGTGTTTCACTGGCAGAGTCAGGCGACCGCGCGACCGGACCGCGGCGACGGTCAACGAATCGTGCGTGCGAAAGAGGGCGAGGGAACGATGTGGCTCTTCGTGCGGCGTGCGACCGACGACGAGTTCGGCACGGAGCCATACGTTTTCATGGGCGCGTACACGCCGACTGCGATCGAAGGTGCGCGGCCGATGAGCGTGACCGGCGAACTCGCGAACGCGATGCCCGCGGAGTGGTTCGAGATCGCAGCAAGGGCGAGGTAGGGGGCGGTGGTGCGGCAGAATTGAGCGGATTCGCGCGCTCCATTGGGCGGTCATGACGGCTCATAGCTCATCCGCGTTGATACACCCACGCGGCAATCGCTTCACTCGTCGCACGATCCTCCGGAATCGCGCCGAATCCATCGGGAACGGGTGCAGTGAGTTGTGCAAAATCAGAGTCGTTTCGCGCAAGCCAACGGTCACGCCATTCGGTTGGTTTCAGCGCATCGCGAAGCGCGTTGTTCACCTTTTTGCTGGCAAGAACGAGGTTGAACGGCGAGTCGAATGGGTAGCGCGCCCACGGAATGAAGTGATCGACGTCGCCCGAACTTGGCTCGCGTAGCTTGTCGCCGGTGTAGAAGCATCTGCCCTCTTGCAAGTCATAGAAGCGTGGAGCAAAGTTCGAAACTGGGCTTCTCGTGGCGCCAAAGAGAAACTCTTCGAGTTCGCGGTCGGCGGCGAGTTTCTCGTTGTTCTCGCGCACCCAGAGGGCCCAACGTGCCTCGGTCATCGCGACGATGACTCCGCGCAATCGTCGCATCGCTGCTGCGACGCCGGGCTTTAGAGTGATGCTTTCAAGCTTTGCGCACTCGGCGGCGGTTGGAGGATGGTCGTAGAGAAATTGCTCGCTTGTCTTTGCCGCATCACGCGCGTTTCCAATCGTGTGTAAACGGTAGAGAACATCCTTTGCGAGCGTCCGACGCGTCTCACTCAACAAGCCGTCTCGCGACGCGCGATACACCCGCAAGCGTTGGTAGCTCGAGATCGAATGGCGCACCTCATCCTTCAAAATCGTAATCATCCGCGATGGCTTCGCAGCCTCGCGATTTTGCTTCAGAATCGTGTTCACGCGCGGATACGGCCGAGCCATCGACCAGTAGAGCTCCAAAAACTGCCGCGCGATTTCATCGATCTCGATTTCGAGTTCATCACCCGAATCATCACCCCGCTCGACCGCGATGTTCGTCAGCGCAATCAACAACGCAAACTTGTATGTACTCGTAAAGCGGCCCTGCGAGAGCAGCCGCTCGATCTTCGCGAGAAACGCGAGATGGAACTCGGCGGTCGGTGGAGTTGCATTTGAATTCGTGCGCACGCGCGGCGAATCGTACCTCCCCCCACATCTCAGTCCAACAATTGGACTCGTGCAAATCTGTCCAACTATTGACAAACAGCGATCGTCACTTAGGGTTGATGGACTATGCGTTCCATCAACACCAACGATCTCTTCAATGCCTTTCACGTCACCGATTGCACGCTCTCAAAGTACTACTGGCTTGCGAAACTTGCGGGTTCGGCGCGCGGAACCGACTCGGTTCACGCCTCGCGACTGACCGCCATCGCCGCGGCTGAAGTAGCGCGCACACGCGGCGCGCGATTCATGATCATCGAATCTCCCGCGCTCTTTTTCTCCTGCGATGACGGCACAAATCGGCTGCGCGGTTCGCAGGGATTGCTCGTCACAGAGCACCGAAGTTTCACACCGATGGCAACGCACGGCGCCGTTTCACTCGAGAGACTCGATGTGCGTTCGGTCATCGCGCAGTTCACGCGTTCGCCGACCGACCTCCTCGCGCGGCAAACCGACATCGACATGCCCGTCATCGCGGGCCAGTTTCGCGCATGGCGGTCGTACTCGACCTCGCCGCGCAAGGCACTCGGTTGGAAGTGCGTGAACACCGCCGTCAAGTTCGATATGTCGCATCTCGAATCGCTCTGCATGCGATTTCGCCAGCAGGTGCGCAGCATGAGTGATGCACGATCGGTTCGGGCGCACTAGCGCATGCGCTCTCGGCTATTCAAGCGAAAAATTGATGTACGCTCACCCCATGCCCCATCATCCATCCGTCCAAGTCCAACACGCCATCGGCTCCATCGTTGGTGCGGCAGTTGGCGACGCGCTTGGCGCGCCGTTTGAGTTTCAACCGAAAGGCCGCTATTCGGCACGATTCCCGCAGGCAATGCGCGGTGGCAAAGGTGAGATGATCGGTGGCGGTCCGTGGGCTGCGGGCGAATTCACCGACGACACGCACATGGCACTCGCGCTCGCGGAGTCGTTGATTGCACACAGGTCACTCAACGCTGCCGACATCTGGGAGCGTTGGCGTTCGTGGGCAAAGACCGCGAAAGATGTTGGCATTCTCACGCGCCACGCGCTTGCTCGAACGACACACGAAGGCGCGGCGGAACACGCTCACCGCACGAACGGTGGCAAATCCGCGGGAAACGGCTCGCTCATGCGGAACACGCCTGTCGCGCTTTTCATGCTGCGCGAATCACTTGACTCAGCCCTCGCGCTTGCGATCACGCAATCGCGCCTGACGCATCACGACCGAGCGAACGACGAAGGCGTTGCGATTCACACCGCGATGGTGCGCGCGGGCATTCGCGGCGAAGACATGTTCGCGGCGCTTGAAGGTGTTGTCGCGAGTTTCGCGGCCGAGCCACGCGAGCATTGGCGCGCACTTCTCAGCCCTTCGTGGTCGCCTTCCGATGCGGAGTTTGGAAACGGCACGGTTTGGACCTGCCTCGCGCAAGCCGTGTGGGCGATGCGAAGCGCCAACTCTTTCGAAGAGGCGGTGCGCGCGGCAGTCGATCTTGGCGACGATGCCGACACGGTGGCGTGCGTCGCGGGATCGCTCGCAGGCGCACGCTGGGGAATTCAAGCGATTCCAAGTCGTTGGACCACCTACGTTCATGGCACGATGCAAACGCCCGTCGGTGAAAAACACTACGACTTCGTGGCGTTGCAAGAAATTGCGCGTGGTCTGCTCGGCCACGCTCCAGTGCCATTCGCGCCAAGTGAGATTGAAGGTGGGCCGACGCGTGTGCATGATGAGCTTCCCGTTTTTGCGGCAGATCTCACGGGCGCTTCGAAGGCACCGACAGACTGGGCGGTGGTTTCGCTCTGTCGAACAGGCGGCGCATTTGCGAGTCATGCCATACGTCGCGAAGTCTTCTTGATCGATCAATACGAGGAACACGACAACGCGAATCCTCGCGCGGCGCTCACCGATGCTGTTGAAGCAATCGATGCACTGCTTGAAGAAAACCCTGCGCGTTCACTCGTCGTCCATTGTCATGGCGGCAAGAGTCGCACGGGGTTCGTGCTCAAAGCATGGGCGATGCGGCGGCATGGTTGGAGTGAACGCGAGGCGCATGCGTGGCTCATGCGTACGTGGGATCGTGTACACACCAAAAATCCAGTCTTCACACGCGTGCTGCGTGAGGACTGGCGGTAAGGCGCACATCCAGTCCGAAAGTCTTGTGACTCACGCATTCCGACTGTGATCGATGATTTCGCGCCTGCCGCCTACATCGGCGATCTACTCAGTTCGGTTCTTGAGTGGAGGCGGTAGCGAAGTTGTCGAGATGGCGGCCTAGAGAGTGGTCGTGTCTCAAACAACCTGCGGAACGGGTAGCCCAAGCCGGTTACGCCGAAGGACCGCGTTGGGTACTGCGTTCTCTTCGGTACTTGCGCGGACAATTTGCGCGCGAATGTGTGCGGCCAGAGTTTCGTCGAGCGGCATCAAGATTGTCTCTTCAGCCGCGCACGGTGTTGCTTCACTCATCGCCTCTGGAGGCTCTGCCTGCCCGAAGCTCGCGGGGAGTTGATCAGGCCAAATTCGCGGAATACCAAGCACAGCCGAAGTCTCGCGATCAACTCGCGCGATTTCCGCGGCGAGCCTCTGCCCCGACTCAACAAGTGCGTCGGAGTCGCAGCTCAAGAGTGTCAGCGCATACTGGGCACGTGAAGGAGGCTGCGTACCACTTGGGGGTTCGTCTGATGCATCGACTTTCTTGCCGTGTTCAGGGTGTTCACGTTCGAGCCACGATTCGGAAAGCACGAACTCTCGACATAAACGACGCGCGGATTGATGTTCGACAATGGACGCAGAATCATGCGCGTTGCCGTGAGAGTCGTTGGGTACGGCACCACGCTCAAAACGGTACGCGGCAAGTGCGCCATTCTCATGAAATGCGGAGTAGTCGAGGCACGCCCAATTCGCGCCAAGGTTTGGCAGCTCGTTCGCACGCAATCCGTAGTGACCAAAGAACACAGCGCGCTCTGTGGCGCCATACCCCGCACTGACATCACGAGACGCGCGTTCCACATCGCTCGACGAAAGCCTCGTTGCGAGAATCTCGCGCCGCGCCAATATCTGTTCGCTGTCACCTTCGGTCGAGATCGCGTGCTTTGGACCGAACCAATACTCGCGGATGGTCTGATCCTTGAAGGCGTCGAACCAACGAATGCGGAATTGCGCGCGTTCCGTGCCTTCGGGATCGGGCAATGGTCTTGGGAGTTTGAGTTCGGGGCCTTTCAAAAGTGTCTCGACCGCGTGGGCGTAATCGCCGCTTGGACTCGACTCACTCCCGTCAAGGAGAAGGAATATTGCACGTGAATGAACAGCTTCCGCTGGGACCGAGCAGCGACGCTGGCACTCGGCGGCCGCTTCAGCAAACGTGGTTGGTCCTGCGCGCTGGCCGGGTATGTCTGTGGCGTCAAGGCCCGGATTCCGACGCGTCGTCTTGACGGCCCAAGTGCGTAGTGTGGTGACAGCCGACGGAATCCACGCAGCATGCACGGCGCGGAGATCGGGGAGTTCGAGCCAGAGTGGAAGCCGCACAAACCACTCGACCATTTCCGCGTACTGCTCGGGCGCGGTGGAAACGAGCGTTGCACGATGATGTTGGAGGTTCATCAGCGCGCGGCGTCCGTTCTTGGTGGCCGTGAACTCATGTCGGCGATGCCATCCGCGCGCAGCTCGTCCCGTGCGCAGTGCTTCGCATGCATCAGCGTGCGCGCGTCGTGCGTCGAGCGTTCCGTCGTTTGCGCGCGTGGAAAATGCGATCGCATTGAGCTCGTGATTGCCCATCAACGCGATGGCAACTCCATCATCCACCATCTTTCGAACCGTGCGATACACGCCAAACGAGTCAGGCCCGCGATCGATGTAATCGCCGAGGAATACGAGTCCACGCCCTTGAGGGTGCGACCAGCGACCGCCGCGCTCTTCGTAACCAAGACCACGAATCAGTCCGCGAAACCGACCGATTGCGCCGTGAATATCGCCAATGATGTCGAGCGATTGTTGATCGTGCTTCATGTCGGTAATCGAGCATACCACGCGTTTTGATTGACATAGATGTGGTGTCGTGCGACAGTCGGACTATGGGTGTCGATGAACACGGAAACGATGAACACGGGTTTGATGATCAGGGGGACGACGTTGATCTCGAGAGCGCGCGTCGCAATTTGCCGCATCGATTCCGCTTCATGGGGCTCGTCAAGAATGCGTGGGCTCTCGACATACCGAGACATCCGCTGCCACCTGCGTTCGCTGAAGCGCGCGCGTTGCTGCGAGCGGAGGGCGACGCGGCGATGAGTCGCGCGGTCGCGCTGCTCGCGCCGTACTTCGGCTGCGCGTTCGACACTTGCAACGTTGATCCTGATCTCAACGATTTCTTTGATCTGCGCGGCGACATCTACGACGCGGTGCGGGTGAATCTCGAAAGCGTCGAGTTCGACGAGCCTGACGATGAGGGTGATTGCGACGAGAGTGAGAGTGATGAGAGTTGCGGTGAGGTTGGCAACAAAGCTGACGTCGCGGAGGTTCAGACACTCCCTTTTGCATCAGGCGCCGCATGGTTTGAACTCCCAGCAGGAATTGAGCGCTCGGTCGATGAAGTGAAGGCATGGCAGGAGGCGAACTCGTACCTCGACTGCGGTCTGCGTTTCTTCTGGCGGATTCCGGGCGAGTCCCCGCGCGACTATCCGCGCGAGTATGACTTTTCGGATGTGCTGCGGTTGTGGGTTGAATTCGGCGCGGAGGTTGAACCGCAGGAGGACGAGGACGAGAATGAGGATGAGGAGTAGAGCGTTGATGCAGACATTCGTCGCGATGTTCGTCGCGACATCCGTGGCGACTTCATGGCGACATCCGCGGCGAGGTTGACGCACGCAACAACCTCCACAACGATCTCCACAACGATCTTCGAAACGACCTCGAAAACGACGGGGTCAACGAACCGTGTGACGCACAGGGCGGCGCGAAGTTCTATCTGGAGCGCACCGTTTCAAGGCAACATGCACCATGAATCAACAGTCCATTGATCTCGTCGGCGATATTCATGGTGCAGTCGATCGACTGCGCAAGTTGATCGAGAAACTCGGCTATCGCAAATCGGAAGGGCGTTGGTCACATCCCGATCAGCACAGGCTCGTGTTTCTCGGTGATTACGCAGACAAAGGACCTCGTGTCGCGGAGGCGATCGAGCTCGTGCGTGAACTTTGCGATGCGCGCGTCGCCTGCGCGATCGCGGGCAACCACGACACGAACGCGATTGCATTCTGCATGAAGACCGCCGACAGCAAGATTGAGCCGCGAGACGCGTGGCGCTCCACGTTCTCTGCGAACAAGGAGAGAGAATCTTGGGTTCGTCCGCACGATTCGAAGAACCTCGAGCAGCATTGTCGAACGCTGCAGCTCGACGAGGCGGCGTACGCGCAGGCGATTCAGTGGTTCACGACGCTGCCGCTTTGGCTCGAACTGCCCGGTCTTCGCGCCGTGCACGCCGCGTGGATTCCGTCGGCGATCGCGAAGATCAAGTCGATGGATGATGCTCGATGGAAGTCGGGTTCTGCGTGGCTCGAGGCGGCCTCGATTGACGAAGCAATCGAGATGCAGCAGGCGCAGGGCGCGCGCAGCGCGTTCACCCACCAGAGTTGGAGGCTCTTACTCGACCTCAAGTCTGAGCTCGATCCCGCGACTGGCGCGCGGGTCGAACTCGACAAGCGCCGCGACGCGGAACGGTCGACTCCTGAGGCGACTCACGCCGTCGCACTCGAGCGGATTCTGAAGGGCGTCGAGTGCCCGCTTGGCGACGAGATGTCGCTCGAGGATGCGTCTGGGCACGAGCGCAGGCAGGTGCGTATCAAGTGGTACGACGCGGCGATCGGTCGGCGAGTCGTCGAGCATGCACTCGTTCCGGAGAAGCAGCACAAGAAGATCGTCGAGCGCCTCGGCGACCGCGACTTCGCGGCCGTCGCCGAGTCAATCCGTCGCAGCGATCCCAAGTGCTTGCCTCTCGAGTCGCTCATTCCCTACCACGCGCGTGACGCGTATCCCGCGGACGAGAGGCCAGTCTTCGTTGGACACTACGGGTTCCTACATTCGGTCGAACGGACGATCCTGCGCGACAACGTCGCCTGCCTCGACACGAGCGCATTCGATCCAGTGCATGGAAAACTCGCCGCCTATCGCTGGCGCGGCGAACGACGACTCGATGCATCTCGCGTCGAAGCGGACGCGTGAGAAACGGCGAGACGGCATCAACAGGAAGTCAGCCGCGCCGCGGCCGGCGCCATCGTCGAGATGCGCATCGAACGCGCGATCGGCGCGTCCTCGCGCCATGCAGATTGGAATGTCGAGGTTCCAAAATGGATGGAGCGATTCGGCATGCTTGATCGCGCCGACGTGCCCGCTCACCGCGCGCGGCGGCGAGTGCGGGTGAGGGGGCCTGCGAGTCCGAGCAGCGCAAGCGCGCCTGGCGCGGGCACACAGTTGGCGTTGAAGTCGAAGGTCACCGCCGTCGGGGAAGTTCCGCCGAATGGCGTCGCCGAGGTGACGATGTCCGCGGCGCAACAGACCTGCGCATCCGCGGCGATGACGAACTGGCCGAGGAGTTGCTGGCCATTGACCGGGAGGAAGGGACCGCCCGGATCCGCCGACCACGACACACCGCCGCCGAGGATGCCAGGGATCTGCGGGTTGTTGAGGAAGTCGCCCGGGTACCACGTCTGCACGCCCGCAGGCACTCCCGAGCCATAGACCGGGATCGCGGAAGTCGTCGGGAAGCTTGAGGGCTCGGTCAGGCTGACCCATGAATCGGTCGCGCCGAACGCATTGTTGCTGTTGAGCGTGAACCAGCTGCCGCTCGTGATCGAGTAGGTGCCGGCGGTGTTGTTGTCGTTGTGGACGAAGCCGGTGAACCCCGTCGCGGAGATGAAGCGGAAGTTGTTCACGCCGCTGCAATTGCCGCCGCCCGCGTCGTAGTTCGCCCACACGCGGTACACCGTGGTCGCACCGACGGGAGTCGAAGTCGGGCCCGCGACCGCGGTCACGGTGATGCCGGTGAACGTGGCGTGAGCGCTCGGCGCAGTCGAGACGGCGGCGAGCAGGGCGAGGGAAAGGAGGGCGACGGTCGGGAGGTGGGAGGAGGACTTCGCGATGTGCATGGGATTCGTCCGATTCGGATGCGAGGACTCGGCGCAGGGGCGTTGCCCGGGACAGCCGACATCGCGTCTCCGCATGAGGGGCGGAGATCTCGCAGCCCGAGATCGAATTTCACGAGAAATCCGAAGCCGCTCGATCCGGTGGGTTCCACATGCAGATCTACGATCCGGAGCGACCCTGCGTCAGCAGCCTCCCCACGCACCGAGCAGCGCCGCGAGATCGGCCGCGCCGACGGAGCCGTCGCCGTCGATGTCGGCAGCACCCGCAGCTGTGCCGGTCGAGCCCCATGCGCTGAGGAGCGCGCTCAGGTCGGCCGCGCCGACAAGGCCATCGCCATCAAGATCAGCGGGGCAGCACGTGCCTGCGGCCGCGCCTGGCGACGGCACTGTGATCGCGCACGTTTCAACCACGACGTACTCGTTCGCTTCGATGTTGCCGTTCACAGCAATCGCGGCGGGTGCTTGTTGCGCACTCTTGAGTGCACCGGCGTTACCCGTTGCGAACGGCCCAGCTGCCAGCGCGATTTCCGCCGGTACTGCGCCGAGGTACGCCGCGAGATCGATCGTTCCTTCGACGACACCACCATTCGGCCCCGACGACGCCTGCGGATTGCCCGCGCCGGTGAACGTCGACCCGAGAGCGTTGAACCAACCTTCGTAGTCGTTGTCGTTCTCGTCGGCGAGGAACGCGCTCCACGACGCGACTTGCCCAGACTTCGCCCACGGCGCCGCGCGCAGTGCACCAACAGGCGCGCCAACGAAAAGGAACACATCGTCGCCTTCACCCGCGTCTTCGGTCGCAACGTAAAGCGTCGTGCCCTTGATGCCTGCCCACACGCGGCGATTGCCCGCAGCGTTCTGCGCAACAAGCACGGCATCGGCATCGACGACGCCATTCATCGTCCATTCATTCGGCGGTTGTGTGCCAGTCACGGTGAAGTGCCAATCGGCGCCGCCGTTGTTGTCCCAAATACCTGCGCCGTTGTTGAAGACGAAGTCGAGTTGCGTCGCGCTTGCGAGCAACGGCACGGTTGCAGTCCAACGTTGCGTCTTCGCATTCCACGTCATCGTTGGATCAGGGTTCGCAACCTGCGACCAACTGTTGAAGCCGTAGTGGAGTTTCACCGTTGATGCGCCAGCAAGCGGGCGCCCCGCGGGGTTGTACGAAATCGTGGCATTCGCGCCGGCAACAAGCGGACTCGGCGTGACGGTCACAGCGTCCGCGCCGCCGCCACTTCCACCGCCACCACCACCCGACCCTGCACCATCGCCAACCCACACATGTTGAATCGCGCTCTTACGCACGTTGCCGCGCGCGTCGACGGCTTCGACGTAGTAATCGACAAGCTTTGAGCGCACGCCGACGATGTCCGCGTACCACTGATCCGCGATCGCCGCAGGCATCTCGAAGAAATTGATTGAGCCGTTGTTGTAGACGTTGCCGGCGGGGAACGCGCGGCGCGTCATGGTGATCGATTGCCACGCACCAACGCCTGCGCCGCCCGCGTAGAGTTCGTTCGCGTTGTCGGCGAGCGGATTCTGGCCATCGTCATCGAGGCGATACTTCAGCGTGACCGTCTGCGTGCCCGAGACATCGTGCACAAACGTCCACACTTTGAAATCGCCATTCGACTGATACTGCTGGTAGCCGTACATCGGGCCGAAATTGGTCGAGCCAGGATTCCACGGAAACCGCTGCGGCGCCCAAATGGTCGGCGCAGTTTGATCGGCAGTGCCCGAGCCGATCACGGCGTTCGCTTCAGCAATCGCCTCATTGCATGCGACCGTCGGCTTGACCTCCATGTCGAGGCTCGTGCCGTAGTACATGTAGCCCGAGTTCAAACTGCCGAGGAAGAAGTGCCATGCGCGTTCACTCGCACGGCTCGACGCGTTCGGCGACATGAT
>Ga0164293_10005727_pt1 | contig 10581 bp, 9 predicted proteins | sample GEODES118metaG_FD_111487 | JGI IMG/M metagenome (GOLD analysis project Ga0164293, IMG submission 111487) | Eutrophic lake water microbial communities from Lake Mendota, Wisconsin, USA - GEODES118 metaG | ecosystem: Environmental > Aquatic > Freshwater > Lake | place: USA: Lake Mendota, Wisconsin...
ATAGTTGGGAGAAAGCTCATGGATAATTGGTTAAAACTTTTTGGGCTATGGTTCGTGAGTGTAGCCGCAACAACGGGTAGTTTGTTTTTTAGCGAAGTGATGATGCTGCCACCCTGCCTCTTGTGTTGGTATCAACGTATTGCCATGTACCCTTTAGTTTTACTTTTTGGTCTGGCGCTCTTTCCACTTGATCTAAAAGTTATTCGCTATGCTCTACCGTTGGCCTTGATCGGATGGGGGATCGCGGTTTATCATAATCTTCTTTATTACAAGCTTATTCCTGAGCATATGGCCCCTTGCACTCAGGGTATTTCATGCACGACGGTTCTGCTTGAGTGGCTAGGTTTTATTACAATTCCCTTACTCTCATTGGTCGCTTTTACTATTATACTCAGTGGCCTCATTCATTTAAGGAAGTCTTATGAAGTTTAATCGCGCATTCCTCGTCGTAGGAGTTATCGCTTTAGCAGTTGCAGGTTTTTTCTTTGGTAAGCGCTTTCTTGAAAATAGAGAAGTCGCTCGTGTGAGTGAAATCACTAAAACTTCTTCTGATATTCTGATTCGTAGAACTGCCGCTCGCCTAGGCCGTGAAGGGGCGCCCGTTACAGTTGTCGAGTTCTTTGATCCTGAGTGTGAGAGCTGCCGTGCCTTTCACCCTATGACAAAGATGTTATTAGAGGAATTTCAAGGCAAGGTACTCTTTGTTTTTAGATATGCTCCGTTTCATCCAAACTCTCGCTTTGCCATTCAAATCCTAGAAGCTGCCCGCAAGCAAAATCGTTATTGGGAAACGCTTGATACGCTCTATCAGTACCAGCCGCAATGGGGTGATCATCACAATCCTAGACCTGAATTAGTTTGGAATTATATTTCAAAGCTTGATCTCGATATTGAAAAACTGAAAGCAGAAATGAGTTCACCAGAAATTGAAGAGATTATTAAACAAGACACTCAAGAGGGTCAGACGTTGGGTGTGCGCATGACTCCTTCGTTCTTCGTTAACGGCGTACCTCTCAAAACTTTTGGCTACGAGCCACTTCGCCAGTTAATTATCCAGGCCCTCACAAAACAGGGAGAGTAGCCGAATGGAAATTCTTTCTTTTACTGTTGGCTGTGTATTTGGTTCGGCGATCTTGATTTATATCCTCAGAAGTAAGGCCAATCAAGTAGAGAGGCTTCAAGGGCAGATTCTTTATTTATCGACAGAGAATGCTACTCTTAAAGAAACACAGCGCTCATCTGAAGAAAAGATTCGTGATCTTAAAGATATGAAAGATCGCTTAGGGAAAGAGTTTGAAGGACTCGCCAATAAAATCTTCCACGAGAAGATGGTTTATATTCAAAAAGATAATTTGCGCATGCTGGATCCGTTCAAGGAAAAGCTTAACGAATTTCAACTAAAGGTCACTCAGTACCGTGAAGACGAAATGAAAGAAGCGACCACACTGAAAACGGAAATAGCTCATATCCTGAAATTAAATCAAAAACTCAGTTCTGATGCCGAAAATCTCACGCGTGCTTTGCGCGGTGATACTAAGATGCAGGGAAATTGGGGAGAGTTGATTCTCGAGAAGGTGCTTGAGGCTTCAGGGCTTAGAGCCGGTGAGGAATATGTCCTTCAGGGTAGTGATATGCAGCTGAAAGATGGCGAGGGTAATAGCTCACGGCCAGATGTTATCATTCATCTTCCTGAAGGAAAGCATATCATCATCGATTCAAAAGTGAGTCTGGTGAGCTATGAGCGCTATATTTCTTCAATGGATGAGGCCGAGCAAGTTCTGGCCTTGAAAGATTTTACAACTTCATTGAAGCGCCATGTGAGTGGTCTTTCGGATAAGAAGTATCACCTTCTTGAGAAACTCCTTACTCCGGATTTTGTATTATTGTTTGTTCCTGTAGAAGGGGCTTTTGCTACCGCCTTACAGACGGACTCAGAAATCTTTAATTATGCCTGGGATCGTAAAATCATTATTGTATCTCCCACGACACTCATGGTGACTCTGCGTACAATTGAATCAATTTGGCGGCAAGAGAAGCAAAATAAAAATGCCTTTGAGATTGCCCGTCAAGCGGGAGAACTCTACGATAAATTTGTCGGCTTCGTGGCTGATATGGAGAAGGTAAAAGGCTCGATGGATGTCACGCACAAGCACTATGATGAGGCCTTCTCAAAGCTCAATACTGGCAGAGGTAATATTGTTTCTCGTCTAGAGAAGCTGAAAGAGTTAGGTGCTAAAGCGACAAAACAAATCGAGCTTGATCACTGATAGAGATAAGTGGGAATTCGCCAATGTGCGTGGGTATTGATCTGCATATAAAGCAAAGTCGCAGCCGAGGCACCTGGTGGAATTTGTCCACGTAAGGCCACGATCTGCTTAATCACCAAATCAAGTTTTGTGGTTTTACTAGGAAGCTCATTGGCAATCGCCTGCATCTCTTTGGCCGCATTCATGAAGCTTTCTACGTTAGTGAGTAGAAAATTGTTCGCCACGTAGGTCAGGGTTTCTTTAAGTTTTAGCAGTTGTTCATTTTCAACTTTAGTATTTCGCTTGAGATTTTCAAAAGCATAGCGCTTCATTTCGACCATGCTGGCATTAAAGGCATAAAAAGCTTCGTAGCCATCTAGTTCCCAACCCCAAGGTACTTGCTTCATCTTCACACCTAAGCAAGTTGTATTGCGGGCATCCTCAGTCGTATCTCTCACCATGGTAGTTGTGACGGCCTTTACTTTTTCAACTCTACCTTGTCGTGTGCAATTGTATGTACATTCAAAACTCACTTCGCGCGGATAAGGGCGAGAGAAGTCTGGATTAATATATGTCTTTGATTCTGGAACTGGAGTGCAGAAGCTCTCTTGGGCGAGGGCTAAGGTTATATTGAGTAGCAAGAGGGTAAATAGGGAAATTTTTAACATTTCTGTAATTATCAAAGAGTTTTAAGTTTGATAACAAGACTATAAAATTTCCAGGATATAGAGAACGTACATAAAGGGTGGGCCACTTTGCATTATATGGCCCACCCATTAATTACTAGATTCGTTTAATCCAAGCGTTAATTTTTTCTTCCAACACACTCATCGGCACAGCTCCGTCTTTTAGGACTTCGTCATGAAAAGCGCGGATATCAAATTTTGCACCTAATGCTGTTTTGGCCTTCTCACGAAGTTCCAAAATTTTCAGCATGCCAATCTTGTAGGCCGTCGCTTGGCCCGGCATGACGATGTAGCGCTCGATAGCACGCACGTTCTCTGTGTGAGGGCTTGAGGTGTTATCATCGAGCCATTTGATAGCCTGTTCGCGAGTCCAGCCCTTGGTGTGAACGGCAGTATCCACCACGAGACGAGCGGCACGCCATAGCTCCATCGCAAGACGGCCGAAGTCTGAGTAAGGATCTGTGTAGAAGCCATAGTCTTTCGGAAGGAGTTCTGCATAAAGACCCCAGCCTTCCGAGTAAGCGGTATAGCCACCATGCTTTCTGAAATTAGGAATTCCTTCCAGCTCTTTAGCAATTGAGATCTGCATATGGTGCCCTGGGAGTGCTTCGTGATGAGCGAGGGCCTCGAGTTCATAGCGTGTCGCTGCTGGCATATCGTAGAGGTTCACATAGTAGATACCTGGACGAGTGCCATCTTCACTGGGGCCTTCGTAGAAGGCGAGTCCGGCAGATTTCTCACGGTATGGTTCGACAGCTTTCACAATCAAAGGAGCTTTCGGAAGAGTGTTAAACATCAACGGAAGCGCTTTCTTGATTTTTGCAATCGCCTTGTTGCTATCAGAGAGATACTGAGCGCGCCCACGAGCGGTGCTGGTGTAGACAAATTTCGGTGAAGTCTTGATGTATTGGAAGAACTCTTTGAGGTCTCCCTTGAATTTCACTTTCTTCATAATCGTGCGCATTTCATCATGAATACGTGCTGTTTCTTTGAGACCCAGCTCATGGATTTCATCAGCGCTCATATCCGTGGTGGTCATGCGCTTCAAGCGATTTGCGTAGTAGCTTTTGCCACGAGGAAGAGCGGTGGCGGCACCTTCAACTGGAGCGAGAGGTTCGAGTTCAGTAAGTTTAGCGATAAGTGCTTCATAACCAGGTTTAACAGAACTTAAGAGTGCAGCTTCAAGCGACTTTAGCAGATCAGCTTTTTCGCTATTTCTGATTTTAAGAGATTTGAGTTTTTCTTTGAAATCGGCCAAGAGCGGAGAGTCGGCTTTTGATTTATCAAAAGGGCGACCAGTGATGATGTTTTTAGAGTCATCAATCGCCATAGGATAGACAAACTTCGGGGCCAGAATCCCTTTTTGGCGACGAGCTTCGAGGTTCGTTACAAGATCAGTGAGCTGCTTATTAAAACCATTGATACGAGTAACATAGGCCTTAGCATCATCAAGACTTTGCACTCGGTGCATATTCATCATGAAGCTCGGTAGTTCCGCGTGACGACCAAACATTTGATTAACTGGGTAGTAGTGCATACGAAATTTAAAGTCTTCGATATTCTCATTCATACTCTGCTCAAAAAGGCGGTAGCTGAGTTGAGTCTGAGGATCAAGCGCATCGTAGTTAAAAGTCTTGAGCTCTTCGAGTTGGGCTTCGTTAATCGCTAACTCTTTCTTCGCCATCTCATCAGTGGTGTCATTGAGCTTATCGTAATCCTTTTTTCCACCCATATAGGTTTGCCATTCAGGGTAACGATCCACTGCTGATCTAAAGGCGCGCTCAAAGAATTCGTTGATGCGCTTTGATTCTTGGGCGACGACGGCCGGGGAGTAGGTCTTGGGAGCACTGGCACAGGCCATCAGCACTGTGAGCACCAAATAGAGCGTAAATTTCATAGATATTCCTTTGTTAAACCCTCAAAAGATTAGGCCCACTCACTTCGGTCTGTAAATTTTCCTCTCCTTAAACGTCGGCATTTAAAGGTGGGTTATACTCTTGAAACTTATGAAATTTACTCAAGTGTTAAGTCTATTGCTGGTTTTAAGCAGTGCTGCACATGCGCAGGACTTGTTTAAGTACTTGCCGCCTGAATTACAGGAAGAAACACTCGCTCCCGAAGAGATTTTGGTCGAAAAAAAGAAGCCACGAGTCGAAGAACTCGACATGGAAAAGTTTGGCGATTTGGAGTCTTGGCTTAATAAGGATCTTTATCTCGCCTCGGGTTATCAGCAACAGCGCTATCAACTTAAAGACATTCAAGGTGACGTAGCATTGGTTTCTTTTGCACGCACCAATATGAAGCGCATCAAGCTGATGATTAAAAAAGATCATGAAGCCATACGTGAATTAGTTGCGCTTCAACAAGATGGGTTTGAACGCTACAAGAATGTTTATCAGCAATGGACATTTAATCAACTCGATGACCAGCCGCTAGATTTCACCCTCACTGAAGAACGTATCGCGCAATTAAATGTGAATGATGAAAGTAAGGCACTTTTGCGTGAGCATGCCCTTGGTACTGAGCTGGGTTTTGAACTTAAATCGAAACCATTTCATGCCAAGAATGTCGTCAATATGATGATGCAAGTGATGGTGGAAGAGCGTGAAAAGGGAATTGAACCCAAAGTGGGCACTGAACATGTCTTCTCTGCAGAGATGTATAAGTACTATAAAAAAGAATTTCCAGTGCTTCGGACTGGCATGTCGAAGATCTTCATGGCGCTGGGAAATGGTCTGACATTTCGTTTTATGATTACAGAAAAAGAAGAAGCGCTGGCCCATTTGATTGAAGCAGAACCGTCTGAATCAGTCACACTTGAGAAAGCCTTCCGTTTATCTTACCAACTCAACGAGGGTGATGTTTATCTCACTCTTTTGACTCTTGAGAATTTGTTCGCCTACCACTGGAACAATCCTCAGCGAGATCGCGTTTCGGTCCTACAGCGCCTTAAGCCTTTCACTCACTATTTTAATAAGGGTGATAAGTTTGGTCACTGGTATCACTTCTGGGGCATGGTGCTTTACGGCCATTTGCGTGGCTCGTTTAGAGCAGGACTCGTCGGCGGTATTGAAGAAGTGTTGAGCCGTTTGGCCGGTGGTGAAGCTGAGCAAGAGAACCAAGAAGGTAAAGTGAATATCTATGGTGGGATCGCTGGTGGTAAGCTGAGAAAGATGTTGGATAAGAAGAGCTATCTCAAATTTAAGGCCGATCCAGTATACTTACAGGAATCCTACTATCTTGAACCTATGAAGCTTGATGAAGCGATTAAAAAACGTTTCAAAGCACCGAAAAAACAGCCTAAAAAACATTTCCATAAGTCGCACTTGCACTAGGTCATTTCATTGCCATATTAGGCTTCATGGAAATCATTCGAAAAAATTGGTTCACCGAAAAGCGTCCCAAGAGTTTCTTGCCGGCGCTGTTGATGATGTCGCTGATCTATTTAATGAGTACTCTCTATTTTCAAAACACACTTGGATTGCAATCTCAGCTGGCCGCCAGTGGTAGACAAGTTTTTATCCATCACGAATGGTGGCGTTTATGGACGGCGCTTTTTATTCATGGCGATCTGGTTCATCTTTTTAGTAATTCACTACTGTTTTTCTTATTTGCTCATTTATTGATGGGTACGTTTAGTTGGTGGTTTTTTCCGTTAGTAAGTTTTCTAGTAGGTGGGGTGACCAATTTAGTTGTTCTCAGCACTCTTCCTTATGATGTGAATCTATTAGGAGTCTCTGGAGTCATTCATTGGATGGGAGCAGCGTGGTTGACGCTTTATTTTTTAATTGATCGCCGTCATCATTGGCGTGCACGCTTTGGCAGTGCTTTGTTTTTAAGTCTGATGCTTTTTATGCCTGACACCTATAAACCGGAAGTCAGTTATTCGAGTCATTTTATAGGTTTTGTGTTGGGGATTTTTTCAGCACTCGGCTACTATGCCCTCAAGAGGGCACATTTTCATTCGTTTGAAGAACGAGAAATTATTATTGAACAAGAGCCGGAGTTTGATGATTGGAAGCCTATTAGCGACCAGCAACTTCCAGCTGTGGTTTTGCCAGAGTAAGTCCATATTGAACGAGTTTCTTCAGAGCGATCCCGTAAAACACATCGGCAAGGATGTATTGTGAGCCATAATCACGACTGGCATAGATGGCACGAATGAGGATCCAAGATGGATCAAGCTCACGAACAAGAACGAGTGGTTTTGGATCAAGTAGCATTCCGGGCGTTTCTTCGATGGCTTCACGCAAGGCCTTACGCGCGAGTTCGATGTCAATAGAGTGAGGGAAACGAAAAGATTGGCCACGTAAAAACGGCTGAGTCTTACCTGAAAAATTAATGATCTGCCATTGGGAGATGGTACGATTGGGGATGGTGATCATTTCATCTGTCATGGACTGGAGAAGAGTCGCTCGCCAAGAGAGTTCTTTGACTTGGCCCGCGATAATTTCGCCGTTGTGGTGAAGCTCAATCCAATCATCCATGGCAAAAGGTTTATCAATTTGCAGAGAAATGGCGGCAAACAAATTGCCCAGCGTTTCCTGCATCGCCAAACCCAAAACGATAGTAAGGACGGCAGAGGTGGCGAGGACTGAGGTGACTTTGACGTCAAAGAAATAAGTCATCGCCCAGGCACAAATAATCAGAAAGAGAATGAGCGAAGCTATATTAACCAACAATAGAGGCACACCGGCTTTCTTGCTGTAAAAAAAGAAGTACTCGTTGGCCATCACTTGGACAATTTTAATGAAAATATTGGCGCCAAAGAAAATACAAAGCAGTCCGACATAACCAGAAGTCAGAAAGAGCCATTCTTCTTTAATAGGTAGAGAGCGCAAGAAGAGATAAGTGCCAAAACTTACAAGACCCAAGATGAGAGAATTGCGTAATTCATGAAAGAGCGTGGCAAAAAGTTTATGGCGACTCTTCGACAGATCTTTCAGGGCGACTTTGTAGAAGATCCACGATCCCAATGACAGTACCACTAGGATGATGGCGAACTGGATCTGAACAATAGAAAAAATACGCGCTTGGATGATAGGATTCATGATTGAATTCTAGTGTGATTGCAACTTTATGACTATGCTCAAGCTATGCTTCACCCCAAAAATAAACATCAAGGTCACTATCCCTTAAAAGAGTTGGCCAAAACTTTGCCAGAACTGAACAAGTTTCTCATCGCTCACCCAGTAGAAGGGGAGACGATTGATTTTACTAATCCTGAAGCGGTGCTGACACTCAATCAAGCTCTCTTAAAGCACTACTATGCCATTTCGCACTTTACCCTCCCGAAGGGTTATCTCACACCGCCCATTCCAGGTCGAGCCGATATGCTTTTGTATTTGGCAGATTTAATTAAGAAGTTTGGACCCAAGGTGCGGGTCTTGGATATTGGTGTGGGTGCTAATTGCATTTACCCACTTTTGGGACGATCGCTTTTAGGTTGGAGTTTTGTAGGAAGTGATATCAATTTGGCAGCAGTTAATTGGGCCAAAGATTTAGTAAAGAAAAATAGGCTTTCAAACATTGAGCTGCGTCATCAGAACAATCCTAAATCACTCTTTAGGGGGGTGATAGGTCCTGGTGAAAAATTTGATCTTACCATCTGTAATCCGCCATTTTTTGCCTCCAAAAAAGAAGCCGAAGAAGAGAGTCAGCGTAAATGGAAGCATTTGGGGCACTCGCTCAAGGCCGATCATCGTAATTTTGGTGGTGAATCTCATGAGTTATGGTGCGCTGGCGGGGAGCCAGCATTTTTAGCGCAGATGGGGGCCGAGTCGGCGGAGTTTGCACAATCCGTGAAATGGTTTTCAACTCTCGTCTCAAAAGCGGCGCATCTTAAGGCCTTTGATCGTGTTTTAGAGAAGGCCGGTGCTACGGAAATGCATATTATTGATATGCAGCAAGGTCAGAAAAAGTCGCGCGTGGTGGCGTGGACTTTTAAGACTTAAGAATCGCATAATAACCTCACTTAAAAGTGAGGTTATTATGCGTTTGTTCATCCTATTTTATCTTCTTTATTCATCGGTGAGTTTCGCTCGTGTCGCCGATGACAATCTCACCTGGAAATTGGCCCAAGCTCGCCGTAAGCAAATTCAATCTGTCGCTTATCAATTAAGTTTCGATCTAAAGAAAGGCCAAGACCTCTACGCTGCTGTGGTGAAGATGGACTTGAAGCTTAATCATACCAAAACTGATCTGAGCATCGATAAACACACGCAAAAAATTACTTCGGTTATTGTTAACGGTGAAACGCTTAAAAAGTTTCCTGAGCGCGCCGGCAGCCTAGATATTCCCAAGAAGTATCTCAAAAAAGAGACTACGGTTATCATTGCCTTCACCAATGTCTTTAGCAAAGAGTCTTCGGGCTTTCAACGCTCAGTGGATCCGATTGATGGAGGAGAGTATCTCTTTACTGATTTTGAACCTTACTACGCTCATTGGCTCTTCCCGTGTTTTGATCAGCCGGACTTAAAAGCGATCTATACCGTGCAAGCGACTGGTCCCAAAGAGTGGAAGATTCTCCACAACGAACCAGCGATGGAAATCAAAGTCGAAGGGGATACCCAGACCGCTTATTTTAAATCAACACCTCCTATGAGTCCTTACTTGTTCTTCCTAGGCGCAGGTCCCTACGCCGAGTGGCGCGATAAATACGAAGACATTCCTTTGGTGATTTATGCTCGTAAAACGTTAGCTGAGCACGTGGATCATAAGCGCTTATTTGAAACGACCAAAAAAGGTCTGAAATTTTTTAATGCCTACTTTGGCACGCCTTATCCTTACTCACAGTATGGCCAAATTTTCATACCTGAATTTGCTTGGGGTGGAATGGAAAATCCTGGAGCTGTCGCCTTGAATGAGCGCAATATTTTCCGAGGCGCTGTCACACAATCTCGCCTGGAAGGACGAGACAGTTTGATTCTCCATGAAATGGCGCATATGTGGTTTGGAGATCTCGTCACAATGGAATGGTGGAATGATTTGTGGCTCAATGAAAGTTTTGCCACTTATCTAGCGAGTATTTCACAAGATCGCGCTATGCAGTCCAAGGGTACTTGGATGAGCTTTCTTTCAACTAAGAACTGGGGCTACTGGCAAGACCAGCTGGTCACCACTCACCCGATTGAAACTGCTGTTCCAGATACTCGTGCCACTAAGGCGAACTTTGATGGCATTACTTACGCCAAAGGAGCGTCGAGCTTAAAGCAGCTGCATTTTTATGTAGGGGAAGAAGGATTCCAAAAGGGACTTGAGAGCTATTTTAAAAAGTATGCTTGGAAAAATACTCGTCGTGAGGATTTTATTAATGAAATCGCGGCGGCTTCAAAAAAAGATTTGAATGGCTGGACTAAGAAATGGCTTCAAACCGCAGGTCCCAATCGTGTCAAAGTAAAAGTGACTTGCTCCGAGGGCGAGAAAGTTAAAATTGAATTGAAGCAACTTAAGAGTGTCTCCGGAACACTTTCGCCGCATCGTACGCGTTTGGGTCTTTATAAAATGGGAGAAAAGCTCGAACTCATTTCAACTAGTGACATGGAGTATGCAAGCGAGCTGACGTCACTTGAACTCAGCAATACCTCTTGCCCTGATTTTGTCCTACCGAACCAGGACGATATGGATTATGCGCTCTATGCTTTGGATGA